>Ga0209160_1001344_pt1 | contig 20639 bp, 17 predicted proteins | sample GraSoiAngelo_153_FD_186167 | JGI IMG/M metagenome (GOLD analysis project Ga0209160, IMG submission 186167) | Grasslands soil microbial communities from the Angelo Coastal Reserve, California, USA - 14_1009_12_40cm (SPAdes) (version 2) | ecosystem: Environmental > Terrestrial > Soil > Grasslands ... | reverse complement strand
TTCGGGGAGCGCGCCTGGACCTTCCAGGGCTACAGCCGCTTCGAGGGCGTCATCGCCGGCGGGCTGCTCAAGGGCCTGGCCGCCTCGGCCCGGTTCCCTGAGCTTCCTCCCATATCTGGCAGTAGCGACGCCCCCGTCCACAACCGGCTGGAGTCTACGACCACTCGGGTCTCGGACATGGCCCCCCACACCCCCCAACGCTCGGGGCGCCCCGGGAAACCCGGGGCGCCCCTCGACCTCCGCGCGCTCATCCGTCGGCGCGGGCGCGCGGCGGCAGGACCGCCTGCAGCGCCACGCTGAAGGCGATGCATGCGGCGCAGCCGATGAGGTTGTACCAGAGGTAGCCGATGTTGAGCGAGAAGTACATCACGATCACGAGGGCCTGCGCGGTGACCGCCGCGAAGAACACCGCGCTACCGCCCACGCGGCGGAAGAAGAACGCCACCACGAAGAGGCCGAGCAGGACGCCGTAGAAGATCGAGCCGAGGATGTTGATGGCCTCGATGAGGTTCTCCGCGAACCCGGCGAAGAGCGCGAACGCCACCGCGAAGACGCCCCACAGCGCCGTGAAGCGCCGCGCCGCGCGCACGTTGCGCGCCTCGTCGTCGGCGGCGAGCGGGCGGAAGTGGCGCCAGAAGTCGATCGTCGTCGTGGTGCCGAGCGCGGCGAGCTCGGAGGCCTTCGACGACAGCGCCGCGGCGAACATCACGGCCACCAGCAGGCCAACCGCCCCGTGCGGCAGCTGCGTCAGGATGAACGTGATGAAGACATAGTCTGAGTCCGTGGTCTTAGCGCGCGGGTCGGCGGCCACGAGGGCGGCCTTGGCTTCGGCGCGGATCTCGTGGGTGCGGTGGCTGGCCGCGACCATGGCGACCCGCGCACTCGCTTCCCGCGCGGCGTCGTCCGACGTTCGGGCCTGGAGCCACGCGCGAATCGCGGACTCGCTTTGCGCGACCGCGCTGGCGTGCTGGGCCTCGAGGGCGGGGAATCGGCCGTCCTGCGCGTGGCGGCGCCACTCCGCCTGGTTGAAGAACACCGGGTGGGGCGCGAACTGGTAGAAGACGAACAGGAGCGCGCCGAGCAGCAGGATGGCGAACTGCATGGGGATCTTCAGCACGGCGTTGAACATCAGGCCCAGGCGGCCCTCGCGCAGGGAGGCGCCGCCGATGTAGCGCTGCACCTGCGACTGGTCGGTGCCGAAGTACGAGAGCGAAAGGAACAACCCGCCGAACACGCCGGTCCACACCGTGTAGCGCCGGCTCGGGTCGAGCGAGAAGTCCACCGCCTGCAGCTTGCCCAGCGCGCCGGCCACGTGCGCGGCGCCGGTGAACCCGAGGCCGTCGGGCAGCCGGCGCAGCAGCACGACCATGGCCGTCACCATGCCGACCGAGATCACCGCCATCTGCCACTTGTGGGTCAGGGCGACGGCCTCGCTGCCGCCGGTGACCGTGTAGACGATCACCAGCAGCCCGGTGAACACGATGACGAGGTCGAGCGGCCAGCCGAGCACGGTGGAGATGATGATCGCGGGCGCATAGATCGTCACGCCGGCGGCGAGGCCGCGTTGCAGCAGGAAGAGGCCGGCGCCCAGCAGGCGCGTCTTCTTGTCGAACCGCCGGCCGAGGAACTCGTAGGCCGTGTAGACGTTGAGCCGCCGGTACATGGGCAAGAACACGGCGCACACGACGATGAGCGCCAGTGGCAGGCCGAAGTAGTTCTGCACGAAGCCGATGCCGCTCTCGAAGCCCTGGCCCGGGATCGAGAGGAACGTGATCGCGCTCGCCTGCGTGGCCATCACGCTGAGGCCGATCGTGCCCCAGCCGGTGGACGCGTTGCCGCGCAGATACGTGTTGAGGCTTCGCACCTGGCGGGTGCGCCAGGAGCCGTACGCGGCGATGCCCACGATGGTGCCGAGCAGCACGACCCAGTCGGCGACGTTCACGAGAAGATCCCGGTGAACACGGTTAACAAGATCACCACGAGCACGAACCACCCGAAGACGAACAGGTAGACGCCGCGCCAGGTGCGGAATCCGGGGACATCGGGCGGCTCGGTCTCGGAGCGCTCGTCGCGGCCTGGTGCGGGCGTCACTTGCCCAGCGAGACGAGATTCGCGAACAGCCGATACGCGCCGGGGACTGCTTCGGGGAGCTGGCGAAACCACGCCAGGCTGGTGTACACGACGTATCCCTTGCCATGCCGCGCCGCCAGCAGGCCGCCCTTGAGCGGCGTCTCGCCGGCGTCGCCGCACGCGAGAATCGCGGCGAAGCGCTCGTCCCACTGATCGGGGAAGTAGAGGCCGCGCTCTTGCACCCAGCCCTCGAAGTCCGACGCGGTGATGCGATTCGGCGTGGTGAGCACGGGATGATCGGGCACCAGGATCGTCACCGGCGCGTGCTCGTCGGTCACGCGGTCGCGCGAGAGGCGCAGGCGGAACGGCGCGAGCCAGTCCTCGCGCAGGCCGTCCAGCGTGTTGTACTGCGCGACGACCGTGCCACCCGCCTCGACGTACGCGAACAGCGCGGGTAGGCGCTCGGCGAGATCCGTCCTGACGTTGAAGGCGCGAATGCCGATGACCACCGTGTCGAGGCCGCGCAGCCGTTCCGGCGTGAGGTCGGCGCCGGTCAGCGACGTGACTTCGTATCCCATCTGCTCCAGGGCGGCGGCCACGTCGTCGCCGGCGCCCGGCAGGTAGCCGACGTGGCGGCCGTGAATCGCCAGCTCGAGTGACACCGCCGTGGCGCGCGCCGGGGGCTGCAGGAGCTGGAGCGGCAGGTGATCGTAGCGAACCTCGACGCGCTGCTGGTTGAAGCGCCGGCCGTTGATCTCCACGCTCGCGCCGAGCGGTGCCGTCGCCAGCTGCGCGGGCGCGGTCACGGTGAAGGTGAAGCGCGCGTGCTCGCCGGGGACGGCGAGTCGAAACGGCTGCGAAGCCGGCGTCACGGTCCAGCCCGCCGGCGCCTCGAGCCGTACCGTGCCAGCGGCGCGCGGGCGGGCGGCGGTGAGCTCCACTATCACCGGACGCGTGGCGCCGGGCGCGAAGAGCCGCACGCCCGCGATGAACCGCAGCGAGACCGGCGCGATGACCTCCAGTCGCCGGCGCAGCGCGGGCTTGGCAGGATCCGCGGCCGGCATCGGCTCGCCGGCGATCACGAGCGTCTGCCCGCCGACGTCGAAGACGTACTCGAGCGGGAACGTGGGCGGATTCTCGGCGCGGCCGATGAGCGACGGATCGTCCACGTCGAACATCCCGGGCGTGCCCTCCGTGCGCAGCCAGTACGGCTGGCTCGGCGGCGTGCTCGCCGGCACGACCTGGGAGGTTTCGCGAACGACCGGCTGGTTCGCGCGCAGCTCGATGGCCTTGTTGATCGCGCGGCGAGCGCTCGGGTAGCGCACCGCCGTCCAGCGCACGGGGATGCGCGAGCGCACGATGACCGTATGGCGCAGCTTCACGGTCTCGCCGGGCACGACCTCGGCGCGATCCACCACGGTGTCGACCTCGAGGCCGAGGCAGGCCCGGATGATCCGATCGAGCTCCTCGCGCTTGTCGCTCACGATGGGATCCGCGGGGAGCGCGGCGAGCCGGCGGCGGATCGCGAGCAGCGCGGACACGCGAGCGGCCGCGTCCTGCGCGTTGAACGTCGCGATCTCCTCGTCGATCGACCGCGCGATCTCGGCGCCGCCCGGCACGCGGTTCCACGTCGTGTCTACACCGTCGAGGAGATCGTTCGTCGCCGCATCGCCGGCGAGCAGCACGAACGGCTCGATCCGCGAGCCCTCGTTGACGGGCGGGCCGCCGATGCCGAAGCCCTGCGTCTTGTGCATGCCCCGGCTGCGCGCGGCGATCGACGCGAACGACTCGCCCGACACCGGATCCCGGCCGCCGACCTCGACCTTCACGACGCCCGGACCATCCGGCACGTTCGCAGGCGAGCCGGCGATGGCCATGCCGGCACCCGGATTCGCGGCGGCGGCGCCCAGGCCGACGTTGTGGACGATGCGACGCGCTTGCCAGGGGCTGAGCGCGCGGAGCTGTTCGGGGAACGCCGTGGGGTCGGCGGCGAGCCTGAATGCCTCGACGGCGAGCACGGCGGACGCGGTGTGATGACCGTGCGTGGGCGCGGGCTTCGGGGAGAACCGCGTGATGATCACGTCCGGGCGGAACTCGCGGATCACTCGCACGATGTCGCCGAGGACGGCCTGCCGGTCCCAGACGCTCAGCGTCTCCTCGGCGTTCTTCGAGTATCCGAAATCCTTTGCGCGGGTGAAGTACTGCCGCCCGCCGTCCAGCCGGCGCGCGGCGAGCAGCTCCTGCGTGCGCGCCACGCCTAGCGCCTCGCCGAGCTGGGGCCCGAGCAGGTTCTGTCCGCCGTCACCGCGGGTGAGCGAGAGATAGGCCGTCCGGTATCCGCGGCCGCGCGCCAGGTAGGTGATGACCTGCGTGTTCTCGTCGTCCGGATGGGCGGCGACGTAGAGCACGCTACCCATCGTGGCGAAGCTGCGCAGCTGCTGCAAAATCGCACCCTCCGCGGGTGGCTCGGCGGCGTGGCCGACGTCGGAGGAGCCGGCCAGGATGGCCACGCCGAGGGCGGCCCAGAACGGCACGTTCCAGAGAGTGTCGCGCAGGGGCATGGAGGACCTCATCGGCCGTTCACACGATAGCACCGACCGCATGGTCATGAGGGGGTCCCAATGAAGAGGCTGGCGTTCTCCTGGAAACAGAACCGCTTTCCCCGGTGACGTTGTGAAGTAGACACCGCCGGCGCTTCGAGGCGCGGACGACCTCCCGTCGTTGACAACCCCTGTATCCGCGCGGTACCAAGGGGCACGGTCGCCTGGACTTTCGTTCTCAGAGACTTCGAGACGGCCCTGATGTCGCCTACGCTCCTCGCATATTGGAGAACGCATGACGGAGCGAGAGGAACTCGAAGAGGCAATCGCCGCGCTGGAGCGTCAACGCGCCGTCATCGGTGACGCCGTGGTCGACACGGCACTGGCCACGCTGCGCGCCAAACTCGCCCGACTCGACATACCCGAGCAGCAGCTGAAACCGGTGACGATCCTGTTCACGGACGTGGTTGGATCGATGGCGCTGAGCCAGCCGCTCGACCCGGAAGACATTCACGCCATCATCGATGGCGCACTCCAGCGCTTCACGTCGATCGTCGAGTCCCAACGCAGGCGCGTCCTCCAGTATGCGGGTGACAGCTTGCTAGCGGTCTTTGGCGCCATCGCGAAGCTTCTGGACGAGGCCGATCGCACGACCTTCCTTGGCAATGTCCCGTCTCATCGCGCGATCATGACGGCGTGCGCCGCCGCGACTTCGAGGTAGGGTCATGCCGATCGCTTCCCAAGGTCACTGATGGTCCAGCAAACGACTCAGGTGCAGATCCGCTGGAGCGACGTCGATCCGGCCGGCATCGTTTTCTATCCGCGGTTCTTCGAGTGGTACGACCTCGGCTGCGAGGAGCTGTTCGCGTCGCTCGGGCTGGCGTGGCCCGAGGCGTTTCCCAGGTACGACATCGTCGGCGTCCCGATCGTCGAATCCGGGTCGAAGTTCCTGAGCCCGGCGCGCTACGGCGACATCTTGGCGATCCGGTCGAAGGTCGCCTGGGTGCGGACGAAGACGTTCCGGATGGAGCACGAGATCTCCGTCGGTGCTCGGCTCTGCTCGCAGGGCTTCGAGGTTCGAGCGTGGGTGGGCCGGCCGAAGTCGGCCGGCGAGAAGCTCCACGCCCGTCCGATTCCCGACGACGTGCTCGCGCGACTCCGCGGGGCCTGACCGTCCGACCGCACGGCTCGGCCCATGTATACTCTGGCCGCGCCGGAGGCCTCGCGGCGCAGGAGGTCATCACCATGTCGGTCTCGCGCGGAGTCGAGTGGGGCGTCCTTCTCGGAATGCGCAAGGTCGAGACCGTCGAGCAGATGCCCGAGGAGTACCGCCGGGTCATCCTGAAGCTCCTCGCGGCGATCGCCTCCACCGAGTTCGCGTCCGTCGAGCAGCACCATCCCTGGATCAACAAGGGACCCACGGCGGAAGATCGGTACATCCAGGCGCAGATCGCGGCCGACGAGGCGCATCAGGGGTTCATCGACTGCCGCTTGCTGCGCTCGTTCGGTGAGGAGGGCCAGGCCGAGGCCGACGACCTGCTACGGCGCCGCATGGGCGAGCACCCGATCGACGCCTTCAACGTGCCGTTCGAGAGCTGGATCGACACGATCACGTTCTGCTTCACGATGGACCTGGTCGCCTGGTACCACCTGCGCGCGATGGAGAACTCGAGCTTCGCGCCCTGGGCGCGCGAGATGACGACGATGGTGCACGAGGAGAAGTTCCACGCCTCGTTCGGCGCCCGGCGGGTCGCCGACGTCGTGCGGAGCGCGGACTACGCGCGACTCTGCGGCGGGGGCCGCGATGACGTGCAGCGGGCGATCGACAAGTGGTACCCGCGGGCGCTCGACACGTTCGGCAAGTCCGAGTCACGCTTCAGCGACCTCGCCGTCGCCTACGGGATCCGGCGCTGGGGCAACGCGGAGCTTCGCCGGATGTACAAGGACGACATCGACGCCCAGATCCGCGGCCTCGGGCTCGACGTCCCGCCCGAGGACCGGGACCGCAAGATCTTCTAGTCCCGCGGCGCGTTTGCTAGAATCGCGCAACTCGTTTCGGCTGGAGGTCTCTAACGTGCGAACGACACTCGTTCATAGGCGCACTGCGCGCGCTCTTCTCGTCGGGCTCCTCGTGGCCCTCGCCGCCGCTCCGGCGTCCGCCCAGACGGTGAAGATCGGCTTCATCACCACCCTGTCCGGGCCACAGGGGATCATCGGCGAGCACATGAAGAATTCGGTCGAGCTGGCGCTCGACCATCTCGGACGAAAGATCGGCGGGCTCGACGTCGAGGTGATCTACGGCGACGACCAGGTCAAGCCCGACGTCGGCAAGCAGCTCGCCGACGAGATGCTCAAGAAGCACAAGGTCAACTTCGTCGCGGGCGTCATCTGGTCGAACGTGATGCTGGCGGTGGCGCCCACCGTCACCGGCGCCGGCACGTTCATGATCGGCACCAACGCCGGACCCCACGAGCTCGCCGGCAAGATGTGCCACGAGCTCTTCTTCACGACGTCGTGGCAGAACGACCAGACGCCCGAGGCGATGGGCAAGTACATGCAGGACCAGAACATCACCGACGTCTACGCCATGGCGCCGAACTACGCGGCCGGCAAGGACATGGTCTCGGGGTTCAAGCGCTACTTCAAGAACAAGATAGTGGGCGAGGTCTTCACCCAGCTCGGGCAACAGGACTATCAGGCCGAGATCAGCCAGCTCCGCGCGGCCAACCCCAAGGCGGTGTTCGTCTTCTATCCCGGCGGCATGGGTATCCAGTTCCTCAAGCAGTACGCGCAGGCCGGGCTGCGCGGCCAGATCCCTCTCTACTCCGTGTACACGGTCGACGAGATCTCGCTGCCGGCGGTGAAGGAAGCCGCGCTCGGCCAGTTCGAGACGCGCTACTGGAGCCCGGACCTCAAGAACGAGGCGAACCAGAAATACGTGACCGAGTTCCGCAAGAAGTACGGCAAGACGCCGGTGTTCTACGGCGCGCAGAGCTACGACGGCATCATGCTCATCGACAGCGCGGTCCGCGCGGTGAAGGGCGATCTCACGAACAAGAAGGGCATGATCGCTGCGATGCGCCAGGTCGACTACAAGTCGACGCGCGGACCATACAAGTACAACGTGAACCACTTCCCGATCGAGAACTTCTACCTCTTGAAGGCCGTGCAGGATCCGAGCGGCGAGCTGGTGATGCAGATCCAGCGGACCGTCTTCGAGAGCCACAAGGATTCCTACGCCGGCGAGTGTCCGATGAAGTGGTAGGGGTGCCCGGGCGAGCGTGTCCATAACCCTCGCCCTCGTGCTCGAGCAGACGCTCAACGGCCTGCAGTACGGCGTGATGCTCTTTCTCATGGCCGCCGGGCTGACGCTCGTCTTCGGCATCATGAACCTCGTCAACCTCGCGCACGGCTCGCTCTACATGGTCGGCGCGTACCTGGCGACCGCGTTCACGGAACGGACGGGATCGTTCGTGCTCGGCGTCGCGCTCGCGCTGCCGGCCACGCTCCTGGTCGGCGTCGTGGTCGAGGTGGTCGCCCTCAGGACCTTGTACGAGCGGGATCACCTCGATCAGGTGCTGGCCACCTTCGGTCTCATCCTCTTCTTCAACGAGCTGATCGCGATCGTCTGGGGACGCGCGGCGATCTTCACCAGCGTTCCCCAGTTCCTGAGCGGTCATTTCCGCGTGCTGCCGGGCCTGCCGTATCCCACGTATCGTGCGGTCATCATCCTGGTTGGCGTGGCCGTCGCCATTCTTCTCTGGGGCCTGGTGACGCGCACGCGCCTGGGCATGCGCATCCGCGCCGGCGCCAGCAACCGCACGATGATCGCGGCTCTCGGCGTCGACATCCGGCTTCTCTATACCCTCGTCTTCGGCCTCGGCGCCGCGCTGGCGGGGCTCGCCGGAGCGATGGCCGGCCCGCTCTACTCCGTGCAGCCGGGCATGGGCGAGGCGATCCTCATCCAGGTCTTCGTCGTGATCGTCATCGGCGGAATCGGGTCGATCCGCGGCGCGATCGTCGGGGCCATCGTGGTGGGCATGGCCGACACGCTCGGCCGCGCCTTCCTCAAGCCCATGCTGGCCACGGTCATCTCGCCGGCCGCCGCCGACAAGGCGGGGCCGGCGCTGGCCTCGATGTCGATCTATCTCTTGATGGCGGCGGTGTTGTTCTTCCGTCCCGAGGGGCTCTTCCCGGCACGGAGCCGCTCCTGAGGGCGTTCACGCGCCGCACGTTCGTGCTGGCCGCTGGCTGCCTCGTGCTCGCGCTGGTTCCACCGGTCGCCGCGCTCACCAATCAGCCGTTCTACGTCGACCTGGTCCGGCGCATGATGATCTTCGCGATCGCCGCCGTGAGCCTCGACCTGATCCTCGGCTATGGCGGCATGGTGAGCTTCGGCCATGCGGCGTATCTCGGCATCGGCGCCTACGCGGTCGGGATCCCCGCGTTTCACGGCATCGAGAACGGGTGGCTCCAGTGGGGCCTGGCCATCACGGCGTCTGCGCTGGCGGCGCTGGTGATCGGCGCGATCTCGCTCCGGACGAGCGGTGTTTCCTTCATCATGATCACGCTCGCCTTCGCCCAGATGCTGTACTACCTGGGCATCAGCCTCGAGGCCTACGGCGGCGACAACGGCATGCGGCTCGCCGGGCGTAGCCGGTTCGGCGGGCTCGTCGATCTCCGCGAGCCCACGGTCTTCTACTACGTCGTGCTGGCGATCCTCATCGCGTTCCTGGCGTTCGGCAGCCGACTGGTCGCCTCGCGCTTCGGCATGGTGGTCCGCGCGGCGAAGTCCAACGAGCCGCGCGCGCGGGCGATCGGCTTCTCGCCGCTTCCGTACAAGCTCACGGCCTTCGTCATCGCCGGGAGCGGGGGCGGGCTGGCCGGCGCGCTCCTCGCCAACCAGACGGAGTACTTGACGCCGGACTTCATGCACTGGACCCGGTCGGGCGAGATCATGTTCATGGTGATCCTCGGCGGCATGGGGACGCTCTTCGGTCCCGTGATCGGCGCCGTCGCGCTCCTGCTGCTCGAGGACGTGCTGTCCGCGCTGACCGCGCACTGGCAGATCATTCTCGGGCCGATCCTGATCCTGGTCGTGCTCTTCGCGAAGCGCGGCCTGTTCGGCCTGCTGGTCGGCGCCGAGGCGCGAGATGGCTGAGCCTTTGCTCTCGATCCGCGGCCTCAGCAAGCGCTTCGGCGGGCTGCTGGCGAGCGACCGGATCGACCTCGACGTGACGCGAGGCGAGACGCACGCGATCATCGGCCCCAACGGCGCGGGCAAGACCACGCTCATCGGCCAGCTCGCGGGCGACCTTCGCCCCGACGCCGGATCCATCCGCTTCGCCGACCAGGACGTCACGCGGCTCGGCGCGCCGCACCGCGCGCGACGCGGGCTGGCGCGCTCGTTTCAGGTGACGAGCATCTTCCGCGACTTCTCGGCGCTCGACAACGTGGCGTTCGCCGTCCAGGCGCACCGCGGCAGCAGCTTTCGGTTCTGGCGGCCGGCGCGCTCGGAGCCAGCCCTGCGTGGGCCAGCGCGTGTCGCGCTGGAGTCGGTGGGGCTCGGCGGGCGGGCCGACGTCCGCGCGGCCAACCTCGCGCATGGCGAGCAACGCCAGCTCGAGATCGCCATGGCGCTGGCGACGGAGCCGCGCCTGCTCCTGCTCGACGAGCCGGTCGCCGGCATGGGACTCGACGAGTCTCAGCGGATGGTCCGGTTTCTGTCGACCCTCAAGCGCCGGATCACGATCGTGCTCGTCGAGCACGACATGGACGCCGTGTTCACGCTGGCCGACCGGATCTCGGTGATGGTCTACGGCCGGATCATCGCCACGGGGACGCCGCCGGAGATTCGCGGCCACGACGAAGTGCGAAGAGCCTATCTGGGCGAGGATCAGGCCTGATGCTCGCCGTCGATGCGATCGAGACGTCGTACGGTGTGAGCCAGGTCTTGTTCGGCGTCAGTCTCGAGGTCGGCTCGGGGCACGTCGTCACCCTGCTCGGCAGGAACGGTATGGGCAAGACCACGACGATCCGCTCGATCATGGGCATCGCGCCGCCGAAGGGCGGCACGATCCGCTTCGACGGCCGTCCTATCCATGGCCTGCCGCCGTATCGGGTGGCGCAGGCCGGGCTCGGCCTCGTTCCCGAGGGACGCCAGGTGTTCCCGAACCTGACCGTGCGTGAGAATCTCGTGGCGACCGCGGCGAATCGCGGCGGAAGCGCGGCGCCGTGGCGCGTGGACGCGGTCTTCGAGTTATTCCCGCAGCTCGCGGTCCGCGCGCGCAGTCTCGGCGGCGCGCTCTCCGGCGGCGAGCAGCAGATGCTCGCGATCGGACGCGCGCTGATGACGAACCCGCGCCTGCTCATCCTCGACGAGGCGGCGGAAGGGCTCGCGCCGCTCGTCCGCGCCGAGATCTGGCGCTGCGTGGAAGGCCTGAAGGCGAGGGGGCAGTCGATCCTCGTCATCGACAAAGACGTGACGACGCTCACCCGGATCGCGGACGCGCACTACATCCTCGAGAAGGGGAAGATCGTCTGGAGCGGAACGTCGGCCGAGCTTCGACTCCGAACGGACATTCAGCACCGATACCTGGGCGTATGAGAGACTGCGTGGCGTGAGCTGGATCGACCGCTCGTTTCCGACGACCGCCACGGCGAGCGACCTGGTGGGCCGCGTGCTGGGGCTGAACCCGGGCATGATGACCGGCCCCGGCACCAACACCTACCTCGTCGGTCGCCGGGATCCGATCCTCATCGACACCGGCGCCGGCCTCGCCGAGTATCCGCCGTTGCTCTCGCGCTATCTCGCCGAGCGCGGCTGGGCCCGGCCCTCACGGGTCATCCTCACGCATCGCCACCCCGATCACCTCGGAGGTGTCTCCCAACTCCGGGCGCGCTTTCGAGGGCTTCACGTCTCGAAGATGATCGTTCGCGACGCCTCGCTGCCGGAGTCGATCCATGATCTGCGTGACGGCGAGAAGATCGAGGGCGACGGCGCCACCTTGATCGCCGTTCACACCCCCGGTCACGCCTCCGACCACCTCTGCTACTACCTCGTCGAGGAAAAGGCGCTGTTCACGGGCGATGTGGTGCTCGCCGGATCCACGACGGTCATCCCGTCCGGCGACGGAGACCTCCTCGACTACATGAATTCGCTCAAGCGGCTCCAGGGGCTCGAGGTTCGCCGGATCTACCCGGCGCACGGGCCGGTCATCGAGGACGGTCCCGGCCGGATCCAGGAGTACATCGACCATCGCCTGATGCGGGAGCGGCAGATCTTGACCGCGCTCGGCGACGGGCTCGCCACGATTCCGGAGATGGTCGCGAAGATCTACGCCGACGTGGTCGCCGCGCTACACCCGATGGCCGCGATGTCGGTCGAGTCCCACCTGAAGAAGCTCGTGCGGGACGGGCGGGTGCTGGAGACCGTCGTGCGTGACGCGCCCTCGCGCTGGCTGCTCGTCCGCTAGCCCAGCTCGCGAGCTCGGCGCACGAGCGCGGCGAAGAGATTGATGGCCGTTCGGTCGTGGCCGACCAGCTCTTCCGGGTGCCACTGAACGCCGACGACGAACTGCCCGGCGTCGACCAGCTCCACGCCCTCGATGATCGAGTCGGGCGCCCACGCCACGTCCACGAGCCCCCCACCCAGGCGCTTGATCGCCTGGTGGTGGAAGCTGTTGACGTCGACCTCGAGCGCGCCCAGGATCCCGGCGAGCCGCGAGCCGTCCCGCACCTTCACCTGGTGTGTCGGGATGTTTCGAGCCTTGCCCTGGAGTCCCGTCTGGCTGTGATCGAGCGGCGAGCCCGGCTCGCTCGGAATGTCCTGATAGAGACTGCCGCCGAGCGCGACGTTCAAGACTTGTAAGCCGCGACAGACCGCGAGCAGGGGGACGCGCTGGGCGAGCGCCCAGCGCGTCAGGTCGATCTCGAGCGTGTCGCGCGCGGTGGAGACTTCGGCCGTGGTCGCATGCGGCGCCTCGTCGAAGCGTGCGGGATCCACGTCGCCGCCCCCGGTCAGGAGCACGCCGCGGACGTGTTTCAGGATCTCGCCGCGCGCGGCCGGTTCCAGCTGAGGCGGTAGGGGAACCGGAACGCCGCCCGCTTGCTGGACGGCGTTGAGATACGAGGCGTTGACGTACGCCCGTTCCGGATATTTGTCGACGGTCACCGACGTCGAGACGGCGATCAGAGGAGGATTCATCGATCCTAGCCTAGCATGCCGGCCCCCTTGGCTGGGGCCGGCCCGGCGCGTATGATTGGCCCACTATGAGCCTAGACTCTGCGAGCTCCCAGACGAAAGCGCCCGCTCACAATCCGACCTCGACGGCCCAGGTGATCGGTACCAGGTGGGCGGTGGCCGCAGGCCACTATCTCGCCTCCGAAGCCGGCGCGCGTGTGCTCGCGGCCGGCGGCAACGCGATCGACGCCGGCGTCGCCGCGGGGATGACGCTCGGCGTCGTGCACTGCGACATGGTCAGCGTCGCGGGTGTGGCGCCGATCCTCGTGCACCTCGCGCACACCGGCGAGACGTGGCAGGTCTCCGGCGTCGGGCCGTATCCACGCGCGACGACAGCTGCGTACTTCCGCGAGCGGCACGGGGGACAGATCCCGCCGGGCTTGCCCCGCACGGTGGTCCCTGCGGCCCCTCACGCCTGGTGCACGGCGCTCGAGCGCTGGGGCACGATGTCGTTCGCGGAGGTCGCGCTGGCGGCCATCGAGCACGCCGAGCGCGGCTTTGCCGTCTCGCAGTTCACGGCGTACCAGATGGGGGCGAACGTCGACAAGTATCGCCGCTGGCCGTCATCGGCTTCGCTCTACCTGCGGGATAACCGGGCGCTCCGAGTCGGTGAGGTGCTCGTGCAGCGTGAGTTGGGCGAGACGCTTCGTCGGATGGCTCGCGCGGAAGCGAAGTCGGGCGGTAGCCGCGAGGCCGGAATCCGGGCGGCTCGAGACGAGTTCTATCGCGGTGAGACCGCGAAACGCATCGCTGAGTTTCATCGCGCCGAGGGCGGGCCGCTCGCGGCCAGCGACCTTGCCGAGTTCAGCGTCGAGGTCGGCCCCGCGCTCCGCACCACGTTCGGACGCTTCGAGGTCGCCGCGTGCGGCTTCTGGTGCCAGGGCCCGTCGTTTCTCCAGATGCTGAACCTCCTCGAAGGCGTCGACCTCAAGGCGCTCGGCCACAACTCGGCGGCGTACCTGCACCGGATCGTCGAGACGATCAAGCTCGCGTTCGCCGATCGCGACGCGTACTACGGTGATCCGCACTTCGTGAAGGTGCCCGCCGACGGGCTCTTGTCGAAGGCGTACGCGGCCGTGCGGCAGCAGCTCGTCAAGGATCGAGCGTGGCCTCAGATGCCGCCCGCGGGCGACCCCGATCGGCTCGACAGCGTGAGGCGGCCCGAGGCTGCGTTGCCCCTCGCCGGAGGCTCGCATCCGGTACCCGGACAAGAGACCGACGCGCTCGACACGAGCTATGTCGCCGTGGTGGACGAGGCCGGCAACGGCTTCTCGGCCACGCCGAGCGACCCGAACGTCGACTCACCGGTCGTCACGGGTGTCGGCTGTGTCGTGTCGCCGCGCGGCTCGCAGGGCTGGCTCGTCCCCGAGCATCCGAGCGTGGTTTCGCCGGGTAAGCGGCCGCGGCTCACGCCCGCGCCGGCGATGGCCTTCACGGATGGCCGGCTGCTCATGCCGTTCGGCACGCCTGGCGGCGACGTCCAGCAGCAGGCGATGCTCCAGGTCTTCCTCAACACCACCGTTTTCGGAATGGATCTGCAGGCCGCCATCGAAGCGCCGCGCGTCGCTTCGCGGAGCCATCCCGATTCCTTCTGGCCGCACGCGGTGTCGCCGGGGAAGCTCGAGGCGGAGCGGCGCATTCCGCGCGAGACGCTCGACGCATTGGCCGCCCTCGGTCACACCGTCGGCGAGTGGCCGGAGTGGGAGTGGCGCGCCGGCGCCGTCTGCGGGGTCAAGGTTGGGGCGGAAGGCACCCGGTGGGCCGGCGCAGATCCACGCCGCGGCGCCCACTCGATCGGACGCTAGCCGGCAAACGGCAGGCTGCGTCAGGTAGTGGCGGGCGCGGGGCTGGCCGTCGGTCGCGCGACCACGGGCTCTTCGCGTATGGCGAGCGCCAGGCCAGCGGCGATGAAGCCCATGATCGCCGCTGACACGAACGCGATCTCGTAGCCGCCGGTCCACTCGTAGATCCAGCCGGCCAGCGCCGCGCCGAGCGCGGAGCCCACCTGGTGCGAGAAGAAGATCCAGCCGGAGAGCTCGCCGACCGAGTAGCGTCCGAAGATGTTCGCGGTGAGCGTCGTCGTCGGTGGCACGGTCGAGATGTAGTTGAGGCCGAAGATCGCGGCCCACAGATGCAGAGACGGCGCGTTCCAGACGTAGAGCAGGAACAGCAGCGAGACGCCGCGGAAGAAGTAGTAGAACGCCAGCGGCCCTCGCCGGCCGAGCCGGTCGCAGATCCAGCCCGACGAGATCGTGCCCACCACATTCATCGCGCCCATCACCCCGAGCGCCGTCGAGGCCTGGAGCTCGCTGAAGTTGTGCTCGAGGGCGTGCGGCATGAAGTGCGTGAGCACCATCCCGTTGGAGGTGTAGCCGCACACGAAGAACGTCGCCATCAGGAGCCAGAACTGCGGTACGTACATCGCCTCCTGGAGGCGAACGCGCTGCGACTTCTCCACGGCCGCCAACTGCGCCGCGGCGAGAGCCGTTCCGGTCGCGCCGTAGGGGCGCAAACCGCGCTCGGCGGGGTCGTCGCGGATGAAGAACAGCGCGATCGGCAGCACGATGGCGAGCAGCCCGACGCCGAGCCAGAGATAGCTCGTGCGCCAGCCGAACCAGAGCGTGAGCACCGAGGCGAGCGGAATCATGACGAGCTGTCCCGCTGACATGCCCCCGGCCGAGATGCCGATGGCCATGCCGCGCCGGGCCTCGAACCATCGGGCGGCCACGGTCGAGCCCGTCGTCATCGAGGCGCCGCCGGCGCCGAGCGCCATGAGGAATCCGCTCGTGACGTAGACGTGCCAGAGCTTTTGCACGTACGAGGCACCGATCGAGCCGATGCCCAGCAAGAGGAGCGAGACGATCACGATCCGCCGTGGACCCCAGCGATCGGCGAGACGGCCCACCACAGGACCCGCCGCGCCCAGGAGCAGCAGCGAAATAGCGGCGGCTCCGGAGAGGGCGCCGCGGCCCCAGCCGAACTCCGCCTCCATGGGCTTGATGTAGACGCCGAAGACCGAGCGGATGCCCGACGCGGCCAGCATGCAGACCGTCACGGCACCCAGCACGATCCACGCCGGGTGCACGCGGCGGATCGAGCTCACGGGGCTTAGGATACCGGCCCCCCGCGCGGGGATTCGCACCGAATCGAGAAAGACGAACGCGGACCTAGGCGTCTGGCGGAGGACGCCAGACGCCCAGGCCAATCGCTAGCGGGGGACCGCGGCCTTTGGCCGGAGGACGATCGTGTCGCCCTCCGCGTCGACCGTGATCGTGTCGCCGTCGTTCAGCTCGCGCTGCAGCAGCTTGAGCGAAAGCGGGTCCTGAACCAGGCGCTGGATGGTCCGCTTGAGCGGCCGCGCCCCGAAGGTCGGGTCGTAGCCCTCGCGTCCCAGGAGGCTCCGCGCCGCGTCGGTGACCTCGAGCTCGATCCGCCGCGCCGCGAGCCGGCGCCGGAGGTGTCCGAGCTGGATGTCCACGATCCGGGCGATCTCGTCGCGCCCGAGCGGCGAGAAGATCACTACCTCGTCGATCCGGTTGAGAAACTCCGGCCGGAGCGTGTTGCGCAGCTCCTGCATCAGGAGCGGGCGAACCTTCTCGGGCTTCTCGTACTCGCGGAAGATGTGGCTCCCGAGATTCGACGTCATGATCACGACCGTGTTGCGGAAGTCGACCGTGCGGCCGTGACCGTCGGTCAGCCGCCCGTCGTCGAGCAGCTGGAGCAGGACGTTGAAGACGTCCGGATGCGCCTTCTCGATCTCGTCGAAGAGAATGACCGAGTACGGCCGGCGCCGGACGGCCTCGGTGAGCTGGCCACCCTCGTCGTAGCCGACGTATCCGGGCGGGGCGCCGATCAGACGGGCCACCGTGTGCTTCTCCATGTACTCGGACATGTCGATGCGGATCATGGCGCGCTCGTCGTCGAAGAGGAATTCGGCGAGCGCCCGGGCCAGCTCGGTCTTGCCCACGCCGGTCGGCCCGAGGAACAGGAACGAGCCGATGGGCCGGTTGGGATCGGCGAGGCCCGACCGCGCGCGCCGGACCGCGTTGGCCACGGCGCGAATCGCGTCGTCCTGGCCGATGACGCGGAGCCCCAGTCGATCTTCCATGTTGACGAGCTTCTGGATCTCGCCCTCGAGGAGCCGCGTGACCGGGATGCCCGTCCACTTGGCGACGGTGACGGCGATGTCCTCCTCGTCGACCTCCTCGCGCAGCATCCGCCCCTGCGCGTGCTGGTCGGCCAGTCGCGCATCGAGCTCCTTGAGCTGCTTCTCGAGCGTCATCAAGGTGCCGTAGCGGAGCTCGGCGGCGCGGTTCAGGTCGCCCCGGCGCTCGGCGTCGGCCATCGCGTGACGCATCGTCTCGATCTCTTCCTTGATCTTGCCGATCTGCGTGATGCCGTCCTTCTCGGCCTGCCACCGCGCCTTGAGACCGTCGCCCTTCTCGCGAAGCTCGGCCAGCTCGGCTTCGATCTTGGCCAGGCGCTCGTGCGAGACGGCGTCCTCCTCGCGCGCCACCGACACGCGCTCGATCTGTAGCTGCATCACGCGCCGCTGGATCTCGTCGATCTCCTGCGGCATCGAGTCGATCTGCATCCGGATCCGCGCCGCGGCCTCGTCCACGAGGTCGATCGCCTTGTCGGGCAGGAACCGGTCGCCGATGTAGCGATGCGACAGCACCGCTGCCGCCACCAGTGCTCCGTCCTTGATCTTCACCTTGTGGTGCACCTCGTACTTGTCCTTCAGGCCGCGCAGGATCGCGATCGTGTCCTCGACCGAAGGCTCGCGGACCATGACCGGCTGGAAGCGCCGCTCGAGCGCCGCGTCCTTCTCGATGTGCTTTCGGTACTCGTCGAGGGTCGTCGCGCCCACGCAGCGCAGCTCGCCGCGCGCCAGGGCGGGCTTGAGCATGTTGGCCGCATCGACCGCGCCTTCGGCGGCGCCGGCGCCCACGAGCGTGTGGAGCTCGTCGATGAAGCAGATGATCTGGCCGTCGGACTCGACGATCTCCTTGAGGACGGCTTTCAGACGGTCCTCGAACTCACCCCGGTATTTCGAGCCCGCCACCAGCGAGCCGATGTCGAGCGCGACCAACGTCTTGCCCTTCAACCCTTCGGGCACGTCGCCGGCGACGATGCGCTGGGCGAGCCCCTCGACGATGGCCGTCTTGCCGACGCCGGGCTCGCCGATGAGCACGGGGTTGTTCTTGGTGCGGCGCGAGAGCACCTGGATCACGCGCCGGATCTCTTCGTCCCGGCCGATGACCGGGTCGAGCTTGCCGCGGCGCGCGAGGTCGGTGAGGTCGCGAGAATAGCGCTGGAGCGCCTGGTACTTCTCCTCGGGGTTCGGGTCCGTGACGCGCTGGTTCCCGCGAATCTCCACGAGCGCCTTGTAGATCGCCTCGGCATTGATGCCGGCTCCCGCCAAGGTGCGGCCGGCGGCGCCGTCGCGGTCCTGGGCGAGCGCGAGCAGGAGGTGCTCGGTCGAAACGTACTCGTCCTTGAGCCGCTCGGCTTCCTTCTGAGCGCGCTCGAGAGTTTGCCGCGTGCGGTCGCCGAGATACTGGCCGCTGCCGCCCTTCACCGCGGGCAGCTTGCCGAGCGCCGTCTCGAGCTCACGCTGGATCGCCTCGGGACGCGCCCCGAGCTTGGCCAGCACCGGCCCCACGACGCCTTCACGCTGTTCGAGGAGCGCCGAGAGCAGATGCTCGGGCTCGATGGCCTGATGATTGTGCTGGTCGGCCTTCGACTGCGCCGCCTGCAGTGCTTCCTGCGCCTTCACGGTCAACTTGTCCAGTCTCATTGCTCCGCTCATCCCTCTTTGTGAGATTCGTCCCGTCAGCCCAGATACGCGCGTGGGTTGTCGGCGCGCAGCGCCTTGAGTTTCTCGTATAGCTCGCGTTCGGCCGGCGTCACATCGCTCGGCATCACGATCCGTACCGCCACCAGCTGATCGCCGGCGCCGCCTCCTTTGAGGCGCGGCATGCCGTAGCCGGGTAGCCTGAACGTGCGCCCGCTCGACGTCGCGGGCGGGATCTTCATCGACACCTTGCCGCGCAGGGTCGGGACTTCGATGCTGGTGCCCAGCGCGGCCTCGGGCGCCGTCACCGGGAGCGTCAGGTGGATGTCGTCGCCCTTGCGCTCGAAGAACGGATGCGGCGCGACCGTGACGCTCAGATAGAGGTCACCGCGCGTCCCCGCCCCGCCGGCGCCCTCGCCGGAGACGCGCACGCGCTGGTCGCTCTTCACGCCCGCTGGGATCTTCACGTCGACCTGACGGCGAACCTGCTGCCAGCCCCCGCCGCCGCAAGCTGTGCACGGCTGCCGCTTGACGTGGCCGGAGCCATGGCAGGTCGCGCACGGCTCCTCGATGTCCATCGCAAAGGTTTTGCGGGCGCCGTGAAATGCCTCGTCGAGCGAGATCTCGATGCCGGCCTGGACGTCGCCGCCGTGGGCGCTCTGGCCACGCTGGAAGAGATCCTCGAGCCGGATGCCTTCACCTCGCGCCCCTCGGCCGCGACCGCCCATGTCGCCGAAGATCGTGCGAAAGAAGTCGGAGAAGTCGCCCGCGTCGCCGATGTCGCCGCCGTACTCGACCCTGAACCCTCCACCGGGACCGCCGCCTGGTGGAGCCTGTGTGTAACGCTGCCAGTCCGGTCCGAGCGAGTCGTAACGGCGCCGCTTCTCGGGATCGGACAGGACCTCGTAGGCCTCGGCGATCTCCTTGAAGCGTTCAGCGGAGTCTTTGCCCTTCGCGACGTCGGGGTGGTGCTTCCTCGCGAGCCGTCGATAGGCAGACTTGATCGTCTTGTCGTCGGCCTTTCGGTCGACTCCTAGAATCCGATAGTAGTCCTTGAAATCGACGGCCATAGCTGATCTATCTCACATAGAATATAGCAGATGATTTTAGTCTTGCACGCTAAGGGCGGCGCGCACCAGCCTCCGATAAATATTTCCGGAAACTATTGAGATCCCTCGATTTACCCGCGCCCGACGCGGAAGGCCACGTACAACGACATCGCCCCACGCTGGAGAAGGACGGTGAGGGGATCGCCCTCCTTCATATCACGCGTGAGCCGCTCGAAGTCGGCCAGCGTCCTGACGGTCTGGCCATTCAGCTGCTTGACGATATCACCGCGCTGCACGCCGGCCTCCGCCGCCGGGGTCCCGTCCTCCACCCGGAACACGATGACCCCGTCGGTCGACCTCAGATTGAGCTGGCGCGCGATCTCCGGCGTCACGGGACGCACCTCGAGCCCCAGCATCGAGCGCGCGCGGCCGCCGCCCGGGCGCTGCTGCTGAGCCTGACGCTCGTCGGGCGCCTGGCCAACCTTGATCTCGACGACCTTCTCGGCCTGGTCGCGCAGGATCTTCAGCTTGGCGGTGCGGTCGGGAGCGAAGAAGCCGACGGCGCGTTGCAGGTCGCCAGTGCCTTCCATCGGGCGTCCTTCGAACTCGAGCAGGATATCGCCCGGCTTCAGGCCGGCCTTCGAGGCCGGGCTGTCCGGCATGACCTCGTTGATCAAGATACCCTTGGCGTCCTTCGAGCCGAACGACCGCGCGAGCTCGGGCGTGAGCGGCTGGATCGAGACGCCGAGCCAGCCGCGGGTCACGCGGCCCTTGTCGCGAAGCTCCGTATAGATCTTGCGCGCCATGTTCGAGGGGATCGCGAAGCCGATACCCGAGCCACCCGCGACGATCGCCGTGTTGATGCCGACCACTTCGCCCTGCATGTTCACGAGCGGACCGCCGGAGTTGCCCGGGTTGATCGCGGCATCGGTCTGCAGAAA
>Ga0209160_1001343_pt1 | contig 20643 bp, 22 predicted proteins | sample GraSoiAngelo_153_FD_186167 | JGI IMG/M metagenome (GOLD analysis project Ga0209160, IMG submission 186167) | Grasslands soil microbial communities from the Angelo Coastal Reserve, California, USA - 14_1009_12_40cm (SPAdes) (version 2) | ecosystem: Environmental > Terrestrial > Soil > Grasslands ... | reverse complement strand
CTCAAACTCATCGGCCATCTCCACGGCCCACTTCACCCACACAATATGACATACAATGCATATGGATTCAAGCACATATTGTAAGGGTCGGAGTAGACGCGGGGAAGGTGCTATCTAAGAGCGAGGCCCTCTAGCCGCCAGAGAAAATGGGGCCGAATGGAGCCGAGGAGCAAGAATCAATTCACGCCGGCGCGTTTGGCGGCGGCGCCGGTGATGGCAGGAGCATTCCCCGCGGGGTTGCTCACGGCGCCCGCCGCGGCTTCCTCAGGGAACGTTCTGGAGGGACTTGTCTGGATTGGAACGACGGCCTTTACCTTCGTGCCCTGGCCTTTGGAAAGAATTTCCAGCTCTCCGCCAAAATCCTTGATGCGTTCGCGCATCCCCCGCAGTCCCACGCCAAGGGCTAAGCCCGAAGCGATGTCGGCGAGCTCTTCGGCGCTGATGCCCCGGCCCTCATCCTCTACTTCCAGAACGATGTGGCCATCTGCTTGCGCGAGGCGGATCGACGCCGTCGCGCTATCCGAGTGCCGGTGAATATTGATCAGGCACTCCTGTACGACGCGGAAGAGCATCGTCTCCATCTCCGGCGCCAGGCGCGCCTCGCCGCTGAATTCCAGCTGAACATTGATCCCGCTGCGTTTTTGGAATCCGTCCATGTACCAGCGCAGCGCCGATCCCAGGCCGAGTTCGTCGAGCAAAGGCGGATGGAGCAGATAGGAAATGGTGCGCAACTCATCCGAGATCTGCCGGGCGCTTTCGATATTTGCTGCTAGCCGGCGGGCGAGTTGCGGATGGCGCGAAGCCAGTTCGCGTTCGATTCCCGCAAGCTCCAGCTTCAGCGCCGTGAGTGCCTGTCCCGTGCTGTCGTGCAGGTCGCGCGCGATGCGGCGGCGTTCATCGTCTTGCACGCGCAGCAGCCGCACGGAAAGGTCGCGCAGATCGCTATTGCTTTGCTGGAGCTGCGCGGCCCTTTGGCGCACCCGGAATTTCAATTGCGTGCGCGATTTCAGCAGAATCTCATGCAGGTGCCCGAGCCGCAGCAAGGCCCTGCGGCCGCCCTCGGCGACCGCGATGATCGCCGCGGAAAAGAGAAGAAAGAGCAGCTCGCCGATGATGTCCTTTTCCGTGAAGGGCCCCAGCGGCTGGTAGGGAGAAAGAAAAAGGACATTCGCCGCAACACTGCCCAAAATTGTAGCTAGAACAGCCGGCCCCAGCCCGCAGTACCACGCGGCGAAGACCGTACCCGCCGAGATGCTGACGTAATGCATCGACCCGCCCAAGATGGGTTGGAAAAGCGAGCGCAGCGCTAGCGCCGCGGCCATCCCCAGCAGCGCGATGGCATAGCGCTTCAGCTTGCTTCCTTGAAGAGGCTGCAATGCGAACGGGCGCGTAGCTGGCTGCCGATCGGGCATGCTTTCCATACGAAGAAATGCGGAGCGGGCACGCGAATCGTACCATATTTAACCCATCAAGGCCCGGAATTTGCGGACAAAATCGGCGAATCCTTGCCGGCAAACCGGCCGGAGCGGTCTGGGTTCTGCACCTGCCGCAACCTCCAGGCTTCCAGCGGCGGAATCATAAGACCAAGCAAGGCCATGGCACGACCGCGTCACCGCCACCAACTTGCCATTGATGTCTGCCGCTCTCCCGCTAAAATCTAAACTGACGAGCCCATCGGCTAAGCATGCGCCAGCAGAACATTCATCGTTTGTTTAAGGCGGGTGTGACCCTCAAAGGCTTGCACGCCCTGCTCGAATTGATTACCGGCGCGGCAACGCTGGCGGTGGGTCCTGTGGCCGTGTCGAATTTTTTCTTCGCCCTAGCGCAGCGGGAGTGGATCGTGGGCGGGCGCGTTTCCCTGGTCAATTTCCTCGTGCGGCTTGCGGAGCAAAGCTTGCGGGGAGGCCAGCACTTCGTGGGGGTCTATCTCTTGGTGGTTGGCACGATCAACACGGTGCTGGTGATCGGCTTGCTCGCGAGCGCGCTGTGGTCTTATCCCACAGCGCTCGCGGCGATCGCGCTCCTTGCGGCCTATCAGCTCTATCGCTATACCCACACCCACGCCCTGGCCCTGATTCTGCTGACGCTCTACGACGCCGTCGTGTGGTGGCTGGTCTGGCACGAATATCGCGTGCTACGTTCGGGGCCGCTGATAGAAGGCCGATCATCCTATGGCAATGCGGTTTGAAGCGGAGGAGTGGGCGGCGCTGTAAGGCGGCTCGAGCGGCTCGGAAAATCTAATGCCGCACTTGGTTCCGAGCTTTCCAGACATCTTCTGCGGAATCCGACAACTTATTAGCGACGAGCTGGGGGCCATCTGCTTTAGCCCTGCGGTTTACAGAAGCGGCGCGACGCTTTTGCTCCCGGCGGCTTAGCCGATTCTTCAGCCGGATGAGCTGAGTTGTTGAGGCGCCTGCCGCATGATCCCGATCGACACTCTTTAGGGCCGTAACGGCGAGCCACTCTTCGATAATCGCTTGATGCTTGGGCTCGATCTCGACAAATTCGATTCCCATACCCTCCCAAGTTATATTCCCGGTCACGCTGCCGATGGCTGCGAAATCGGCCCCGGCATACGTGATTCTGACGCGGACTGCCGTCCCCGGCGCAAAAGGCATCCTGGTCTTGACAAAGCAGCCGGACAAACTCAGATCACGAGTGACGACAATCACGTCCTCTCGTGAGTCTAAATCAATCACCTCGGCGATTGCGCCGAAGTCATAGCGCGTGATTTGGCGGCGTCCGATCACCAAGCTCCCTTTGCGCGGCGCTAAGCGGCCGAGATTAGTCTCCGGCGTTTTCCAAGGTTACGAAATGGTACTTAGGTTATGAAATGGTAGCCTGAGAGTACTACTCCGAAAGCGTGCCCTCGGCTGCGCGGCGAGCGCACAAACTGGGAAGCGGCTGAGCCGTCCCCTACCATACCAACCGGCGCAAATCTACGAGGCGCCGCCCTGAACCGCCGTCTGGTAGCTCGCCACCTCCACCCATTTGCCGTCGCGCTTCACCCACACGCGCGTGACTTCCAGCGGCTTGCCCTGATCCGGCACGTGCCGCGAGCGCATCACCACGGCATCGCCGAATTCAAACAGGGTCGCCGAGGCCAGCGGAGTCGGCGCCAGTCCGGCCATGTTCGCGCGCTTCAGCTCGGCCATGCGCGTCGGCTTATCGAGCAGACGGTCGCTATAGGAGCTGGCGGCCACGAACTCTTCGCCTGTGTGCGCATCCCAATCAGCGGCGTCGTGGGTCATCGCGGACGTCTCGAGTCCCCTGTAAGCCTCAATTACCGCGCGCTGCGTCTCCGTCTTCGGCGTGTAGGGCACGCTCTTGCACGGATTCTGGCACTCCTTGCCCGCGCTGGGCGTCATCTTCGGCGGAGCGTCCAGCGATTGCACTTCCTGATAGACAAGCGCGCGCCAGCCCGCCGGCCGCTTTACCCACACGCGCAAAACGTGATTTCTGTCGGCATCGGTTTGCGCAACCGCCGCCTGGCCGTAGTCGTGCCGCCGTGTATCCGTCTTCCCCGCAAACGGATATCCGGCGTCGACGATTACCTCCCCCCTCCTGGCTAGCTCCGCCATCCTGGCAAGAACCTGTGCCCGGCTTTCTATTTTCCCATTCGCGTGGATCCACTGGAAATCGCTATCGAGCAGCTTGCCCATCGCCGCTGCATCGGATTTAACTATCGCCTGCTCGAAATCGCGATCCGCCGCCAGCACCGCGGGATCGTCCGCCGTCCCGGCTTGCGACGCGGCAGAACCCGCGATCGAAAAGAGCATCGCGGCGGAGAGCGCCGCAGCCGCCAGCACCTTCTTGCGCAGAACTTTCATGGCACACCTCCTGTCGCCCTCATTTTTATCACGTTTCCGCTCTGCCCAATCGCCAGCTTCGCGCATTCAATGGAACGCTAGTGTAAAATGCCGGCCTGCCCAACTGGCGCGGAAGCGAGGAATTCATGGCTGCCGAATATCTGCTCAAAACCGAGCCTTCCGAATATTCCTTCGAGAGTTTGCAGCGCGACAAAATCACAGTATGGGACGGCGTCTCGAATCCGGTGGCCTTGAGGAATCTCGGCCAGATGCAGCCCGGAAACCGCCTGGTCATCTACGAAACCGGCGACCGCAAGAGCGCCGTGGGCACGGCATCCGTCGTCTCGGTTAATCTCTCGAATCCCAAAAATCCCGCCGTGGAAATCGAGGCCGGAAAACCTCTCGCCAAGGCCGTTTCGCTCGCCGAGATCAAGGCCAATAAACTCTTCGCCGATTCGCCCCTGGTTCGCCAGGGACGGCTTTCGGTCGTGCCCCTCACCCCGCAGCAGTACAAATTTCTCACCGGCGCCTGATCCGTGCCCCCGCCGACTTGCGCTGTCATCCCGAACCCGCCGTCGTCCGCAAAAGGGGGCTTTCAAACCTCCGCGTCTCAGGCTGGATGTGCAGCGGGAACGCGCATCCTTTCAACTGCCGCGGCGCGCGGAGTGAAGATCGCCAGAAGAATTGCCACAATTGCTAAGGCGGGTATATCGCCCAGCAGATGACCGTGCTCCATGGGAGCCCTCACCGCCTGTACGGTCATAATTCCGGCATGGACGAGACTCGACCAAACCGTGAACCAGATCAAGCTGAGATGTTGCAGGGGATTGCGGGACGCGATCAGGAGAAATACTCCGAGTGTGGCGTAGATCCCTAGAATCATTTGCTCATATTCAGGTTGATTCGGTTGCCATCGCCATCCCGAGGGCCATAGAGCTGTCATGAGCGGATAAACAGCGAAGATGAAAATCAACCCAACAACGATCAAGAGAATACGTAGAGTGCTGAGCCGGGATGCAGGGGTCATGGTCGCCTCCGGTAATTGTTCTCACTTGCGCGTGGGCTAAGTGGGACCGAATCCTAGTAGCCCCAAATTGGCTATGTCAAGCATGGCTATAACGCCTCCGGATGCTTCGGCAACTCCACGCCTGTTTTCCCCCGGCGCACGGAAAGCGGCGATACTCCTCGAAATATCGTTTGTGCCATCGATAGAGTTAGGATCTCGCCGCACGCCGGTCTTGCCTCAAGCCACCATCTTTCCCTTAGCGGCTTGCCCCCTGAGCAGAAACGTCTTAGGAAACTTACCTTCGCCACAGAGCTTCTGGCAGGTCCGTCCACTGGATCTTCGGCATTATTTGCCGAAAGTCATCCGGGCCAGTTCCCGTTTCAAGCTTTCTCGCTCGTGGGGATCGCGGCATTCGCTGAGTTGGTCAGCGAGCGTAAAGAACCGCGTTTTCTCCGCCTCTTTCGACTCTAATCCCGCCTGGATCAGATCCACCAGCACGCGATTCGCACTCGTCTTCTGCGTCTTTGCCAGCCCGCGCACGCGGCGGGCAATTCGCTCGGGAATGGAAACACTTTGTCGAACCACTTTTTCCATCTGCGGCATAGTGGTAATATACACCATTCTGCACCAACCTGCATCATCGTTTCCCCGCGGCGTGCTAAGCGCGGGTGGTCAGAGGAGGTTCACATGCGGCTTTTGAAGATTTTCGGCGCTTGGTCATTCTTATTCCTGGCGGCGATTTGCGCAGAGCCTTGGCCGACTTGGACCGAATTGGCGGCGGCCGCCGCGCTCCCGCAGCAGAATCAGCAGCCAGGGGAAGTGCGTTTCTCCGCCGATAACGAACAGGAGCGCGACTCCGGCGTGTGGATTGACGGCAAATACTCCGGCTACGTCAAGGAGCTGAAAGGCGACAAGAAAGTTCTGCTTCCGCCCGGAGAACACGAAATTTCGATTCGCCAGGATGGCTACAAGGATTTCGTGAAAAAAATCGTCGTCGAGCCCGGCCAGGCACAAACCGTCGACGTCGTCATGGAAGAAAATCCCAAGGCCATCTATCCCGGCGAGGATGCCGCCGAGCTGCGTTTAGACATTCAGCCCAAACGCGCCGCCGTTTTTCTCGATGACGCTTACGTCGGCCACGGCGGCGATTTTGGAGGCCGGTTTCATGCCATGTTGGTCGCCCCGGGAAAACATCAGCTCAAGGTCACGCTCGCCGGCTATCGCTCTTACGAAACCGAGATCAATCCGGTCGCCAACGAAAAATCCCGCATGAAGATCGTTCTCGAGAAGGAAGGCAATTCCCCGGACAAGCCCTAGAGCGAACTTCCGCCACTGCGGCAAGCGCGTCTAGCGAGTTGTCATTCTGAGTCCGCCCCGGGCGGACGAAGAATCTCTCTTTTTTCAGGATGACCGAGAATCGGCGCGTCCCCTGCCTCAGACGGCCTGCGATTCCTCCGGCAGAACGCGGCTGATCGCGGGCACCAAATCTTTGCCCACTTCCGATTTCGCAATGAAGTTGCCGTCCCCGAATAACCGCGCCAAAGCCGCGGCTTCCTCGGGCGTGTAGTGGCTGCTCATGAGGATGATCTTTGTGTCCGGCGCCAGCCGCCGCATCTCGTAGGCAGCTTCAATGCCGCTCATCACGGGCATAACGATGTCCAGAACGGCCACGTCTGGCCTGACGCGGCGGGTCTCGTCAATGGCCTCCTTGCCGTCGGTTGCCTCGTAAACCTTCCAGTGTCGCTGGCGGGCCAGCAGAGAACGCAGAGTGCGACGCATCAGTCTGTGGTCATCCGCGATGAGGATCTTGGCTGGAATGGGCACGTTGTCTCCGGGCAAGGCGAGGTCCCCAGGGGCGGCCCCGCGATGCCACCCTAAGGTATCCGAGCGCAGATGTCAGTTCAATACAGGTCTCACCTGAAGGAAGGCGAATCTGAGGCGAAGCGAGCCGCTCTTTTGCCGGGGCTCAGGGCCGCGTCGTATTCCGTGACGCGGGTCACAGACTTGGCGCCTCGACTCGGGCAGCATAAAGCTCTCGGGACGGGGTAGAGGTTCGACAGCTTCACTGGGCCGCAGGGCGCAAGATTCGGTTCATCTGCAGGCCCACCGCCCCGACCCCCATGATCAAGGCCACAAAAACGATCAGGCCGCCCAATACCGGGATTCGCCCGAGCAGGGCAATTATGAAAATTCCACCGATTGCCGCGGCAATCCGCCATCGGGCCGTCGCGGCTTTCCCCAGCCGCAGGCGTTTCAATAGCACATCGCCCACGACCGCCGCCGCCGCAAGGTAGCCCACGGTCAGAAGCACAAAATAAGCAGCCATGGAGAGGAAGGCCAGCGGCGCGCCAATGAGCGTGATCAGCAGAATCAGTGACGCAATGGGAATGCACACGAGCATGGCAAATCCGAGCAGGGCGCTCGTGCCGGGGCGGCTTTCGAGCATCGCCATCACGTTGCCGAAGCCCGGAAGCAGAAGCAGCAGAATCGCCACGAGCAGCATCAGTCCCACAGTCCAAAACCAGAACGCTACTCGGGCAATGTTTCGTCCAACGGAACGAGGCGTGCCAACCTCGAACGGGAGCTGTTCGATCCCGCCGAGCACCTGCGCGCCCGCATCCTGTTTCAGCGTGCCACGGCTGCAATAGCGAAGCTTTCCGCTGATCCGCGCGTTCGGTCCCAACTCGATTTGCCTGGCCGCCGCATCCACGTCTCCGCCCACGGGACCGTCGATATAAAGGCTTCCGCCTGTCGCTTGCAGGTAGCCGCCTATGGATCCGTTCAGCCGCGCCCGGCCCGCAGCGATGCTGGCGCCGCCTTCGATGCGCGAGGAAGGAGCCATCTCCACTTGCCCGCCCGCCAGGCGCGCGTTCCGCGAAATCGTGCCGTTAACAAACACTTGGCCGCCCGCCGCGTAGCTGTTGTCGGAGATGTTCCCGTTCAGCCGCACTGTGCCACCCGCAGCGGCCGCATCGCCTCCAATTCTGGCATCGAGGACCACCTCCCGCCCCGCGGCCAGCAGATCCCCCGCCACCGGCTTGGCCACCGTGACGTTCTGACCCGCGGCGAAGTGGTCGCTTCCCAGATCGACCGTAACCAAGTCTCTGCCTTTATTGTCCTGAGCCTGAACCTGAACGGGAACCGTGACACTCGCCAGCGCGATCAGCAAAGCCACCAGAATTCGTTGCATGTGCTCCCCCTGCCTGCCGCCAGACACGTTCATAATCCCTCGCGGCACGCTGTGAGTTCTGTCAAAGGCACGAGACGCGCCGCATGGAGGCGAGCCGGCATCTCGTTTATCAAGACAAGAGTGGACAATGAGCCGGCGAAAAGCGAGGATATTCGGCACATGGAAAAAATAAGAATCGAGCAGCATAGCTTTACCGGAAGCCTGTGGGTCGCCGGCTGGCTCTTCAGCATCGGTCTGTTGCACCTGACGTTCTGGCGCGGCGTGCTGGCGATCGTGCTGTGGCCCTACTATATCGGCGCCGTGCTCAGCGCGCATCTGCACTAACGGAACTCGACTATTCCAGCGTTGGGAAACCCAGGTCACCGTGTTCATCCCCGTCCCAACGTAGCCGACCGCCGCAGGACTGGTTGAGGCGGACAAGATAGCCACCGATGGGAATCATCACCAATTGAAGAGCTTGAACCGCATCAATTCCTGCCGCATACCGTGTTTCCTCGTCGCCCATGCCAGTGATCTGAAACGGACAAATGTAATGACGGCCGTCTGGAAAGGGAACTGGCTTTCCGATCTTGACGACCACCTCCTCAACCGAAGGGCCTTCACCTTCGATCAGGTGAAGTACCCCTGGTGGCGATAACTTCACCGAGCTCGACCTGCAATGTCTTCTCCCTTCTCTGCCAACACGGGCAGGCTCGAGTGAGGATTAGCCCGGCGGAGTCGCGCGGCTGCCGACCTGAAGGTCGCCGCTACAAAGCCGCCGTTACGCCGCCCTGCCTTGTAGCGGCCGCCTTCAGGCGGGCGGGCTCTGATTTTACCTCTCGCTGATCACGGCTTTGCCTGCGCCGGACTTGCTCTCCAATTGGGCATATGGGCCGGCGGCGTAAACGATTTTTCCGCCAAGCATGGTGAGTAGCGACACATTCTTGCCGATCTCGTCTACCGGCTCGGTCATGTAGTCCTGGCTGAGAACGGCGAGGTCCGCGAATTTGCCGATTTCCAGCGAGCCGCGCCTATTTTCGTCGTGCGCCATCCAGGCGCTTCCCATGGTGTAGAAGCGCAAGGCGTCGGCGCGGCTGGGGGTTTCCTCCGGGCCGCGCAGCGCATGGCCGCCGGCGGTTTTGCCGTCGGCAAGCCATTGCAGCACGGTGAAGGGATTGTAGGTGGAGACGCGGTGCGCATCTGTGCCCGCGCTCACGACGATGCCGATCTTTTTTGCGGTCATTACCGGCGGCATGCGCCGCGCAGCTTCGGCGCCCTCCTCTTTGACCACTTGGTCGCCGTCGTTGTAAATGGCGTCCTGCATGGTCCAGCCTACGCCGAGCGCCTTCATGCGCTGGAACGTGGCGGCGGAGCCGTCGTTGAGATGGGCAATGGTCCATCGCAGGTTGGCGATGGGGAATTCGTTATTGACGCGCTCGAAGACGGCGAGGAGCTGGTCCACATTCTTCTCGTTCGCCCAATGCATCGTCAGAGTCAGATTGTGCTGCGCGGCCCAGCGCACGATTTCGTAATATTTCTCGAGGTCGGCTTGCGGCGCTTGCCCGGAAATGCCGTTCATGGCCCAGGTGATGCGTTCGCCGATGCCGTTGAAGCGCAGCATCTCGTCGCCAAATCCCATCGGCAACATGGCCAGATAATTTTTGTATTCCTCGAACTCGTGGCCCGGCGTCATGCCGCAGAGGCTGTAGACCACGCGCAACGTCAATTGCCCCTCGCGCCAGACGTGGAAAAGCGCCTGATACGATTCCGGCGTGACGTTATTTCCTCCGGGATCCACGACGCCGGTCAAACCGAGGCGGTTCAGTTCGCGGAAAAATTCCTTCGTGCCCTCGACCTGCTCCTCGAAAGTCGGCTTGGGCAGGCGGTCGAATAAGTCCACCATATTGCCGGTGACGACGCCCGTTGCGTTGCCGCCCGGGTCTTTCTCGAGTTTTGCGCCGCGCGGCAGGTCGGCATCGCCCGCGACCTTCAACGCCTCGAAGGCCCGCGGCGTCATCATGGCCCAGCCATAGCCAAGCTGCACGTAGACGGGATTATTGGGCGCGGCCGCGATGAGCTCCGCCTGCGTTGGCCGGCGATGTTCTTTGAATGCGTCCGTCGTCGCCGGAGGCGTAACCACGATCAGCCAGGCGCCAGGCTTCATTTTTTGCGCCGCGTCGTGAATTCGCGCCAGAGCCTTGGCGAGCGAGGCCGCCCCGATCCAATTCACTTCCGTGCTGAAGGTTTGTGCCGCGCGAATGGCGTGCATGTGGTTGTCAATCAGGCCCGGAATGACCGTGCGGCCCTGCAGATCAATCACGCGGGATTTCGGGCCGGCCAGCTTTTTCATTTCCGCGCTGCCGCCGAGGGCCACGATCCTGCCGTCGCGAATGGCCAGCGCCTCGCGCGTGGAGAACTGGCTGTCCACGGTGAGGATTTTGCCGTTCAGGAGGACGGTGTCGGCATTTTGCGGCCATGCCGGCAGCGCGAGCAGCAGTGCCGCGGAGAGAAGCGCCGCCGCCTTCACCACACCTATGGGATGTGCCATGCGGGTTCCTCCTTCGGCTCCTGTACTGCGTAGGAGAGATCCCTCGCTCCGGATCGTCGCTCGGGACGACGATCCTGGTCTGATCGTCGTTTGTGCGGCGAGTCTAGCATAGTGTTTCAGTCGAGAGTTGAAAGCTCGTAAAAGGACCCCGAGTTCGAGTGCGACCCCCCTCCCCCTGTTTTCGTAAGTGTTCATTGTGCGGAGCTTGGCGCGATGATTTTTGTAACACCGGAATTTGACGGGAGAGCGCGGCGGCGATGCAACTGCGAAGGAGCACAGGCAGGAGTGCCTGTGCCACGGGATACCCCCTCCCATTTTTGTGCAAGTGTTCATTTTGCGGAGCTTAGCATTGCCCATCTCGTAAGTGCTCATTCTGCGCGGGTTGCCCTCGGGCTTTACGTTAGTATCCACCCCTGACCACACTTAAAGTTTTGGGTGAGATATTTCACCCCCCCCCCGCCCCCCCTATTTTTTCGCAAGAATATCACTGCAAAGGAGTTATTTTCGTAAATATGCAAGAATATCATTCTAAAGAGCTTAGATAGACTGCCAATAATGCGAATGAGGAGCGATGAACGTTGCCGAGGGGGAGCTTTGGGCGCAATTCGGCATTGGCCGTCTTTAGTTAAGCGCGAAAAGCGCATCCTGTGGGTAGCCTTTTCGCTCCGGACGGCTGAGCAAAATTCGAGCATGTTCTATTTTACTGCACGAGTAAATAGGCTGGGCCTCACAGTCGATAAGCCTCACAGTCGATAAGAGAGATCCCTCGCTCTGGTTCGTCGCTCGGGACGGCCATCCTAGTCGGATGGTCGTTTTACCGCGCGAGTAAAGCGGAAGGCGGCGATGCCAGCTAAATCCGCGCGCTGTGCCGGGCCGGGGCGGCAAGGTTCCGGCCTTTTGCTTTTTAGAGGTGTTTGGGCTTCGCTTTTTCGTCGCTCGGTGCTAAAATCGAACGCGATGTCGAGCTGCAGACTGACAGTTGCGAAAGTTACGGCGCTGGGTCTTGTGTTTTCAGTTTGCGGGGAATTTGTTGTAGCGCGCGAGGAAAGGGCGCACATCGAATTGCCCACCTATCCGGAAGTACATGCCGAAAGATTGGACGCCATGATTTCGACAGCAACAGCCACCGTGACCCACCACAGGACGTTCGATTTGCCTACCGGGCCGGAGTAAAAATGTCGTCCCCGATGGCTGTTTGTACTGCGTGTGGAGCTTTCGCGTATAGTCCTTCCCAAATCAACCAGCAGTGCTTCAAGCGATACGACGGAAAGCGTTGCCGTGGAATTATGGAAGCCGCTGTTCACTACAGCTTTCAAGATTGTCCCGCGTGTGGCGGAACCGGACGGGAAGGCAACAACAAGATTTGCATCCGCTGTGCTGGCCGGCGGCAAATAGCGACGCCGTATCGCCCCGGTAAGTGAATCCCGCGCGCTACTCGGGCCGGGGCCGCGAGGCTACCGGCCTTCGTTTACGGATATCCAACCGAACAACGCAGTTGCCAAATCAGGATCTTCACCGTCTTCGGCCGTGCTAACTTGAACTGGTTGTAATCGACCGCCACAGCGAAGGATTTCAAATGACAAACGAACAAGAGAAAGCAGTACAAGTCGTGCGAGACGCCCTGGCCTACGCGAGGAGGACTGGTCTTACGAACGACCAAGCATTCCAAGCGGCGATGGCCGATCCGGCTCCGTCGCTCAAGGGCGGAATGGACGTACTCAGCGGCGGCTCGATTCCTTCTGACGCCAATTCAGCCAAATCAATTCCGTCCGGCAAGAATCCAGTCACAACGAACAAGTAAGGTTCGACGCGGCGGCTTCAACTGATCTCCCGATAAACGCGCTTATCCAAAACTGACTCGATCCACGCCGCCGTTGGGAGAACCTTCATGATCGGAAAAGCCGTCTTCATGATTGCTGGAATCCTGTGCATTATTTTGGGGTTGCTCTCGGCGCTCCTGGTCGTCGACATGTTTGCTTATCCAGGCGGAATCGGCGCCGAAAAACTCGTGGGTCCAGTGGTCGGGGTGATCGCTCTCGGATTCTTCGCTGGAGGCGGAGTGTGTCTGCACGTTGCCAAGCGCCTGGATAAGCTGATCAAGAACCAGCAACCTGAGTAAGAACCGCCGAAGGTCACATTGTGGGGAAACGTGGCCTAAAGGTCTTCAACAGTCGGGCGAGGTTCTCCGCCTGTGAATAACTCAACTTAAAATTTTATGGTGTAGAATCCGCCGCGCGGAGGGGCGGCGATGAAGTGTATGCGCTGTGGCAAGTCAGACCGTATGAGTAGGGTGAACGGGTTGTCCTTTCAATTTCAGGGAGAGGACGTGCTCAACAACTCTGTCAGCGTCACGGGATTCCACTGCGGGCACTGCCAATTCTTAATGCTCACGATGGATCCCAGTGCGGTGCCCGCCGTAGCACTTGACCCTGTGAAGGAGTAAATCAGCGCGCTGTGCCGAGGCCGGGGCGGATGCCGCCTGGAAGGCGGCGCTACAAAAAGCGCCGGGGCCGCTTTTTGTGTTCAGCCAATTAGAACTTGCAGGTATATGCGCGTTTCGCCGCAAGCAATTAGAACTTACAGGTATATGCGCGGAGCTGGTCGGTATTCGCTTCCCGCGCCCGAATCTTGATTTGGCGCTCCCCATCGGGGCGCGCTGGATAAACGGTGTTCCCAAGGTACAGGCTTACGCCGCATTCGTAGTGGATGGCGCGTGATTGAGAGGTTTCCCGCGATTCCAGCACCCCGGCACCCGTGGTCACAGGGCCGGAAGGGGATCGGGCGCGCTGAGCGGTGATCACCCTCAAGGCCAGCGGCGATTCCTCTTGCCCTTCCGGTGAACGGCTTTTTAGATTATAGGATTGCCCGGAGGAAAGAAAATAGTACGGCTTGCCATCGTGCGTCTTCCCATCGTGAATGGCCACTTGGCCGCCTACAACGAAAAACGAATCACCATGCACCACGATGGCCGCGTCTGGATCGATTCCAAGCCCAAGCAAATCGGGATGCTCAGCTATGACGGGATCGAGGTCGCGTTCGCGTCCACGCACATTCACATGCTGGTCTACGGCCGAGTTGGGCAGCAACCCAAAGCCTACCGTATGCCCCGGTGAAACCATGATGCTATTGTCATCGCTCGGCGCGCCGCGCACAAGAAATGATCCCTGAATCGTAGCGCCCGCGGAACCGCCGCCCACTACTCCTCCCCGCGCCAAGAGCGCTTTAATTTCGCGCTCCACCGCGGTACCGAGATAAGCGTCAGCGAGCCGGTATGGTCTCCCGCCGCCAATCCACACGCCAGATGCGCGGCGCAACGGTTCGGCAAATCCCGGCGAGTCTGCACGAACAGGATCTCTGGTGTGAAGGACTGCGACATTCTCCACATCCACATCGAAAGCCCGCGCCATTTGTGCTCGGTACTGATCGGGATTGAACTCTGTTTCATCGGCGGTTGGTATCACCACAAAATTCGCGTTGGGGCCGCCAGCCAAAGTCACAAAGCGCTCTTTCGTTTCGTTCGTAACGTTCCCACCGCCTTGAATCACCAGCCATCCCTTCGCTGGACCGACGGTTGGCGCGTTGTCATAGTCGGTCGCCGCCAGGACGAAGGCAGACAGAAAAGTGAACAAAGCCAAAGGTATATAGCGCACGGCGCCCAATTTTAACATTAGATATCGTCCGAACCAGCGGGCCGGTCGTGCCCGCCGTTTCCCAAATAGTACAGACTGAGATGTGAGGCAGCTCTGCCCGCGCGACGCTGCGTCGCGGGGCAAAAGAAGTTAGAATCGGCGGGACATAAGAAAGGCACAGGAGGGGGAGATGCTCACTAAGGACGAGATGGGGAAATTCGGGCGAGACTTCGGGCGACGACTCGGCGGGCGCTACGGACTCGCGGGACTGGCCTGCGCGGGGGTCGTCGCCATCTTCGTATTGGGCTCAGTATCGGCGCTCGTATTTGTTCGGCCGGCCGAGGCCGATGGCAATCCCGCCAATCTCAATCCCGCGGCGATTGCCTACACGTTGCCCAGCCAGCTCAAGTGGGTGACGCAGCCGAATGGCGCGATCAATGCCGTGTTGCGCGGCGATCCGTCGAAGCCCGGTCCCTATATTGTTTTGACGAAATGGACGGCGCATCACATGAGCCGTCCGCATTTTCACCCCAACGATCGCTTCGTCGTGGTGCTTTCGGGAACGTGGTGGGTGGGCACGGGCACGAAATACGATCCCGATAGTACCGTGCCGCTGCCGACGGGGACTTTCGCCACGCATTACGGCAAGCAGATCCATTACGACGGCGCCAAAGACGAAGACGTGGTGCTGGAGATTGTGGGCGAGGGTCCGGCCACGCAGGTGGCGGCGGAAGAGAAGTGAGTGCTGGCCGCACCCTTCGAGACTCAGGGCAAGCGGACTCTTGAGTGCTGGCCGCACCCTTCGAGACTCAGGGCAAGCGGACTCTAGAGGAACCCGACCAGCATCGTCATCCGGAGCGATCCGCTTTGGGCGGAGAGCGAGGGAACTCTCGGCGAGCTGGCCGGGCAGACCTGTGTCGCCCCTACGGGGCTTTGTCCCATATCAAACGCGTTCCCAGGGCTCCCACCCCTCAACACGTGGCCTTTTTTCTTGCGTGGCGCTCCGCGCCCGGGCGTCGCGTGTTGAGGACCCCGGTTCCGCCCTGGGCTAAGTTCTGGTCGCCCCTGACGGGGCTTCAGTCTCGTTGCTAACCAAACGCGGAGATGCCGCCTGGAAGGCGGCGCTACGAAAGCTCAAAATACACACCGCGGCAGCGCCGGCGCGCTGAGTGCCTCATGCGCCAATTCGGGAGGCGCCGGCATCGAATCGCCTTGGGGGGAAAACATATGCAAGCTGCAGTCGTACCTGCTGTGAGCAGTTCCTGGCAGATCAAAGATGTTCCCCAGCCGCAACCCGGACCGAACCACGTTCTGGTGAAGATGCATGCCAGCGGCATCTGTTACACCGACGTGCACGAGACGCTGGGACACATTCCCGGCCAATTTCCGCGCATCCTGGGCCACGAGCCGGTGGGCGAGATCGTGGCCGTGGGAACCGGCGTGACGTCGCGAAAGGTGGGAGATCGCGTGGGCACCGCATGGGTGCAAGAAACCTGCGGACGCTGCGAATGGTGCCTGCGCGGGAAGCGGATGTTCTGTCCGTATCAGAAAAGCACGGGGATCGATCTGCAGGGAGGCCACGCCGAGTACATGCCCATGTATGCGGAGGCCACCTACCTGATCCCCGACAAGGTTTCCTACGAGCAAGCCGCACCGATCTTTTGCGCGGGGTACACGGTGTATAGCGGGCTGCGCTCGGCCGACCCCAAGCCGCACGAGCGCGTCGCGGTGCTGGGCATCGGCGGGCTTGGGCATTTGGCGGTGCAATATGCCAAGGCCGCGGGATTCGAGACCATCGCGATTTCTCATTCGCCCGATAAGGACAAGCTGATCCGCGACCTCGGCGCGGATGAGATCGTGCGCGACGGCAAGAGCCTGGCGGCGGCCGGCGGCGCGGACATCATCCTCAGCACTTCCAATTCAACCAAGTCCATGATGGACAGCATGCAAGGGCTGCGCCCGGATGGCCGCATCGTGACCATGGGCGTGGACGCCGAACCGTTCTCGGTTTCGCTCGTGGATCTGCTCATGAAACGCCTGCGCGTAATTGGAAGCTCGCAGAACGGCCCGGAATATCTCTACGAAGCGCTGGATTTCGTGGCGCAGGGCAAAGTGAAAACCATGGTGGAGACGTATCCGTTGGCGGAAGCTCCGAAAGCTTATCAGCGCGTGGTGGACGGCAAGGCGCGGTTCCGAGCGGTGCTGACGATGTAACGCGATGGTTGCTGTCATAGGAAAGGCGGGAAGTGCACGGCAGAGCACTGTGTGAAATATTTCACAGACACAAGAATGGCTTGAGATAGGCTGGGCGTGCGTCGATGAGACGGCGACGCCAGAAATGGAGCCAGTTCTATTCGCCAATCCGCGCCGGGCACCTCGCTACCATTTCGGTGGCGCTATCGAACTGACTGATCTTGAATCAGGACGGACAATGGTAGCTCGTGTCCGTACGCTGAGCCTATATGGGTGTTTTGTCAAAACCGATAAGTCCTTGCCAATGGGCGGTAAAGTCAGGTTGACGATTACGGATTCGGGATCGCACTTCTCGGCAATCGGCCGGGTGGCTAGTCAGGCAAATGACGGTGTAGGGATTGAGTTCACCGGAATAGGCCCCATCGATCAGGCGCGCCTGGAAGATTGCCTTGTTAAGCTAGCTGGAACAGAACGCTCAGTATCCTCCCCTATCTGGGGTGCTTGCACGCCCGGCGTACTCGTGGTGGACGATCATAGTGTGACGCGGAACACGATTCGGTCGGTCCTCACGCGGCATTCCTTCCCTGTATGTGGGGAGGCCGAGAATGGCAAGCAGGCCGTCGAGAAAGTCAAAGAACTACGGCCCGCGGTAGTGCTCCTGGACATCGAAATGCCGGTTATGAACGGTATCCAAGCAGCACAGGAAATACGCCGAATCTCGCCGTCTACCAAAATCCTCTTCTTCACAATTCACAAGGACGAGGCTCTGTCCGGTATTCGTCTGCGCGGAGCCGAAGGCTTCGTTACAAAGTCTGCTGCCGGAACCGAGCTGATTCCCGCCTTAAAGCGTCTGGTTCAAGCCGAAAACTGAAAGGCATTTCCCGGAGCGTGAGCGAATTGCGGGCAGTGATTCACCCTCCTAGGGTTTTTCCCGTATTGCACAGACAAGTTTATAGTTCGACTATTAACCGCCCGACCTCTCGCACTGAGGGCTCCCAGCCCCTTCCGCGTTGCTGGCGATTCGGGTCGAAAGACAATTGCCAGCAAGGATATTTATCGTGGGGAACGCTGAAGTAGCTCGCGTAATCCAAGTGGCAGCTTATTAATAGGCTTTGGGGGGCGGAAATGCGTCCCAGGCACGTCCGAGGCCCACACCATTCACGCCATCGGCTGATCAAGCGAATCTGTGAGTCTGCCCAGAGGGGCGGCTCCGCGCGGTGCTGTCGCCGGCGAATGTACCGGAGAAGTCCCTCCACCCACGGCCCGACCGAGCCTCAGAAAAGGAAGGTGTACCATGAACCAGACTGACAAGCTCAAGGTGCACACCAAGCCCCTGCCCCACGAGTGGACCGAGGCGGAAAGCAAGGAGGCCGCCCGAGCCTCCCTGCCGAAGACGATAAAGAAAACTAAGGAAGGGCGCTTTTTCGATCCCCAAGTTTTTCTTGCGACAGTCGGGCTGAAAAGAACGATTACGCAGTGCCGACCCGACCACAAGATTTTCTCGCAAGGCGACCCGAGCGATGCCGTTTTCTACATTCAGAAGGGCCGGGTGAAGCTGACCATCATCTCCAAACAGGGCAAGGAAGCGATCATCGCAATCCTAGGCGCGGGTGACTTTGTTGGTGAGGCATGCCTAACGGGTCAAGTGCTACGCGTGGCTTCGGCTACCGCGATTGTGCCTAGCGCTATACTTAGAATCGAGAAGGGCGAGATGCTGCGCGTGCTGCAAAGGGAACGCGCGCTTTCCGGCCTTTTCATATCGTATCTACTCTCACGCAATCTGCGCATCGAGGAGGACTTGGTCGATCAGCTTTTCAACTCCAGTGAGAAACGGCTGGCCCGGACTCTTCTGTTGCTGGCCCGCTACGGCAAGGAAGGCCGCCCCGAAACGGTGGTTCCGGAGATCGATCAGGAAACTCTGGCGGAAATGATAGGAGTGACGCGCGAACGGGTTAATTTCTTTATGAATAAGTTCAGGAAGCTGGGCTTCATTGAGTACAACGGCGGACTGCACATTCACAGCTCCCTCCTCAATATCGTCCTCCACGAATAGGCCAGACTGCGGCTGAATACCTTCGGCAAGACCCATGAAAGTCCACGGCAGCTCCAGGTGTGAAATAGTTCACAGACAGAAGAACTAAGTTGAGATAGAGAGGGGCGTGATGGACCCCCATTCTTTGGAAATAATTGGCGTTCAACGCGTAACTGGGGGTTCGAGCTGGAGTGGGATTGTCAGCTAGAATCCTCATCGTGGACGATTACCAGGCGGTGCGGACGACGGTCCGTTCGCTTCTCAAATGGCATCGGTTTGACGTTTGCGGGGAGGCGAAAGATGGTAAAGAGGCAATCCAAAAAGTCATCGAGCTAAAGCCGGATGTGGTCGTTCTGGATATCAATATGCCGGAGATGAACGGCATCCAAGCGGCCTACCAAATACGCCAAATCGCGCCGTCCACAAAGATTGTCTTCTTCACGGTTCACGAGTCCCCCCAAGTGGCGAGTGCAATGCATGTTTTCTCCAATTACTTCGTATCGAAGTCCGCGGCTGGAACTGAATTGATTCCCATGCTGAATCGCCTCGCTGGAATCTCAGGTGACAAGCGGCCCGATAGAGCAAAACCCCGCCGTGCCGCGACGTAGCTGCCCGGACAACATATAGGGGCCAGGTACTGCCTGCCGGTTCGCTGAGCCGTCGTCCCCCCTCATATCCCGACAACAAGCGGGGGCCACAGGATGCAGGCGCCAGCGGAGCCAGCGCCAACCCTTAGTGCAGGAAGCGGGCGGCGCCGAGGACGAGGCCGAGGGTTAGCAGCGCGACTGCGACTTCGCCGATGGCGCCGACGAGAAACGGCCGCAAGCCTTGTTTGCGCATTTCGCCGATATTGGTGCGCAGGCCTACCCCCGCGAAGGTCAGCAGGAAAGCCCAGCGCGAAAGATTGGCGAGGCTGGTGATCTGGCCGGCGTTGAAAAAGCGGGCCGTGGCCAGCGCGGAGATGAGCAAGAAGCCGAGCACGAATTTGGGGAATTTCCGCCAGAGGAACGCCGCTTTGTTGGTGACGCCCGCGGTGCCCTGTCTGCGCGCCCAATAAATAGCATAGCCGAGCACGACGAAACCGATCATGGCATTGCGCGCGGTCTTGGCCAGCACGGCGACTTTGCCGGCAGCGTCGGAGTAAATCGCGCCGGCAGCGGTGGCTTCGGCGGTGTTGTCCACGCCCAGGCCGGCCCAGAGTCCATAGCTCGTATCGCTCATGCCCAGCCAATGTCCGATGAGCGGAAAGGTGAAGAGCGCGACCGCGCCGAGCGCGAGCACCGCGGCGATGGCGTAGGAAGTGTCTTCTTCGTCGGCATCGATGGCGCCTTCGGCGGCAATGATCGCGGAGACGCCGCAAATCGAGGAACCGATGGCCAGCAGGGAAGTGAGCTTCGGCGTGAGGCCGAAGGCACGGCCGAGCGCGGTCATGAACAGAAGCGAGACGGAAATTTCGATGACCACGAGCACGAGGCTGACGCCGCCGAGCTTGAGCACGTCGCCAAGAATGAAGCGCGAGCCGAGAAGGACGATGCCTGCCTTGAGCCAGAATTCATAAGTCGCGAGGCCGGGACGGAAAGCGGCGGGGATGCCCACCGTATTCGAGATCACCAGGCCGATGAGAATGGCCCAGAGGACATATTCGATATTCGGCAGCGTGAGATGATGCGCTTTGCCGTAACGCGCGATGGACTGCTCTACGAATTTTCCGGCGTATCCCACGGCGATCAGCAGGAAGAGGCCGGGGACGAGCCCTCCGATGCGCTTAAAGAGATTGTCCGTATAGGACGCCGGTATTGCTACGGATGTGGCCATGTCATTGCTCCTTTTTCATGCCCGAAAAGCGGCGTGGGCCTTGTTAACCCCGCAAAGCTCCTGATGTCTTCTTTAGCGCCGCGAAGCTCCTGATGCCTTCTTTAGCGCCGCGAAGCTCCTGATGCCTTCTTTAGCGCCGCGAAGCTCCTGATGCCTTCTTTAGCGCCGCGAAGCTCCTGATGTCCATGACGTTCGCGGCGAGGACGTTCGCGGCGAGGACGTTCGCGCGAAGAACGGCCTCTTCGGGCTCGACAACATGCGCTTTGCCCGAAGGGGCGCGTCTCGGAGACGCCGGTGTCTGTGCCCACGCAAAATTCACCAGGGGATGCGTTTGATCCAGCCGGCCCAAACCAGCGCCGTCAGCGCGAGCGCCAGCGCCACCGCCCAACCGTCGAGCGAAATGCGCCGGCGTGAGCTCTTGGCTTTATGCGCCAGGGTTCGA
>Ga0209160_1001342_pt1 | contig 20649 bp, 19 predicted proteins | sample GraSoiAngelo_153_FD_186167 | JGI IMG/M metagenome (GOLD analysis project Ga0209160, IMG submission 186167) | Grasslands soil microbial communities from the Angelo Coastal Reserve, California, USA - 14_1009_12_40cm (SPAdes) (version 2) | ecosystem: Environmental > Terrestrial > Soil > Grasslands ... | reverse complement strand
GGACCGCCCCATTATCCATCTCGATGATAGTGTCTGCTTCCACCTCTAGATCCCCTACGTGGCTGATTAGGAAGATCTGCTTGAAGTTCTCGGACAACTCCCCGTGCATCAGTGCGAGTATTCCTTCTCGCCGGACCTTGTCTGAGCTACCGAGAGGCTCGTCGAGGAATAGAAACTCGGGATTGCGTCCTTTAGCTTGAGGGATCAATGCCAGCGCGAAAGCCAGCCTCATCGCCAGCAAGAGCTGATCCTCCGTCCCGCCCGAGAATACTTCTTTCGGCCGAAACTCTCCCGCCTCCGGATCAAAGACCCTCACAGTATAATCGTCCTCTAGCTGGACTGCCTTGTATCGGCCAGAAGTGATCACTGGCAGAATCTGGCTCATGTACCGCTCGACCTGGGGCTTGACCCGGTTCCTCAGCGATTCAGAAGCCTGCTCAAGTCCCTTGATAGAATACTTGACGACAGCGAGTTGTTTCTGTAAGAGCAGCACTTTCCGCTTCTGCTCGTCGACCTGCTCCTCTAGATCTTTGTTTTCTTCTAGAAACTGTTTCAGTTCGATGATGCGCGTCATCGACTCTTCGATCTGAGTTTTGACCCGGGACACTGACTCGTTGAGACTGTCACGCATCTGGCTCGCCTCGTCAAGCAGCTCCGGCGAGAAATCAACTCCTTGAGGCAGAGAAGGAAGCAGTGTTTTCCTGAGTTTCTTCTCGACCATGGCGATGTCGAGCTGGGCTTGGGCGAGCTGTCGTTTCAGCTCGGGCTCTTCTCCCAGCCGTTTCTGGAGCATGTTGACTCGTTCTGTTACGGCGCTGAGTGATTGCTTGTCTTGATTGTAGATCGAGGAGGCTTGTTCCACGACCTCTCTAGGATCAGTCAGACCTTGGAGGTAGCTAGAGTATGATTCGATGGAGGCTAGGACCTGCAGAATCTGGCTGGACCCTTGTCTGATCGTCGCGTCTGCGATATCTCGATCTTTCTTGACTTCTCCTAACTCGTTCTCCCAAGAGACGAGCAGTTGAGCACTAGCTAGGCGGTCTTGTTGCTGCTTGGATGCTTCGGCTTGTTGCGATAAAGAGACGATCTGTCGAGTTAGCAGAAGAAGGAATACAACCGCGAGAGAACCTAAGGCGATGGTCAGTGCCACGGGGGCCAGTATGAAGGAGAGGATCGCTCCCGCGCCGAAGGCGGCGGTAGCCATCAGGTAAGACCAGATTCTCCGAGGCTTTTCTGAAGAGAATAGCCGCGATTCGTCTGCAAAAGTAACTTTCTTGTTTGTCTCAGTAATCTGCGCTTGTAGTCTCTGTTCTCGATCTTCGAACTGTGCTACCTGAAGCTCAGCGCTCCGAACTTTTTCGAGAACCTCTGAGGCTCGTGTTATTGCTTTCTCTGCTTCAGCAAGATCGCCATACTTCTTGACCTCCGCCTCAGCTCTCCCAAGCTCTGACCGTTGCGTGTCGACGCTGGCGAGTTGTTGCTGGAGATTGTCTGTGAGGAGGCTCTTGTCTTCTATCTCTCGCTGTAGAGAGTCTCGTTCTTTGACCGCTTCTCCATACTCGTTGAGCGTCTTGTATAGAGTGTCGGTTTCGTCGAACCGTTTCTCTTGATGTTGTTGATCCTTCTTGAGCTTCTCGACCTTTACATTCAGATTGTCTAGCTGAACGCTTGTTTCCTTGTACTCCTTCAGCTGCTCGTTGAGAGTCTCGAGACGCTGCTTCTCAACTGTGAGGTGTCCCGGGGTCCTACTCGTCCCTTCGATCCCGTTCCGCTCATTATCGAGCTGATCCTGGACCTTGTTGAAGCTCTCGAGGTTTAGGAATACGTTGATGACCTTCCTGCGATCATCGAGCCGTTGTTTGATGAGCCGTTCGAGATCCTTCTGGGCGACAACGCTACTCGCAACAATCTCATCATAGGTTATCCCTCCTAACAGCCGCTCAATTTCAGCTGTGACATCCTTGACGGAGCTCGCGAGCGCCTTCGTCGTTCCGTTAGATCGCACCTCAACAAGCGTAGCCCTGTTAGGTCTGGTCTTGTGAACCTCTCGGACTACACGATACCTGTTCTCGCCAATGTCGAATTCTAGGCGCACTTGTGCTTCTCCGTTTCCGTAGCTGATGATGTCCTCATTGCTCGGCATCTTGCTGGGCCGGATCACACGGCCGAACAGTGCGTAGAGGACAGCGTCTAGGATGGTGGATTTGCCGCTCTCGTTTAGACCCGTGATGAGAATAATACCCTCGGAAAGAGGAAGGGGTTTGGAAAGCTTCAGTTTCTTGAAGTTCTGGGCCTGAAGACTCACTAGTCTCAGCTGACTCCCTCCTCTTGCAGTCTCGCAATCGTCGCTTTCCACGCTTCATTGACGAGCGGGCGCTCGTCCTCCTTGACGTTGGAGAGCAGTGACTGGAATGAGCGACCGAGCTCTTCGAGCGGTGTAGTTCTTGGCAGCGACTCTATCGCCTCAGATGTTAGAACATTCAGGCCGTCCTCGTCAAACTCGGTGTGGAAGAAACGGTCCTGGCAGTATGATTGTAAGGCTGACCGCTTGTAGGTTGAGAGCTGGTCAAGGGATACTCGACCCGTTACTCTAATGCGCAGAATCTTCTCCGCGCCCCGTCTCTTCTCTAGGACATCTTGTATCTGCCGGGTTAGGCTTCCGCCCTCACCGGTCACTCTAGAATCCAGGGTCTCCATTGGTCGGGCGGGTGTTGAATGGAATTCTTGCTGCAACACACCGCTTTTGTCGAGTTCGAGCCAGCAGAATCCCTTCTCCTCTCCTTCCTCGTTGAAGCTGACCCGCTCAGTACTTCCGGGATACATGACGGGCGTGCCGTTGATCGTGTTCTTCTGGTGCCGGTGAAGGTGTCCCGACGCGAACAGCTGATAGTCTCGAGGTATCGAGGATTTTCCTATATGTGTCTCTTGTCCGAAGTAGCCTTCGAACCCTTCGATAGGATAGTGAGTGAGAAATATCTTCACGTCCCCCTCGCGCGACAATTCTTGTCCCGTCAACGGGTCTTGTTCTGGACCGAGGCCGGGGCTGAGACTCATACCGATGAGATTGACCGTCTCGCCTCCGAAATGGAACATCTTTGGTGTTGGGTGAGGATCTTGTAGGAAGTAGACATGCCCTGATTTCGCGTGGACGGATAATGGTGAGACCCCTTGCTCTATGCTCCTCGGGGTATCATGATGACCGCTGACGAGAACTATCTTGATCTCTTTCTCATGCAGCCGCCTAAACTGTTCAGCCACGTAGGCTCGCGTTGGGTTGCCGGGCAGTATGCCATCGTAGAAGTCGCCACCTATCAGGAATAGGTCTGGCCGGTTCTCAAGCGCAAAGTTGACTAGTACATCGAAGCAGTGTTGAAAGTCTCGCTTCCTCTCGAACCTTCTGGGACCATACTGGACGGCGGCGGGATCCAGATGGTTGTCGGCTGTGAGAAGGACGTGAACCGTCATCGTCCTCTACCTTCCCAAGCGACCAAAACTGTCCAATTCCCGCTTGGTCATTGGGTTCCATATTAAATCTGGAGGCGGTCGAACCTGAAGCATTTCGGGCTGTAACCCAACCGTGCCATCCAAGGTTTCGACATAGCAATATCCCGTTGGCATAGCGATAGTCTTTCCAAGTGTAAAAGAATGACAGATTCAACTTCGAACAAGTCTTGGGGCGCGTTTGCTCCTGTCATGCCTTCCTTCATACGGCTAGTCGCTGGCGTCATAGTACTGGTAATCGTCGAAGCCGTAGTTCTTGGCTTTCCAGGAATATCGAATCCTATAACAGGATCCACCATATCAGTCGCGAACATCGTGGTCTTCATGCTCGGCCTTATGGTCTGCTTCATCCTACTCAAATTCGGCACCCAGCTCGCCGACACCGCAGCCGACGCCTACAAGAACTATCGAACCTGGACACCGCTACTCGCATACTTCTTCCAGATCGTAGCAATCGGAATACTCTACTCAGTGACTAACGGAATTGCTCAGCCCTACTTTACAGCGCAGCCGTGGGCCTTTCCGCTAATCTTTCTGCTGATCGCACTGATCCCAACCATCAAAGTCGTCGTCAACATGGTCCACGCTCTCGAAGGCTCCGGCTCGACAAAGCATAGCCAGAACTAGTCTAAGGACTGCCCAAGGAAACTGCGAACGAAACTTCTTTCACAGACTCTTTACTTGGGTCTGTGTCTTATTTCTACGAACTAGATAGACGACGATCCCGACAATTACGGCCAGGGCGACGATCCCAGCAATTATCCCGAAGATGACAACCTCTGGGAGAAAGGGGCTAAACGCTCTACCTTGAACAACTTGCTGGAGGGCTATTGATGCCCATGCCGTATCTAGGGCGTTGGACCCAGGTGATGATCGAGTGCTGTCTCTGAATCCTCCATCCGAGTTCTGATGTGAAAGTATGAATGCTATTGCGTCGTACGCATAGGCTGTTCGCCCAAAGGCATAGAACGCTAGTGCCGAGAGCGAGGCGGAATAGACCGCATTGTTGTCATTCACCATAGGTGAATACTTGGAAGAGGCAGTGGTTAGGAAGCTCAGCGCCTTGGCCACATGCGTATTGGTGTTCGTGTAGGATGCGTCTCTCAAGGCAAGCAGCACTAGCGCAGTTATGCTGACGGGTTCTGGTCCCTGTGAATAGATCGGATCGTATGCCATGGTACCGGTTAGGTTGAAGCTTCCATCAGAGTTTTGAAGTGTAAAGAGATAGTTGACTGCCGATTGTTCACTCGACGCGTTGATAGCTCGGACACTAAGGAGCCCTCTGAGGGCTTCCGCTGTGTCAACGCTACTTGTCACGGGATTGCTGGCTCCGCTCGGCCAGAATCCTAGGAACCCGCCATTTGCTTGTTGAAATTCCAAGAAACTGGAAGCGACACTGGGGACCTGAACGAGCTGCAGGTTCGAACTACTCGCGATACTGTAAAGAGAGACGCCGGGTATGTCGAACTCGCCATAGCTTCCCCAGAACCAGTTTGATGAGTTGTCCAGTTGCGCTGCAAGCCAAGCGTATGCCGAGACCGCCCTCGCCGAGTGAGTGTCGTTGAGCCAGAGGGCGTAGGCTGCAGCTGCAGTATTAGGAGGAAAGAACTCACCATAAGAGCCATCAGAAGATTGATTCCTGGCTAGCCATTGCAACGCCGAGCCTAGACCTGAGGAAGCTGTCGGGGATAGAACAGGATAAGAAGTGCGAGGGTCCCTAGCCAGAACAGTCGGCACAATGGGTGAAACGGAAATGCCCATCATCACGAGTAGAACAACAAAGAGGACGGACTTACAAGCGGGCAAAGTTACCCGCTCGCCTGAGAGGTTGTCATATAAGCATTAGCAAAGGAAGCTTGTCCGAACGTCCTTAGAAACAGGAAGCAACAGTTCTAGCATTCGGCAGAGGCGGCTGATACGGCACCTCGTAGGCCCATGCGAGCGTTTGGCCGTTGGACAGTCGAATCATGTCAGCTCCAACCGGAGAGGTTGCCCAGGCGTTCTGACTCTGGCAGAATATCCAGACTGTCCAATAGAAGGGGCTTCGGTTGTTGACATTGTTGATTCCTGTCACATAATGCTCGTTGTAAGGGGTTCCATAGCATTGTTCCTTGACATTACCGTTTGCTAGATGGACTGTTAATTGGTAAAAATTCCAAGTCGCGGGGATATTTGTTTCATTGAACCATCTGAGAGTTCCGTTGCCATAATTGATCAGAGTATTCGTTTCGACAACATTGGTTCCTGCTGAACTACCGCTTGAAGGACCGCATTGGGCCGATGAGGTCGATAGCGATCCGCCATACGATCTCTGAAGGTAATAGTATGCCCCAACTTGTGCTGCTACTAACAGGGCTGCGATGAGCCCGAGAACGAGATAGAACACTCGATGGTTGACCGAAGGAGATCACTGTATCCTACTTTTGAAGAGGGAGCCCGATACGCCTGGAGGCGATTATAGCCAATGGGACGACAGTCGCGAAGAATACTAGGTTGCTTGCTTCGTGAATAATTGCAAAAGGCACTCCGGTTATCAGGCCAATGACCAACGCTTGGTAGAGGGAATTGGTTTTGAATATCCAAGAGCCGAAGTTTGTCAGGACATCGTAGGCGAAGGTTGCCTGGAAACCTATCAGTCCGAAAAGTAGACCCATCCGTTTGTATGGACGAGCGTTGTTGAGCAGATCCTGAGCGGCTGATGCCCGGCTGAGGAATGCTCCTGCAATGGCGTAGAAAGATTCTCCGGTCATGAGGAAGAAGAGCAGTAGGGGGTCGGCTTGGCCGTATGGGTTGATGAATCCGTAAATCAGCCAGATGGAGATGGCAGAGCCGAGCCCGACTTCTAGTCCGAAGAGGAAGGCGGCGATGAAAATCAGGGCGTCCATAAGCTTCACGTTGGGGAGATCGATCATGACGTAGTTTGTGCCTAGGGACAGGGCCGTGAAGACTGCTATCAAAGCCACCTTCATCTGGGGGCTAGAGAAGGGTCGATGGTTCTGTCTGAGCTGCGACAAACTAAGCGGGCAAAGTTACCCGCATACTTATATAGAATTTCCTCTCGACCTCGCTTGTTTTGATAGCCAGCGCTCAGACCCTGAGAGCCCCTCCCGAGCTACTTCGAGACCTCAGAGGGGCCGTTGAATCTGCGGTCGAACGGAACAGGGCTGAAGCCATCCTTCTTTCCGGAGGGCTAGACACCAGCATCGTTGCCGCGCTAGCATCCAAACATAGTGCTCTGAGAGCTTACACAATAGCTTTGGAGGGAGCTCCTTCTCCAGATATCGAATATGCTAACTTGATGGCGAAGGCCCTAGGCCTGAACCATGATCTGCACACATTCAGCGTGGAGGAATTTATGCAGAATCTTCCAGAGGTTGTGAAGACTCTCAAAGTCTTCGACCCTATGGAGATCAGAAACAGTGCTGCAGTCTATATCGCTATGAGGGAGGCCAGGAAGGATGGAGTCTCGACATTTCTAACAGGGGACGCGTGCGACGAGCTGTTTGCAGGCTATAGCTTCCTGTTTAACCTCGCGCCGCTAGAACTGAAGAGCTCTCTGCAGAAACTATGGAAAGCGATGAGCTTCTCTGCAGTCCCGATGGCCCAATCGCTCGGCATGGTTGCCAAGATACCTTTTCTGGAACCTGAAGTCAAGAAGTTGGCCAGCGAGATGGACCCATCGTTCCTCGTCGTCGAGGAAAACGGTCAGAAGTGGGGCAAGTGGATTGTCCGGAAGACCTTCGAAGACTTGCTGCCTAGCAAGATTACTTGGCGAGCCAAGACGCCAATCGAACAGGGATGCGGGACAACGACCCTACCGCAAATCTTTGACAAGAGAATATCCGACGAGGAATTCCGCGAGAAACAGGAACACATCAGAGCGGTGGATAATGTTATGATTAGGGACAAGGAGCATCTCGCTTACTACGAGATATTTCATCAGGTCTTTGGAGACAGATCCGAAACATCCGGCAGAACCTGTCCCCAGTGCCACTACGAAGTAGGATCTGACGCGACATTCTGTCGAACCTGTGGAGCCTATCCGATTTGAAGATACCACGTGTCGTAATCGGAGGGACCCACAGTGGAGTCGGCAAGACCTCCATTGCAATCGGAATGATGGGAGCCTTGGCAAGGAAGGGGAGAAGGGTCCAAGGATTCAAAATCGGACCCGACTTTCTCGATACCAGCTTCCATACAGCAGTGACTGGAAGACCATCGTAATCTTGACTCTTGGATGATGCCTAGAGCAAGGATTCCCTCCATCTTTGCTTCAGGCTGTGAGGGTGCTGATATCGCAGTCATCGAAGGCGTCATGGGAGTGTTTGACGGGATTGACGGAAAGTCAGAAGCGGCGAGTACAAGCGAGATTGCCAAGATGCTCAAAGCTCCCGTCCTACTGGTCATCGATGCGTACGATCTTGCGGGGAGCGCGGCAGCGGTCGTACTCGGCTACAAGAGCCTCGACCCCAAGTTGAGACTTAGCGGTGTCATTCTAAACAGAGTTGCAGGCGACATCCATGCAAAGATGTGCAGCGAGGCGATAGCGCGCCACTCGAAAGTTCCGGTTCTCGGAGCGATTCCAGTCAGCCAAGACGTCAAGCTGCCCGAACGACATCTCGGGCTAGTTCCGGCCAGCGAAATGAAAGACGGGAAAGTTCTCGACGCGATAATCGACCAGACTGAAGCCCATGTAGATCTAGACCGTGTCGAGAAACTAGCACAATCGGCCAGCCAGATCTCAGCCCCAAGAGGACGAACTACTCAATACAAAATCCAACGCGATAAGACGACAATCGCTATCGCAAAGGATCAAGCGTTCAACTTCTACTATCAGGAGAACCTAGACCGACTAGCCGAGGCCGGCGCGAGAATCGAGTTCTTCTCGCCCCTAAACGACAACGTCGTGCCGGGGAGTGCAAGTGGGCTCTACATTGGAGGAGGCTATCCAGAAATCCACGCGAAAGCTCTATCCGAGAACGGTCCAATGCTAGAGTCGATTTCAAAGCTTGCCATGGACGGCATGCCAGTCTACGGTGAATGTGGCGGACTCATGTACCTGACAAGGTCCATTCAGGATATAGAAGGAATCGAGCACAAGACCGTCGGTCTTCTAGACGCGAAAACAGCCATGGTACGAAGGTTGACTCTTAGCTATACACTCGCAGAATCGACACGACCAAATATCCTAACCCCAGCCGGGAGCATCGTGAGAGGACATGAATTCCATTTTTCCTCACTACAAGACGTTCCTCCTGACGCGGAATTTGCTTACAAGTTGAAGAGAGGCATCGGCGTTGGCGATGGTCGTGACGGTTGGACATGCTACAACACTCTCGCGTCGTACATGCATACGACCTTCGTATCGGATGGTCGGATGGCCGAAAGGTTTGTGGAGTCCTGCGTTGACTACTCCAAGAAATAGGTTGAGCCAGCGTTGAGAATTGCTTCTCTTCTGCCCAGCGCGACAGAGATCGCCTTCGCTCTTGGACTCGGAGACCAGGTTGTCGCGGTCTCGCACGAGTGCGACTATCCTGCGGAAGCGTCCACTCGGCCCGTTCTGACCAAGTCCGCGATTCATCAGAAGATGCACAGAAGCCTCGACGTTGACCGCGAGGTGGAAAAGCGTGGGGGAGACATTTACGAGATTGATGAAGAGCTGTTGGAGGAGTTGAAGCCCGATCTTATTCTGACCCAGGAGCTCTGTGCAGTCTGTGCCGTCTCCTATACCAAGGTCAAGGAAGCGGCGAGGGTCCTAGACGCAGATACCAAGATAGTCTCGCTTGAACCAAATAACTTGGAAGAGATCATCGATAACATTCGTCTTGTGGGAAAGATAACTGGCAAGGCATCTCAGGCTGAGAAACTCGCCTCACGACTATCCCAGAGAATTGAAAAGGTGAAGGAGAAGACTAAGAGAGTGCAGCATCGTCCACGGGTCTTCTTCATGGAATGGCTTGAGCCTCCATGGGCTGGAGGCCACTGGATTCCCCAGATGGCTGATTATGCGGGAGGGCTTGAGGGCCTAGGAACCCTCGGAAGGCCGTCACAGAAAATCTCCTGGAACTCGGTCGTGCAATATCGGCCCGAGATCATCGTCCTCTCGCCCTGTGGCTACGACCTCAAAGGAGTCAAAGCAGAATCCTACGTCTTAGCCTCATATCCGGACTGGGACAAGATTCCTGCGTACAAGAACTCTAAAATTTATGCCGTGAACGCGTCAGCCTATTTCAGCCGACCGGGACCACGCGTCGTCGATGGTCTCGAACTTTTGGCTCACATAGTACATCCTGAACTCTTTCCTGAAAATCCTCCGGTTGATAGAATGGAGCGTCTTGACCCTAGTTTCATCAAAGCGTAGAGGATTCGTGCTGAATATTCTCAAGGGTCTCCTTCTCCATCTGTAGCGTCACGTGCTCTATGCCAAATGATTCTTTCAGCTTCGCGGCAACTTTCTCGATAATGATGGAGCCTTGACTAATCTTGTCTGAATCTAGTGTTACGTGTCCGCTAAGGGCATAGAGCCCTGACGTAATCGTCCAGACGTGCAAGTCATGCACTCCCTTGACCCCGTTGACGCTTCGGATTGTCTGTGCGATCTTTCCAAGTTCGAATTGTTTGGGAGTTGCCTCTAGTAGAATATTGGTAGAGTCTCTGACTAGCCCGTAGGCGCTTCGAATGATCAGAACTCCGATCAGCGCGGCCACGAGCGGATCTATTCCATTGTATCCTGTGATGATTATGATGAGGCTGCTGATGATTACGGCGAGTGAGGAGAGAGTATCGCCGAGGGCGTGTAGAAAAGCGCCTCTGACGTTGAGACTTGTCTTTCGGTTCGGAGCCAGCAGTCCGGCCATGATCAAGTTTCCTATTAGACCAAGTGATGCGACAGTAAGGACGAGCGGGCCTTGGACCTTTGGAGGCTGTTGAAGTCGCAGAAATGCCTGGAATATGATCACGAGTGCTACTGCGATGAGTGTTGAGCCGTTGACTAGCGCGGCGAATATCTCTGCTCGATGGTAGCCGAAGGTCCGTCTCGGTGTATGGCGCATCCGGCCGAGCCGTAGAGTTAGTATCGCAATTCCGACGGTGAGAACGTCCGTCAGCACGTGCGCCGAATCACCTAACAGTGCGAGGCTCTGACCCAGCACTCCACCAGTAACCTCTACGGCGACGATTATCAGCGAGACTCCGAGAGCGATCCAGAGGCGGTTTTCAGCGGCCTTGGATGACAGCGTCAGATCTATTGCCATTCTGGAAGCGCCGTCTCCACGTCTTCTCTTGACCTTGGAGTATTAGAAATCGTTTCGGAGTAACAGTCCCTGGAGTTACGCCTTCTACTTTCGCCGCACGAAGTCGAGGTCTATTCTTGGCATCCTGAACAGTATTCCTTTTCCTTGCACTATTCTGAATTCTTTCTCGACGAAGCCTATCTGGTGGCCCGCGACCTTCTTCACAGTCAACTGCCTGATCATTCGATGCCCCTTTCGGATGATGTGTAGGTCAATGACACCGTCAACTACGGATTCTAGGTTCGACTCGACCGCTTCCGGGAGGGACCCCTTCGTTCCCGTCATGATGAAGAATCCTCCATCGTTCTTCACCTTTGCACCTAAGACCCGGAGGAAGTTTATCGCATGACGCACCTGTGCGGTGTTGAAGATAGGCGTGAATGAGTCTAGGAATACTGTGACGGGGCCCTTGGCGCCACTTACCTTGCTGCTTACTTGGATGCTGACTTCTGTGAAATCTATAGGGTCTTTGATTGACGTTTCCCCTCCTACCAGGGCAGAGTAGCAGTCGATGAACTGGAGGTTTCCGTCGTCGACGTATCGTTGGACGTCCCATCCCATATCCTTCATCTGCCTCTGAATCTCAGAGGGGAACGATTCATAGGTCAATATGACGACCGACCTTCCCGATTGTAGGCTCTCGTAGACAAGTTGCAACCCTAGGGTGGTGGTTCCGGAGCCTGATTCTCCTCGAATCATCAATGTAGTAGGAGGCTGGAACTCGCCACCTGTGAATGTGTATAGTTCTCCGAAGGGGGCGTCTGTCGAGTTGAATCTCCTGAAGAGTAGAGCACTGGTGAAGCCGCCGCCGATTATTCCCGCCACAACTAGGAAATAGAACAGGTTGAGAGGCTGGCTTGGCGGAGCGAGGCTGTTGTTCACCACAGCAACACTGGTGCCTTGCCCGGTGTTGCGGTATGTGTCCGAGGCGTTAACGTTGACCAACCAGACCCCCGCAGGATCCGTAGAGTTTACTATCGTGCTTCCAACCCATCTCGCCTGGCTCGGAACATAGAAGAGAGAAACCCCTGATCCTATCCGGGCTGCAGAGTTTAATGGGGAGAGATACGCGGTTACCGTGCCAGATGTGAACTGGCTTCCATCGGGGCTCACGACGCTGGCGTAGATAGCCATGACATCTCCGGGAGCGTAAGTCTTGTTCTGGAGGCTCACATTGACCGAGAGCTGAGCTGGCTGCACATTGAAACCGTCGGTCACCCCGACGAGTGGACCGGTATTTCCGTAACCATCGTTGAAGCTCGCCGCACGGATGCTTGACGCCCAAGTACCCGCTCCGCTCGTCAACGGTATGCGGTAGTTGGCATCAAACATACCCATGGTCGCATCGTAGGTCGCACTTGTGTAATGCGTCGTGGTCGAGTCTGGCTCTACAATGGTTACAGTGACAGAACCTGATTGCACTGCCACCCCGCTCAGATATGTCGGATTGAACGTGAAAACCTGGGTCTCCGTTCTCACAAGAGAAGTTCGAGAGACCATCAACTGCGGTATGGTAATATTGGTGACAAGTAGCGTGAAGACCTCTGTGTCAGCCGGAACCTTCAGAGTTGTAGACCCTTGAAGAGTTACATTGTAGACTCCCGTAGCTGCTCCGGGAGAAGATTGCCAGAGGTATGACAGTACTCCGTTGGAATCAGCAGAACCCCAGTTTGGAAACCCCGGAACAGGGTTTGAGCCGTAGGACATGTCTATTGTCACATTCTCTCCAGCCCTGTATCCGATCCCTTGAATGGATGTCATGTCTGTTCGCCGATAGGTTCCAGCGCTAGTTAGCCCAACCTGGAAACGCCCACTCGCGACATTCGCCTTGTTCGCAGGGCTAGTCTCGTCCACGCGGACCGTGTAGTTCCCTACATACCTCAAACTGGCGGGAGGGAAATTCTTTGGAAAATCTGTGCTCAGCGTAAAGGACGTGCCGAAGCCAGTGTTCGTGCTGTTGGTTGCCGTCCTGCTAGACCCTGAGGGGTCAACAACAGTCCAAGTGAACGAATAGGTTGTAAATGTGGTAGCGTTTGTCACTTTGAGCGATAGGACAACCTGACTGCTGGCGCTCTCCTGGAGCCGAGACGGTGAGATGGTCAAGGTGTAGGCTTCCCCGGCAGGGGCCCTTACTATAGGGCTGATTGTGACCAAGAATATGGAAAATGATATGATGAGAAGGGAGAGCCTTGCTTTTTGATGGGACAACCCGGATCCTTAGCCCTGCTCCAGGTCGAGCATCTCTCGTACTGTCCCATGGGTCGGAACGTGCGTAACCGACAAAAGAGTCCTGTAACCGGCAACGATTGGATATGGTAGTCTAAGTCCATCGTAAAACTAGCTGAGCAGGGCTACCTCAACACATGAACAAGTGTCCTATTCTGGTGGGACAGCACGTTTGTGTCAAATGGGATATGGCTCCTCGACGTAACAGAATGCAGGAAAAGGTTCCTCTTCGAGATGTTGCAACGTAGTGAGAACCACGACTCGGGTCCGCAAAAAAACGAACAGAGCTGGCGAAACGTTCGATCAGATTCGGCCTATCGCGTTTTCCGCTTAACAGATCCGTACCACAAAAGAGAATGAGAGTTTATCAGGAAAAAAGAAAAGCGGGTAGGAACAGGGCGTACGATGCCCTAGCCGGGTCTACATGCCGCCTTTCTTTTTCTTGCTCTTCTTCTTTGGTGCCATATTACGTCCGTCGAGTCCGAATGCTGTACAGATGTTACATAATACATCTCCGGTCGCAGACCTGTTCAAACTCTCGCACGATGGTGAGATGAAAATCATGACCGTTCGAGAGAATCCATTGCTAGATTCCCCGGAAAGTTCCTCCCCCAAGTGACCAGTATCTTCTCAGGATGAGCCCAGCGACTAGTCCCCCAAGGTGGGCCGGACCTCCACCGCCTGCAAAAATATCTATACCCAAAAGGAAGATTAGCAGGAGCACTACTTTTACTCCCACTGCTGTGCCCAAAATGCCGTAGACTGCGCCAGACGCACCGACCGCACAATCGATTGTTGGTGTTCCTCCTGACAGGAGGTAGCCGAGGACGTCGTAGCCTACGAATCCCAAACTGCCTACCAGTCCAGTAACGAAGAAAGTCGTCACCCAGCGCGATTTCGACACTTGTTCTTCTAGAATGAAGCCGAAGAACAGAAGGAAGAAGACGTTGCTCGCTATGTGAAGAATGCTGGCGTGAAGAAAGATGGCTGTGAGAACGGTCCAAGGAAAGATTGGTGTGGGAGCATCACACTGAACCAGCAAATACAGGATGATATTTCCCGTGGATAGGGGATCGAAGAAGTTTCCAACCATTGCCCCGATAATCGTGTAGATGGCGATAAGAATTAGCGAGAATATCGCGGTTGGGGACCGTAGAATTGCTTTGGCCCATCCGGATCGACGAGATTCAGAAGCCGACTCCATTGTGCATTGCTCCGCTGATGACTGTAGTTATTTAATCGACCCATTGCAAGAGTAACGAGGGCTGGCCGAACGCTTAGGACGCAGCTTTACGATTCCTAATCTGACAGAGAGTGTGTTTCCTTGCCAAGACAACTAGTTCTGTACATGTCCAAGGAAGACGAAGAAGTATTCCTACAGTACTTGCGGTCGTCCGGAGATCTGGTAATCCTTCCCTCTACGTCACCTTCATCCGATTTTGCCCCGATTCAGGTTCTTCCGGAACCCTCCCAGGAAGAGGATACGAGAAAGTTCTGGCTACAGAACAATGCCGTTCGTCTACCGCTAGCAACGGAGTATGCGCCGGAGAAGAATTGTTATGTGATCGATGGATTCCAATCTCCAGTCGTAGAGTTTCAGCGTTCATGGACCGTATCTCAAATGATGTTGGCCGGTGGAATCCGAGCTGACATGAACTATCTTGACAGCGATAAGCAAGATCTAGTTCCGAAGCCTGCCGAGTTTAGAGATTGGTTTGATTCGATGCAGAAATGGATTCGTCAGAGCTTCAAGCATCTCACTCTTCTCACCTACGTTGGCCCGGGCGCTGACAAGTTCAGAGAAGACGGGGGACTGTTCCACTAGTGGAACTATCAGAAATCGCACGAGGGTTTCTCGGACAATTCGTCAGATCGGCCAATGACGGTTGGCGATAGAAAGAACAATTAACATGAAGCGTTAGCTTCCATTTGACGACTCTTGCCCTCTCAGACTATGGTCAAGCAAGTTGATAGATGGATCGATGCTCACAAGAAGGACCTTGTAGATCTTACATGTCGCCTAGTTAACATAGATACTACTGTTCCTCCGGGGCTCAACTATCCTAGGATATCTCAGCTCCTGGCCAGTGAGCTCAAGGACCTAGGTGTCACGCCTACGGTGAGCCTCATTCCAGAAGCTTCTATGCGCCGGAAAGTTAGTCCTGAAGTCGGCTTGAAGGGTCCGAGGCCCAACACCTACGCCACTCTCAAAGGTGAGGGCGAGAGACCGTGGGTCCTCCTCAATGGGCACGTAGACGTGGTCCCGGCTGACCCATCCGGATGGTCGCATGATCCGTTCGAGCCGGTGGTCAAGAATGGCAAGATCTATGGGCGAGGTGCTGCGGACATGAAAGGACCTAACGCCTGCGAAATATTTTCGATGAAAGCGCTTGTCGAGACGGGCGCCAAGTTCCGTGGAAGGATCACTCCCACGTTTACCACTGACGAAGAGGTGGGCGGGTATAGCGGTGTGAATTATCTAGTTGACAAGCACGTGATTACTAAGGATGTGGATTATTGTCTCTCGGCAGATAGCGGAATTGAAGCGTTGCACATCGCGAGTCTCGGGGACGCTGAATATCTTATCACAGTGCATGGGACGGCGGCTCATTCGGGGCGCGGATGGACAGGCGTCAACGCCATCGAATATGGGGCGTCCCTGATTGAGGATTTGAAGAAGCTGGGAGGAGAGATAGGCAAGAGACGATCTAAGATCAACGCTGAGCCAATATGGGGTACTAGGAAGATGAGGCCGGGACTGTATGTCAACACTGCGAAGGGAGGGCTCAAGGGGAATATTATTCCTGATACTTTCGAGATTCTTGTCGACCGCCGCTTCATCCCTGAAGAAAGCGAGGCTCAGGCCCGGAAGGAGATTGCGCGAGTGGTGAGAGAGTTTGCTGCGAAGCATCGAGAAGTCAAGGTGTCTATGAAAATGATCCTCGGATACAATCCTATGGTGACCTCGCCTAATCATCCACTAGTCCGGACTGTCCGGAAAGTGGCCAAGAAGGTTCTGGGCAGAGATGTTCCACCTTGCGGTAGTCAAGGGTCTACTGACATGGCCGCTGTCAGCGCACTAGGCATCCCTATCGCGGTTCTCGGTGCTACACGGCAGGACAGCAACATTCACGGAATAGACGAACACGTTAGAATTAACGACCTTGTCAGCGTTACGAAGATTCTAGCGCATACTTTTCTCGAACTCTTGTAAGACTGGGCTAGCTGCGAACCTTCAGAGACCAGTGTCTATCCGACAGAATCTAATCTGATCGTACGAAAGGAATCAGGGTTTCTCACTCTTGTGACTCAAGAAAAATATTGTCGGCCCCCTTTTTTCCAGAGGGCTCTCGCCAGCTGAAACTGTTCCGGGCGAATCCGTCGGTTCGGGGCTTAGAACAGGCCAGTTGAGCACTCTGCCATCTCGGATTTGTCGGCATGATCAAGCGTGAAGATCTCAGAGATCAAAAATCGCCTGCCCAGATTTCCAATCAAGGCTTGTTCTGCGCTTGTCAGGCTTGAAACGGTACAGTCTTGCGTAATTCCTTTTTTGAAGGATAATGGCGGAGAAGGTTACTCTTTGTTAATTACCTCCCAACTGCGAGTTTTGTGTCGCGGGAAATATTTTTTCCTAAATTCTAGGACGGGTCCGTTCGCCGTCTGAAACGTTTCTGGGAGAGATTAACGGTTTTGCGCGCAGAACAGGCGAGTCAGCGGTTTTTCGACCGGTCTCCATCTGTAGCATTGCATGCTTGAAGTGGGCACCGTATGAAACGCTCCTCCCAGATCCCGGATCAGGGTTCATTTTGAAAGTATTTCGGGCAAGATAATTTCTGAATTACGGAACAGAGATCGAAACCAGTATCTTTTCCTGGAAACCTCCGCTCTACGAGTCTTTCGTCACGGGACTGGACTGCTTCTGGACGCACTCTCTAAGGATACCTCCAGTTCCAATTCGTCCTGGAGGGGAATCCCATCGTTCCCGACCAGCGGAATGCTAGGTTTCAGCTTTCTAGATCTTTCTATCGCATCTGGGTAAACCGCGACAATTTGTAGACCCCATTTCTGGTAGAAGCGCAACGCGTTCAAATTGTCATTGGTAGTTATGAGCCACAGACGACGACAACCTAGGGACTTGGCCTTGTCTCTGACAGCTGTCAGGAGAGCGGAGCCAACCCCAAGGCCCTCTTCTAGGCTATTGATTGTAACAATTTCGCATTCTCTTCCGTCAACGTGATAGGTCAACGCTCCCATGGCCTTTCCACCTTGGACGACCTTGAACCCTTCCAACTTCTCCGGCTCGTAGACCGTTCCTTTGCTGACAACGGTTCTCGAACCCCATTTCTCCACGGTGAGGCGCGACAACCATGGTCGGTCGTTTGCGGTCAGCGGTCTGACCCGGATCTCACTCATAGAAAGATCATCGATTCCGACTATCAGAAAAAGCTCGTCTGTATTTGGACACTTTGAACCCCACACATATGCTTGGAAGAATTACCCATTCATTCACTAATGCTCACCGTTTTCTGCTTTTTCTTGCTCTGTATCATTGTTCGGCTTCGACTCACCCGATCCTCCGTCATCCGGACGCCACTGAGGTCGGCTTAGGAACTCAAACCAAGAGTCGTGTGGACTTGCGAACAACCCCGTAAGAAACACTAGCCCTCCAACTAGGACTAGAACTCCTGCAAACGGGAGAATGGAAAAAAATTCAGATGGAAACAAAATCCCGAACGGTATAACAACAAGGAAAGGCGTTGCCAACGCGATTCCAATGAGTTTGAGAACTCTGCCAAGCCAAAGGGAAAATCTTTGCAGCTGTGTGACACCTTTATCCCTATGAGGTCTTCCCAAACACAAGGTTTGCGTCACTAGACTCAACTGCAATTGACATTTCTTGACTGGTAACATGTTTGGTAACCGTAGATGGTAACGGTCGGCCTGCCAACGGCGAGAACAGAGAGAGACCTACCCGCCTGGTCCTGGATTTACAGCACTTTAACTATAGTATTATAGTCCCGCAACTATATACTTATATGGAAATGGCGTCGAAGGTGTAACGTGTAGGCAAGGTGAACGGGGGTTTTGATCAGCGGGACAGAATTCAAGATAATCGACACGATATCGCGGGAGATAGGCAACCCCATCTCAATTCGAGGACTGACGACCGAAATCAAACGGGAATTCGGTTCGGCGCACTACCCGAACATCTACAACGCTCTCCTTGGGCTCAAAGATAAGAACATCATCCAGATAGAAAAGCAAGGGAATGCTTCAATCCCCTTACTGAACTTCTCGAACTATCTCCTCCCGGACATGCTGATAGAGATAGAGCTCCAGAAGAAACGCGACTTCCTACAAAAGTGGCCTGAGGCTCAGTTCCTTCTTTCCAATCTGGACCAAGAACTCAGCGCCCTCTCGTTCATCAGGTCTATCCTACTAATCGAGCCTGAGCACAATATGAGGTTGAATCGAGCAGAGCTCCTAATCCTGATTGACCAAGAGAACCTGGCCAACAGACAGAAGGCAAGGAGCATGATCCATGAGCTAAGAAGACACAGCAACATCAGGATCGAGGACCTGATCTTGGGCCAAGGTAAACTGATTGACTTCCTGAAGTCTAGCGAGAAGAATCCAATCAAGGAGATGCTGTCAGACAAGATAGCAATCTACCTCCCTCAGAGTTTCTGGAACCTGATCAGGAATGCCTACATTCATGGGACTCGAATAAGATTCGACAACGAGCGGACCAACCTCTCCAAGATCAAGGAAAGCGACGTGGCTTACAACCTAGCCAAGTTTGGGTACAAGGAGCTGGGGCCGGAAATCAGACAAGGGGAGGACTACTCCGTGGATTATATCATCTCCTCAATTCTTATGGGTGATGACCCGAGGCGGGCTGCGGCGGCCTCGATCCTGATTTCGGAGAATCGGCCCAGCTTCGAACTCCTCGAATTCCTCTCGATGAGGCACGGCTTCGCGGAGAAACTGCTAGGCCTGTTAGAGGTAATCAATGATATCTCTCCCGCGCCTGAATTCAGCGACGCAATCTCGGCATTCAAAGAAAGGGGGATCAACCCAAGGAGGGTAGTGGATGACGGACAGATCAGGAACCTGATGGAACTCTATGGCCCGCGGAAAGGGTAGACTTGTCCATCGGTTCAAAACAGCTCGTCGATTTCCTAAATGAAGTTGGGAGGACGCTGGATCGGAAGATTGTCCTCGTAGCGGCAGGAGGAACAGCTCTTAACCTATACCATGTCAAAGCTTCCACCATAGACGTCGACTTCACTGGTCCGGCCAAGGATGTCGAGTTGTTTCAGAAGGCCGTGAAGGCAACCCAGCCAGGGTTCAGGGTCGATGTTTGGCCAGACGGTCAGGTATTCAGCCAGTCTCTCCCTGATGACTATTTGAGGAAATCAAAGCGGATCCGTTCCTTGAAGAACATCGACCTGAGAGCTCTGGCTCCTGCCGACATCGTCGTCACCAAGATAGGGCGTCTCGACCAGAGGGACATGAATGACATCGAAGCCTGCATCAGAAAATTCAAGCTAACCAGGAATTCAATAGTAAGACGTGGAAAGCAGGTCGAGTATGCGGGGAACCAGGATGTCTTTGACTACAATATTGAATCTGTGACTGCGAGGTTCTTTGGGAAGGGTGCGTACAAAAAGAAACGGAAGTCGCGCTAGAATCGACACCTGTTTTGTCTAGTGCCGTATCGCATTTTTCGAATGGCAACGTCACTTAACCTTGGCCTGCAAACCCTTTTCATGGGATTGCTTCTAAGCGCGCGGGGCATCATGAGCCAACTCATCGTCAGTGAAATGGTATCCCTGGACGGTGTCATGCAGGCGCCCGGCGGACCGGAAGAAGACACCGAGGGCGGCTTCAAGCACGGCGGCTGGCAGGCGCCTTTACTCGACGAGGAGTCGTTGAGCCTCATCACCAGGGACATCGGGCGAATGGACGCCCTGCTCCTGGGCCGCAAGACCTACGACATCTTCGCCGCGTACTGGCCCAAAGCCACGACCAACAAGGAGATCGCGGACAAACTCAACAACGCACCCAAGTATGTGGCCTCCCGCAGCCGCCGCAGACTTGAATGGAACAATTCCACTCTCATCCAAGGAGACCTTTCCAAGGAGGTGGCCCGGATCAAGCAAGAGCACGGCGAGGTCCACGTGATCGGAAGCGGCAACCTTGTGCAGACCCTGCTGCGGCACGACCTGGTCGACCGGTTGAACCTATGGATCTACCCGCTGCTTCTCGGCACCGGCAAGAGGCTCTTCGGTGAAGGGACCGTGCCCACGGGTCTCCGCCTTACTAGCTCTCAGGCGTTCCCCAAAGGCGCGATTCACTTGGCGTACGAGCGCGCCGGGAAGCCCAAGCACGGCGACCTGTCCGTCAAAGGCTGAGCGGACCTCAGCCGTTCCCAAGGCGTTTCCTAGGGAATATCAGGTCGATGACGAGGATCATCTGCAATCAATGGACACGGATCGAAAACGTCGTAGCTGCTCCCTTTGAGATCCATTCTAGTAGTTTTCTATCGTGACGCCTTCTATTCCGGAATAGTGTCTGATGTTCCGGGTTAGGACCTTTTCCGAATTCACCCTAGCTATTCCAGCGA
>Ga0209160_1001340_pt1 | contig 20660 bp, 19 predicted proteins | sample GraSoiAngelo_153_FD_186167 | JGI IMG/M metagenome (GOLD analysis project Ga0209160, IMG submission 186167) | Grasslands soil microbial communities from the Angelo Coastal Reserve, California, USA - 14_1009_12_40cm (SPAdes) (version 2) | ecosystem: Environmental > Terrestrial > Soil > Grasslands ... | reverse complement strand
TTCTTCCAGTCGCAGCGCGCGGTTCATCTCCGCCAATCCATCGCGCTGGGTTTTCAGCGACTCAATCTTGTATCCGTATTCGATGGCCGTGAAATGCTGCCAGGCATAGGTCATCACCAGCAGAAACAGGCAACACAGCGCGATGCCGAACTGCTTCATCTCGCGGCTATGCTGGGGATCTTCGACTTTCACCAGGCGTGAGTTGTCGACACCCTTGGTGAAGTAAATTTCCGGCGTGCCTGTCCAGCAAGGACGACGCCCGCTACTTTGAACTGCTGTGGCCGCTGCTGCCATTTATGCCACCCCGATTAAGTTGGCGTCCATTGCTGCAAGTTCATAAGGTGCGACGGAGCACCAGCTTTGCATATCCGCTGAGTCCATTTGCGGATCTGCATGCTGTACAGCACGTTCTACCGTCGCCATCAGTTCATCAATCAGTCTGCCTGTAAACATCACCCACCTCCGATTCGGCCTGCTGCCTTTTTCAAACTCGTTCCGCCGCCCTCAATTTCGCACTGCGCGAGCGCGGATTGCGATCAATCTCTTCCTCTCCGGGAGTCACTGGCTTTTTGACCAGCAACCGGTAGTGCCCTTGCTTTACCCCTTCGCGGAAGGCATCTTTTACGATGCGGTCCTCCAGCGAGTGAAAACTGATGATGACCAGCCGTCCTCCCGGTTTCAGCACCTGCGGAGCGGCATTCAGCAGCGTCCGCAGATCGTCCAGTTCACGGTTTACGAATATTCGGAGAGCTTGAAAGGTTTTCGTCGCGGGATGAATCCTTCGTTCTGCCTGATTCATTGGCCGGGCCGCGGCCGCTATGACTTCCGCAAGGTGCACGGTAGTGCGTATCGGCCGCGACCGGACAATGGCTCTGGCGATTCTCCGCGACCTCCTTTCGTCACCGAATTCGTAAATCACATCGGCAAGCTCACGCTCGTCGAAGTGGTTTACCACTTGTTCGGCGGTGAGCTCGGCTTGCGGATTCATTCGCATGTCGAGAGCTCCTTCCGCCTGAAAACTGAAACCTCGCGCCGCATCCTGTAGCTGCAAACTGCTCATGCCCAGGTCGGCTAGAATCCCGTCGATCGTCGCGGGTCGTTGGTCGTTTACGAGTTCCGCAAACGATCCATGTTGCAACGTGACCTGCGGCCAATCCCTGGTTGCCGGCGAGACGCCGGCGCTACCTAGCTTTGTGCGCGCGATTTCCAGCGCTGCAGGGTCTTTATCGAAGCCAATCAAATGTCCCGCGGCGCCTAGGCGTTTTACGATTTCGTAACTGTGCCCGCCCAGCCCCACGGTAGCGTCGATATACGTCCCGTTGCGCTTGATATCTAGAAAGTCGATCGCTTCTTTTAAAAGAACTGGAACATGGCCAACATCCCTGCCGCCATGCCCATCCCGCTCGGGGATGTCTTTCCCAAACCTTGCGCCCACTAAATACCCAGATCGTCGAGCGTCTTTTCATCCTCAGACGTGAACGGCTGCTCCTCGATCTCCTGGCGGAAAGCTTCCAGGTTCCTAACTATCAGGAAAGTCAGATTGCCCAGCACCGCCACTTCGCCCTTGAGCTGCGCGCTGTCCCGCACCAATTGCGGGATCAGCAGCCGACCCTGACCGTCCATCTCGACCATCTGCCCGTAATAGTTCACCCGGTCGAGAAACTTTTTCTTCGTAGGATTGAAGGTGGAGAGCCCCGCTAACTTCTGCTCGATCCGTTCCCATTCCTCGAAGGGATATACTTGGGCAACCTTTCCATCCAAGCTGGTGATGTAAAATTGCGTGCCGTACTTCTCGTCGATCACGCGCTTGAATTCCGCGGGGACCTTGAGCCGTCCCTTTTCGTCGACGCGGGTTGGGTGATTGCCGCGAAACATGTGTTCTGCCCCTTACTGGGGTCGAAAGTCTTTTAGCGGTTACCGCTACGACAGCGAGGGAGGTCAAAACATTCAAAATGCCGGTCGTTTCTGGTTCGTTGGGGCTGTTTTTCGGGGTGTCAGTCTCAAATCCCACTGGCGCCTCTCGGATTTTCAATCTTGCCCTCGATCGGTATTTCTGAACCACTTTGTACCACTTTTGTCCACATCTTACGCCGAAGTGGTTTGTTGTCAATATGAAAATTAAAGGTCCTTGCGTGACGAAAGTGCTGGATGGGCAAAGCGCGAGAAGTTGTGGCTAACTTAGTTGGTGACCACTACAGGTTGGGTTTTTAAATCAGGTTCTCTGGCCAGGTTCTCTGGTTTTCGGGCACCCCACTGTAGTACCGAGTTGAATCAGTTGTGGAAATCCGGGTCTTTCTTACTTCGAGGGCTCGACTACGACCGCAGTTCCATAGGCCAAGACCTCAGTGACGCCCTGCATGACCTCGGTTGCGTCGTAGCGGGCTCCGACCACCGCATTGCCTCCCAGTTCGGCGGCGTGCTGCAGCATCAAGTCGAAAGCTTCAGACCGCGTCTTCTCGCAGAGATTGGTCAGCAGGGTTATGTTTCCGCCCAGGATAGTCTGCAGGCCGGCTCCAATCGTGCCGAAAATGGAACGCGAGCGCACCACGATGCCGCGCACCACTCCCAAGGTCCGGAGCACGCGGAATCCATCGATTTCGAATTGGGTGGTGACCATGTTATGCGCCACCATTCTTCCTGATGCACCGTAGCCTGTGGCCATGGAGTTTTTCCTTTCCTCGATTGCTTCAGCCTCGGCTCTTGGGTGAAGCCGCATCGGCACTTTATTCCAACTCCGCCGTAATAACAAATTCTTGCTCTTGCGGATCGTAGCGAAGGTGAAGAAGATTGGGCTTGCAACAGACCTGGCAGTCTTCCACATAGGTCTGAGTGCGCCCGGCGGATTCGTCAATGGTCGCATGGTTCCACTCGCCGCAGCCGCCGCACTGGAATACCGATTCCATGGCGCAATTGTATTTTTAATTCGCAATCCGGATGGCTAATTTCATGAACAATTTGGAAATTGGAAATCGGCAATTGAAGGTCGCCTCTATAATGCTAGCTCGCTTGGAGGATCCATGATCTCTCGACGCCGCATTCTGAAGTTAGGCACGGCCGCCGCTGGTGCTGCTTTAGCGACTCCGGTTACGGCGGCTACGTCGGAAAACAACTGCACGGCACTGCCGCCATCGATTGCCAGCTTGACATCCATGAAGGACCAGGCCAAGCCGACTACGACTGAGGAACGGGGTGAGCGGCAGGAGAAGGCCCGTCGATTAATGGCTGATAACAAATTGGACGCCATCCTGTTGACGGAGGGAACTTCACTAACTTATTTCAGCGGAATCCATTGGGGAGGCAGTGAGCGCCTATTTGCCATGGTGCTGCCCGTGAAGGGAAACGTTTTCTATGTATGCCCGGCATTTGAGGAGGGTCGAGCCCGCGAGCAGATAGCCAAAGCTCCGGGCGCCGAACAAGCGGATGTTCGCATATGGCAGGAGGATGGAAGTCCATACCAGCGGGTGGCGCAAGGATTGAACGATCGCGGCCTCAGCACCGGAACCCTAGGCATGGAAGAAACCGTGCGCTTCGTTTTCAGCCAAGGTATCGGCAAGGCTTCGCCACAGATGAAAATTGCCAGCGCCACTCCAGTCACAGCCGGTTGCCGGATGATAAAGAGCAATCACGAAGTGGAGCTGATGCGGCTGGCTGCGAAGGTCACGCTGACCGCGTATGAAGCCGCATACCATGCCTTGAATCCAGGAATGACCAAGCCTCAATTGGAAGAAATGGTCGAAGCTGCGCACACTCGGCTGGGATTCTCAGGCAGCGCGGACGCGCAAGTGGGCGAATATTCCGCGTTCCCGCACGGATCGATCACTCCGCAGGTAATTCGCGAAGGCGCCATCGTGCTGATGGACGGGGGAGGCAATGTGGAAGGCTACGCGTCCGACATAACCCGTACATTCGTGTTGGGCAAGCCTTCCGACAAGATGAAAACAGTTTTCGATATTGTGCATCGCGCTCAAACCGCCGCGCTGAAAACTGCGCGTCCTGGATTAGAGTGCCAAGCCGTGGATGCCGCAGCGAGATCCGTAATTACTGATGCAGGCTACGGGCCCGACTGCAAATTCTTCACTCATCGCGTGGGCCACGGAATGGGAATGGATGTTCACGAGTGGCCTTACCTGGTGCGAGGCAATACGACGCCCATGGCAGCCAATATGACCTTCAGCGATGAGCCTGGAATTTACATTCGTGGCGAATTCGGAATTCGCCTCGAGGACGATATGCACATCACGGAAAACGGCGCGGAATTGGTCACGCCACAAAGCCCATCACTCGAGCACCCATTCGAGAAGTAAATCGAGGAATTGCCTATCAATGTGACATTTCATCCGGTCCGTTCGGCTGTCGTCCTACTCTTGGGACTTCCACTTGTGATGTTGCTCGCTGGTGGAGTTGCAGCCATCACAGCTCATCACGACTTTAGCCGGAACATCTTTCGCGGTCTACGATGGGGGCTCGGCGCAGAAGTTGCATTCGTTTTCGTCATGGCCGTCGTGGGCGCGTCGTATCAAGCGATCAGCTCGATCCGGGAGCAGCGTCTTTATCCTCCTCCCGGAAAATTAGTGGATATCGGCGGCTACCGTCTGCACCTTTATTGTTCTGGCGAAGGCGGACCAACTGTCATTCTTGATTACGGACGCGTGGGCTCCTACCTCGACTGGTATCACGTGCAGCCACAAGTCGCGCGCTTTGCTCGAGTGTGCTCCTACGACCGCGGCGGCTATGGATGGAGCGATCCTAGTCCGAAACCGCGCCTGCCCAGCGCCATGGCCGAAGAGTTGTACACCCTGCTCACCAAGGCGGGAGAAAAACCGCCCTATGTGCTGGTGGGTCATTCATTCGGCGGCTTCGATGTGTTGATGTATGCGCACAAGTATCGGGACGAGGTCGCTGGAATCGTTCTGGTGGACGGTTCCCATCCCGACCAGCGCTTGCCTTTTCATTGGCGGGATAAACTTTGGCTTCGCATGATGCAGGTCACCGCTCCGTTCGGCTTGCCTCGCTGTCGTCGATGGTGTGGAGGGGGTCCAGCGGAGAATGCTTCAACCAGAACCGCGATTTTCTGCCGCTCTCATGTTTACCGGACAGATTATGACCAGTGGGCGGCATTTCCCAAGGGCGCGGAGGAAGTGCGCAGGTTGGGCGCACTTGGGGATCTTCCACTGCACGTGGTTTCGCGCGATCCGGATCGGAAACCGAGTTCCGACGATCCAACGTTCTCTACCCGAGAGCGGCACTGGCTCAAGCTGCAACAAGAATTACTACAACTCTCCAGTAATGCGACTCACACCATCGCGGCAGGCAGCGGGCATGACGTAATGACGGACAGGCCGGACGTTGTTGTGCAGGCGATTCGGCAGACAATGGAGAAAGCACGTAAGCGCTGGTTGGGATCGTTCTAAGGGACTACACATCCGGCACTGGCGGGCATCCCGGAAAATCCGGCATATATTTGTTGCCAATGTAGCCTAGATATTTGATCCCAATTTCGCTGGTAAAAAATCCGTCAGCGGTCAGGTTGCGCAGAAATGCGAAGAACGCTACGCCTTGGGCGAGGCTTGGATCTTTCAGTGCGTTGGCCCGATAAGCAATCGCGTCGAGGATTTCTTTCTGTTGCGGCGCAGCACAATCGAGATAGGGCTTTCCGTACCGATCTGTGCAGGTAGCATCCAGCCACATTAATCCGCCGCCTAGCTTCAACTGGTAATCCGAATTCTCGCTGGTGAGAAGATCGACGAACTCGGGAGCGCCCGCTTCGAGCGCGCCACCCGTGTCTCCTTCCGGAGGAATGATCGTCTGGCACAAAGCCTGCAAAGTCTTATATTGCCGCGGCCGAAAGAATTTCGGAGTGTACCTTCCGCCGGGAGTTGCGGCTTTTTCAGCGTCTACCAGATGGTGGGCGTATTCGGCGGCCTGCGTTGGAATCACACGCAGCACCGAGCCTGCCATGGCTCCCATCGTCAATGACTTCAGGATGTCGCGCCGTGATACGGATTTCAGGCCCATGTTTGCCTTTCTATAAGTTGCCCTTCTTCGCCTCGCTCAATAGATATTCTGAAGCTCGCCACGAGAGTGCAAGAATAGTGAGGGTCGGATTCTTATCCGCATTACTCACAAATGCCGCGCCATCGGTGACAAAAAGATTTTTCACATCGTGGGCCTGACAATACTTGTTCAGCACCGACGTCTTGGGATTGCTTCCCATGCGTGCCGTCCCGATCTCGTGAATAATGACGCCGCCATCGGCAATCCCATAAGGACGCGGTCCGTCCGCAGTAGCCGAGCTCAGAAACGTCCCGCCGCCGGCTTCGACGATGGAGCGAAAAGTTTCCTGCATATCCTTCGCCATCTTGATTTCGTTATCGCTCCATTGCCAGTGGAAGCGCAGGACCGGAATGCCCCACTGATCGACCGTGTCCGGATCGATATCGCAGTAACAGTGCTCGTTGGGAATCATCTCGCCACGGCCTTCGAAGCCGATAAATGTTCCGTACATGCTGCGGCACTTCTGTTTCAGACTCGCGCCGTAGCCTTCGAACTCATCGCATACACCGTCAAACTCGCCCACACCTGGCATCGACCGGCCCCCATAGACTTCTATGTGATATCCGCGCAGAAAATCATTCTTGCGATCGAACTTCCACCACGGAACATAAACATGCATGCCGCCGACTCCGTCATGATTGTGCGGCGGAACTTTTTCCAGCTGAGGGAAATATCCGGTCCCTGAACTTCCGACGGTGTCAGTAAGATATCTCCCCACCACCCCAGATGAATTTGCCAGACCATCTGGAAAAGATGCCGAGCGCGAATTCAGCAGCAAGCGGGCGGACTCGCAGGCGCTGGCCGCAAGCACGAAAGCTTTGGCGTTCACACGCTTTTCTTCGCGCGAGGTCTTGTCAATGTAGTCGACAGCTTCGGCCTTGCCGTTCTTGCCCACCACGATTTCGCGCGCCATTGCGTTCGTGATGAGCGTGAGTCTGCCGGTGGCTTGCGCGGGCGGAATCATGACCTGGCTGGAGCTGAAATTCGAAGCCGTAACGCATCCCCGGCCACACTGAGCGCAATAGTGGCACGCCGGACGACCATTCAGCGGCTTGGTAAGGATTGCCATGCGCGACGGGATGCAAAGTACTTTTGCCTTGGCGCATGCTTTCTGAACCAATGTTTCCGTGCAGCGCGGTTTCGGAGGCGGCATGAATACGCCGTCGGGTGCGCTAGGAATGTTTTCCTTGCTGCCGAAAACCCCGATATAAGATTCGACCTTATCGTAATAAGGAGCGATTTCTTCGTAGGTGATCGGCCAGTCGTCTCCCATTCCATCCGTGGAACGAGATTTGAAATCGACGGGCGCGAAGCGGAGAGCGATTCGTCCCCAATGATTGGTGCGGCCACCGACAATGCGCGAGCGAAACCAGCGAAAGCGCGATCCAGGGGCCGAAGTGTAAGGCTCACCTTCAATTTCCCAGGCGCCATTGGGCGCCATGAACTCGCTATTTAACTCGCCCCTGAGTTTGCCGCCCACCCCCACCCCACGATGCGGAAGTTGGTAGGGCCATGCGAACATCTTGAAATCTTTCTCAGGATTCAGTCGCGGACCGGCTTCCAGCATGACTACGTTCAGCCCGCCGTCAGTGAGAACCTTTGCGGCTGTGCCTCCCGCAGCGCCAGATCCAATAATGCAGACGTCATACGCCTTAGCTGAACGGCTCACTTGCGCCATTTATGGTCTCCCGGAAATGAGCGGGTAAAAAAGCTTTAACGCGACAGTTCGTGTCTGAAGAACATTTCTAGAAACGAAGGCTCGCCAAATAGTCGTAGCTCTTTTTAATACTCTCCAGCGGTTTTTTAGGATTGTCATGTTCGACGAAGTAATGTTTTATGCCAGCTTTGTCTGACTGGGCGAAAATTTTCTTCCAGTCGATGATCCCACTTCCGACTTCTGTCATATCTTTCATCGAGCTGCCAAAATCCTGTGCGCCGCCTGCGGTCACGGGCGGGACTCTCTTCACATCCTTGACGTGGACCAGCGGGAAGCGTCCCGGGTAGCGGTCGAAATATTTAAGTGGATCCTGGCCGCCGACCGTGATCCAGCACAGGTCCAGTTCCATCTTGACGAGGTTGGGATCACACTCGGTGAGCAGAAGGTCATAGGGTAATTTTCCGTTCACTGGCAGAAACTCAAACCAATGGTTGTGATAGGCGAACTGAATGCCCGCTTTCTTGCAGGCTTCACCGGCACGATTAAAAGTTTCCGCCGCGTGTTTCCATCCGTCCGGTTGCTTACGAATCTCTTCCTCAATCCACGGGTTCACCAGGTATTCATGGCCAACAACTTTGGCCGCCTCGATAACCTCCGGAAATTTCTCGCCCAGGCTTTTGTAATCGATGTGAGCGGAAGGGGCTGTCAGGCGGCGCCGATCCACGGCGGCGCGCACGTCCTTGGGCGAATGATCGAAATATCCGGCGAATTCCACTTCTTTGTATCCGATGGCCGCAACTTTCGCCAGTGTGCCATCGAAGTCTTGCTTCATCAGGTCGCGCACCGTATAGAGCTGCAACCCAATTTTGTCAATCTTGTGATCGTCGGCGGCGAATGCCAGGCGGCGCGTGAGCAGGGTAGCGGCGGTCATCGTACCCAGAAAAGTTCGTCGGTCCATTTAGAGTTCTCCTCGCTTCATTTGATTGACCGCGTAATCGCAGGCGCGAGCGGTCAGAGCCATGTAGGTCAATGATGGGTTAACGCAAGACGAAGACGCCATGCACGCACCATCCGTAACGAACAAGTTCTTCGCGTCATGCGCCTGGTTGTGCGCGTTCAGCACGGACGTTTTGGGATCTCGTCCCATGCGGGCAGTTCCCATTTCGTGAATGGTGAGTCCAGGCGCATTGTCTTCCACGAAGGGTTCGATCTCATGTGCGCCCGCGGCTGACAGCATTTCTGCGGCCGTAACCGACATGTCCTTCAGCAATGCGCGCTCATTGTCACGCCACTGAGCATGGATTTTGAGAACCGGAACGCCCCACGCGTCTACTCTTTGTTTATCCAGTTCAATAAAGTTGGCATGATTCGGCAAGCATTCACCGAAACCGTAAAAATCAAAATTCCACGGACCGGGAGTCTTCAACTTCTGTTTGAAATCCGCTCCGAAACCAGGCATATCCATGCCGCGTGCCCAAGTCTGTCGCCACCCTCCTCCCTGGAAACCGTATCCGCGAACAAAGGATGGATGTTTTTGCTTTACGTTGCGAAATCGGGGGACATAAATTCCGTTGGGACGATTTCCCAGAGTCGTGCGATCTTCATTGCCAGGAATCCGTCCTCTCGCTCCGCCGCCCATGCAATGATCCATCAGGTTGTATCCTAGCTCTCCACTGGAATTGGCAAGGCCATTGGGAAACTCAGTGGAAGTCGAGTTCAAGAGAATCCGCGCCGATTCGAGCGCGGAAGCGCACAGGAAGACAACGCGTCCCCGGAACTGTGTCGCCTGGTGAGTCTGTCCATCGATCACGCGCACGCCGGAGACTTTTCTACTTTTGGGATCAAAGATGAGGCTGTGTACGACGCTGTAAGGCCGGAGTGTCAACTTCCCAGTCGCTTGCGCAGCCGGCAGAGTGGAATTCAGGCTGCTGAAATAGGACCGTGTGATACAACCACGCGAGCACGGGCCACAGTAGTGACATGCCGCGCGTCCGCGATGGGCCTGAGTCAAAATCGCGCAGCGCCCGATGGTCATAACGCGCTCGCCGGGAAAATATTTGGCGACGGCATCCTTTACCACTAATTCCGCGCAGCTCATTTCCATCGGCGGCAAAAACCTGCTGTCCGGTAATTGCGGGAGCCCTTCGGCCTGGCCGCTGATGCCTACGAAATCCTCGACATAGTCGTACCACCGTGCGATATCCTGATAGCGAATGGGCCAGTCAATGCCCACGTTCTCCCGCAGGTTCGCTTCGAAGTCCAAATCACTCCAGCGATAGGTTTGCCGGCCCCATATGATCGACCGACCGCCAACTTGTCGTCCGCGGATCCACAAGAATGGTCTGTCGGGATCCATCGTGTAAGGATTTTCTTTATCATTGACGAAAAATTTGCTGTTCCACTCGTCCATTCCGGTGCACGTCTGCTGGACCGACTGATCGATGCTTACTTGCTTGCGCTCGCTCATGCCGCGAAAACGTTTTTCCCACGCGGGAACATGCTCCACATAATCTTTCTCCGGTGTGATGGGCCTTCCAGCTTCGAGAACCAGCGTTTCCAAACCCTTTTCGCAGAGTTCTTTGGCCGCCCAACCGCCGGTGATACCGGAGCCCACAACTATGGCGTCATATGTTTTCGTTGACATGATTTATTTCGAGGCCTCGGCTGACAAAGGGGCGCATCCAGCGTGGCGAGCAGGAATGATTTCTTCGTGCAATTCCTGCACGAATCCAATCTCTGAGGTGTAATAACCGATCAACGTAAGTTGTTTGATCATGGGGAAAAACAACTGCTTTTCCGCAAGCCGCGTGGTGAGCGCAATGTTCCTTGCGCGGCGTCTCCCTGTCGATGCCAATTTCACTTGTGACTCTTCATCCAGATCGTTGAGAATCTGAATCTGCTGTTTCTCGGAACAGTCTACAAAGTCTTTGCTGAACGAGCTCTGGCTGCGCCGATCGACATCCGCCAGGCCCGTCAGGAATGTGGATTTTTGTTCCTGGTCATACCATTCTGCGACAATCAAATCGATGAATTCATTTACCCGCGCAGCCTTGGCCCCTGGAGTGTCGGTTTGCGGAATAATCAATTCACTGATAGTCACCACGGTCGCGTTTTGGTGGGCATCGAGGGCCTTGAGCGCCGCTGTCTGAGGAAGTTGCTGGTGCACTTCCTGGAACAGCGAAAATGCGTCGCGGGAAACAAGCGGCAAAGTGGCAGCGGAAGCAAGCAGTCTCAGGGCTTCACGTCGTTGCATGCTTTATCCTCAATGACATCGGTGGGCAGATTATCCCGTCAACGGACAGTGGTCAATATCAGAATTTTTCACTGCAATGCGCTTACCGAGCGCAACGCCAGCTCCCGCGCACCACGAAGACTCGTGACGACATCTCCCGTCGGTTCAAATTCCATGGCCGCGTAGCGGTCATACTTCAGTTCCGCCAGTTTGCGGAAAATGTTCATGTAATTGATCTCGCCCGTCCCAGGCTCATGACGTCCTGGCACATCTGCGATATGCACTAGCCCCACTTCATTGATGTTTGTTTCCAGTTTCTTGATTAAATTTCCTTCGGAAATCTGCTCGTGAAAGAAGTCGTACAAAAACTTCACGTGCGGATTGTCCACTTTTCTAATGATTTCGAACCCTTCGGCCACTGATGTCAGGTAGTATTTCGGATTTTCTTCCTGATCAATATTTTCCAATAACAACGTGACGTTCTGCTTCGCGGCCAGGTCGGCAGCCCGTTTCAGAGCCTCGATACAAGCTTCGTGGTGCGCATCACGGGAAACACCCTCAACCCGATTGCCGGAAAGCACAATCACTGCCGAACACTCCAGCTTGTGGGCGACTGGGAAGAAATTCTGCAAATCTGTCAGGAATGCATCGCGCCCTCCAGGATCAGCAACTCCCTTCCAAACGCCGGCAGTGGCATCGAAAGTGATGCCCAGGGAGCGTTTCTTATTGTTCATCCGCCGGAAATCTTCGTCCGACCATTTTAAGAACTCATTGACCAGTTCCACAGCACCATAGCCTGCTTCTGCGACTTTCTCCAGCCGTTGCTCGAACGGGAGTTGCTTGTTAACCGTCCACAGCATGACAGACAGCTTGAAAGGTACGGTTGGCTTCACATCCGCGGCGGCATCCAAAACAGAATTCGCTGGAAGTGCCATCGAGAAAGCAGCCCCGGCAGCAGTTTTGGCAAACTCGCGACGGTTCATTAATTCAAGCTCGTGGTGTTCAGACGTCAACTCTGCAGTTTACGGCGACTCAAGCCGTGCCCAGCAATTCGCTGCGCACATTCTTGAGCACGTACATCGCCCGCTCCACGCCTACTTCACCGGGTAGAATCGGGTCTTCGTTCTCAATGCTGAGAATCCCCTGGTAGCCGACCTCCATGTAGGTGCGAACAATCTCTTCCCAGGTATTCGCGCTGTGCCCGTATCCAACCGCACGAAAAGTTTCCGAGGCCTGCGCCAGATCCTTGGTATCAAAAGCGAAGTTCAGGACACCGTACTTGGCAACGTTGTCCTTGAACATGACTGTGTCCTTCATGTGCGCGTGGAACAGGGCGTTGTTTTTGGCCAGTAATCGAATGACTTCCAGTGGATCACAGCCCTGCCAGAACAGGTGGCTCAGATCACAGTTGGCCCCGAGTTCTTCGCCTACTGCTTCACGGAGCTTGAGCAGCGTCATCGGGTTGTACACCACGAAACCGGGATGCATCTCGAGTGCCAGCTTGTGGACTCCGTGAGCGCGCGCGAATTTAGCGGCCTGCTTCCAATACGGAATGACTCTTTCCTTCCACTGCCAATCGAGAATTTGCGCAAATTCCGGAGGCCAGCGATAGGTCGCCCAGTTGGGCATGGTGTCTGTTGGATTACCTCCCGGGCATCCCGAAAATCCGACGATGACGTCCACTCCGAGACGTTCCGCCAGTTGGACGGTGCGCCGGAATATCTCTGCATCGCGCTCCGCAATCTTTGGGTCGGGATGAACGGGATTACCGTGACAACTGAGCACAGCCACTTGAATGTTGCGGTCTTCAAACTTCTTTTTCCACGACCGCAGCTTGGCGTTATCGGTGAGTAATTCCTGGACCGGGCAATGAGGAGTGCCGGGGTAGCCCCCAGTGCCCATCTCCACAGCTTCAATCCCCAAGGCGGAGATTTTTTCGATCATCTGATCCAGAGACAGATGGTTAAAGACCGGATCAAAAACGCCGATGGGAATCTTCCGGGCGGCAGCCATGGAATTGGAACTCGAATCACGCTCGGCCGGGCTGAGCAATGCGGATGCGTCTCGCGGCGCCGTCACTGCCGCCGCGAACAATCCCCCCGTGGTGGTCATGAAATTTCTGCGGCTGCGGGAGTATGACCCGGAGTTTTGGTCCATGTATATCCCTCGGCAGATCAGGTGATCTCGAAGATCAAGCGGTCCCGGCCGAGTCTGCCGAAACCGTCTTCTGGTTGCGGCAGCATTATACGCAGGGAAACGTGAACATGGCTGGAAAACCCTTAGTCTGCGGCTGAAGCGGCCTGCCCGACTCCGGCTTTTAGATCGGCTGCCAGCAAGCGATGAAACAAATGCTCTCCAGCCTCACGTCGTACGGAAAGTCGCCCCGCTCGGTAAGCGCGTGATTTCAGGCCTTGCTGTACGGCCTCGCAGATACCGAGGTCTTCCTCCTGCACTCGAGCTCCTACGGCTACGCTTTGCTGGTTGTATTCGGCATGAGCCTCGTCGATCTCCGCGAAATAGAAATCGAAAATCACCCGGCAATGATCCACATCCATGGGCAAGACGAGGTTCGTATCCATGTAGCCCTCGTAATGATTGATCATCAGATTGGGATAATGCCAAAAATACCAAGCGCGATCACCCCTCCGGGTCGTCGCCGTGGCCGCATCTTCCGTTCCCGACACCATCGGACTGGATTGCAGGCAATAGCGGTCTTCGTTCTCAATGGTGTATTGCTTGTAATCCAAGACGCTGTTCAAGCCTTTATGCAGATGCGGAACGTGGTAGCCCCCATCCAAGTAATTGTCGACGAAAACTTTCCAGTTGCAATGAATGTCATACACTCTGCGATCGAAGTAATGCAGCTTGCGCAATCCCAGAGGCGCCACGCGTTTCACCAGTCCGCCTAGAAAATCTTTCAGTGACATGGCTTGAGGATCCAAGTTGACGAACGCGAAACCTTCCCAGATGTCCGCCTTCACCGACATTAGACCATTCTTCTGGCGGTCGAAATTCTTCACACCCTCAAATTCCGGCATGCCTTTCAGCGCGCCGTCGAGACCGTAGTTCCAGCCGTGATAGGGGCAGTGAAGAATTGAAGCCTGCCCACAAGGTTCGGTCAAAACCGCGGCAGCATGGTGGCGGCAGACATTAAAAAATCCACGAAGAACGTTATCGTCGCCGCGCACAACCACAATCGGCTCGCCAGCGACGCTGGCAGTGACAAATTGCCCAGGCTTTTCGAGCTGGTCCACGCGGCCGACCATTTGCCAGCTCTTGCTAAAAACAGTCTTGGACTCCAGCTCCGCAATCCGCGAATCTACATACCATGGCGCGGGGATAGTGGAGGCTTCCGGGAGTGCCGCCCTCTCGTTGTAGCTCGCGAGGATTTGGTTCAACGACTCCGGCATGATCAAACCTTGTGAGGACAATCAACTATACCCAAAGATGTTGCCGATTTCATGTGTGCTGGTTTTAAAAAAGGGCTGGCAGGGAGCCAGCCCCAAGTGCCACGTGAGAGAGGGATTATCGACTGGCAGAGCCACAGAACTACCGCTGCGCCAAAGCTTGAATTCTAGATCGAGATCCCGGGACCGATCATTTCGAACGGGCCAGCAGCGGCTACCCGTTCAGATTGCTAGAAAAATAGGACAGACGGCGAATTCAATTGTCACGTAAATGTCAATTTTTTGTTAAGGAGACGGGGCTCACGGATGAGGGTATGCGGGGCTATCTGGCGCCGGCGGATCATAGTCGCGGCCGTACTTGTTCTTGTGAGACTGCACAACATTGGTTCTAGCCAGACGCAATACCCCCAAGGCTAGATTTTCTTCTGAAACAGTTATCTCTCTGGTCATGGAGTTCAAAGTTTCGGCCAATGCCGCCTCATACCAGACGCGAAGCGTATAACGACCTGCTGGAACATCACGAATTGTGATCTCTCCTCGCGCGTCTGAAGTGGCATAGTAAGGAGTCTGAACAGCGATCACCACCGCGCTCATCTCAGGGTGGATATTGCAAAAAATGTATGACACTCCGGGCTTATCAAAGCGCACATCCCGAGTAGTTCCGGCTTCATACAGACCGAGGTCGAAACGTTTACCCTCGAAAAGCGAGAATACATTGTGGAAGAAAGGGTCGCGGTTGGGAAACTCCACCAGCGAGCCAACCGGTAGCACGAGTACGTGAGGCTCGAAACTCTTGTTTTTCTGCACCAAACGTAATCGCGGCGAAGTTTTCGCAGGCAACGAAGCCGGCACACCACCTTCGACCAGAGTCAACCAGAACACAATATTCTCCGTCTCATGTGCGTGAGTTACCTTCCCTGCGCCGTCTTCCCATGCTACCCGGGCGGTCACCGTGGCCGCCTGCGCGCAACAGAAAGCGGTACAGGCGAGCACAGCGCTCAGCCATCGCAGATGTAGATTTGTTTTCGCGGTCAAAATAAAATCCCCATCATCAGATTGACCTGCTCCGCGCTATGGCTGTCACGATCGATCTCAAATGTACGAAGGTGCCGGAATTCGCTGGAGAAAAGTAGATTCGAACGCGGTCGATAGATGAAATTCACCAGCGAACTGCGGTTCTGCACTAGCGTAGGATCGAGATAGCTTTGACTCGCATAAAAGGCGCGTACATCTTCTGCAAACGGACTATCCATACCAAACGCTCCGTTGAACTCCAGCTTGGCAGTAGCTTTGAACTTTAGCTGTGACCATCCGCCAATCGAATCGAGAGGGTGAACCCGGGTCGCCGGATCATAGGGATTGCCACTAAATAAGACGCTCCGCCCGATTCCCCCGCCCAAACCGCCCACCGCCACTCCGCGATAAAACTCTCCCGCGAGACTTACCCGCCGCGCCAATGGAATTTCCCAGTCTGCCATACCGGCCCAGCCATCCACGTGGCGGTTTAACCACCACTCCTGGCGACTGTAGTAGGCGCCTGTTCCAAACCGCAACGGCTGACCGAAGATATTTCGCGACCACGCCACACGAAACGCATAAGCCGGCTGACTCGATCGTTCTCCGGCCTGGGGCACTCGGTCGAAGGACGAAATTGGCGGATCACCTGTGACATTATTGAGAATTCCCCCCTGCAACAATATGTTCTGCCCGTTGGAAAGGTCGAACCGATGTTCGATACGTACCTGCGGGATCCACCCCCACAGATTGCCCGCGTAGCCGAAGGTAGGCACCGCCAGAGAGGCAAATGACGTCGGCGAAAGTGGTGAAAAAAAAGCGTTATCCTGTCCGGCCACGATTGAGGTGTGATCCCAATCCATACGCAGGTTTGCGATACGCAATCGGAACAATCCGAAACTGGAACCATTCAGGGTATTGGGGAATCCTCCGGACAAATCGAACTGCACAGTTCCCGTTGTTTTCGCGCCCATCAACCGTGGGCCGAAGACCTCCAATCCCAGTTGGGACTGTCGCAGGCTTGCGCCAGTCGCTCCCCTGGAATTAAAAGGTGTGGGCTCGGGCACATAGTTGGGAAAATCGAAATTGTCTGTCGTTCCGTGGTTGCTGAACAGGTTCAAGAGCACAATGCCTGAGAGCCGTACACGATACTTTGAAGCGCTTTCGACCTTAGTCTGGTACTGGTCATCGACCTTACCGGACAAAAGCTGAGATGACTCTTCTAGCGAAGAGACTCGCTGTGTCAATGATTCTGCTTGCTTGGCTGAATCGGTCTCACTTTCCTTGGTGGCAACTGGTGTGGAACCCGGTTGCGCCGAGGCCACTGTGGACTGCAATTGATTGCGAGTGGCTTGAAGTTCGCGACGCAATTCTCCTGTTTCGGCACGGTACTGCGCGGCTTCGGAGCGCACTTCGGCTACGGCCGCGCGCAGCTCACGCACTTGTTCCTGGAGCTGGTGAACGGTGGCGGCCATGGCTGCGCTTTGTGATTCTGCGGGAGGGCTCGCGTCTTCGCTCTGCGCATAAATAGTTCCAGCCAGTAAAAGCAGAACAGCACTGCTGGACTTCCGAATCCAATCAGGCAAACCATTCCCATGCTTCACAATTCGCCTCCGGGAAAAAGACTCTGGAAGTATCCCGCCGATACAGTTCGTGAACCTGCGGGGAAGTCGAAACTGGGCCCACAGCCCCGGCTCCGACGGGGAAATCCTACTCCGATTGAACCTGCTTTGTCCTCGCCATGAGCGGCGGCGCTGGCTTGGCTTCTCGACCAGGGAGAATGGTAGTTTCGGAAGCTGCGGCCAATGGAAGCAGCACCCTGAAAACCGTCCCGGCCACGGAGGTCTTCTCTACGGTCACGTCACCCCCATGATCCTGAACGATTTTCTGCACCACGGTCAGACCCAGTCCGGTACCGTTTTCTTTGCCATAGCTGACAAACGGCTCGAACAGCTTGCCTTGAACCGGCTCGGGAATGCCACGTCCGTTATCGCAGACTCGAATTTCGACTCCGCCCGAAACTTCGCGTAACTCGACTTCAATCTCACCTGCTTGCGACGCCACCGCTTCACAGGCGTTCAGCAGCAGGTTATAGAGTGCACGCTCCAGTTTTTTGGGATCAAACCAGCCAGTGCTGTTTCCTTGCTGGGTCATGGCAATCCGAACATGATGAAATTCAGGATGCGAGTGTATGGTTTGCACGGCGTGTTCGACCGTGTCTTTCACGTTGGCATAAGTTAGCCGCAAAGACTCCCGGGTACGAGAAAACTCCAGAAGCGAGTCGATCAGGTCGGTCATCTGATTCACTGCGACGCGAACTTCCTGATAGAGTTCCTCGCGTTGCTCGGTGGACAACCGGCTCTCACAGAGAAACTCGGCATTGGCGACGATCGCGGCCAGAGAATGCCGGAGATCATGAGAAATAGAGCTTGCCATGCGCCCAATGGTGGCCAATCGCTCCGCCTCCAGCAACTCCTGCTGAGTTTTCAGCAGACTGTCGCGCATGCCCTTGAAGGCCCGAGTGACCTCGGCAACCTCGTCGCTTCCCCGAGCGTCCAGCGAATATCGGAAATCGCCAACTTCCAGAGCACGTACCCCGGCAACCAAGCTTCCCAGTGGCCGGGTGAAGGTGTGCGAGATGAAAAACACGAGTCCGCTCCCTCCTAGGACGGCAGCTAATCCCAGGGCCAGCAGGAGCCGATTCAGACTGTCGAGAAACGCGGTTGCCTGGTCGTAGGACTTGAGCACCGTCAAACGGACGGAAGGTGTCTTGCTGGTTGCCAATTCCAATGAAGTGCCCAGAAAACGCTCGTCGCCAAGTTGAACCTCTTGCGGTTCGGAAAGCCCAGACGCGGTGCGAAGAGTGTGCTGACGAGTCAACTCCGCCTCTTGAAAAGGGCTGAGAGTGGTACGGACGATGCCGTCACCGTAGTAAAACGCGACCTGGCTGGCGGCAATCCGGCTCACCTGAGAGGCAACCCTGTCGTCAATTTCATAGCCGACCACCAGAAAACCAAGCAACCGGTTTTCCGCCGCCGTGCCAAAGTAGATGGGCTTGAGAAATACTTCGTACAGGTGCTGCCCGCCGAACCACCAGTGTTGCGGACCTTCCTGATTCAGTGAAGAACTTAGCGACTGCTGGGCCATATCATGGCTCAGACCAGGCGATGCGGTGTGCAGTGCAACCACCTTTCCGGTGCGGTCCGCCAGAACGAACAGGTCGCTGCCCGCCAGCGGCCACAAGTGATCCGCGGCATCTTGAATCGTAGCCTCATGGCCAGTGGTCATGAGCGCCCGCAAATCGGGCAGATCGGCCATTAATGCAGCGGAATGGGTCAGCGTAAGTTCGCGTTCACGTTGAAAACTCTGGAAGGTGCCGACGGAATTGTGCAGGTCAGAAAAAAGTCCTCTTTTCACTTGCGACTGCACGCTACGGCGTACCAGAAGAAGACTGGTACAGGTGAGTCCTGCGGAAATCAGCAGCATGGACAGCAGAAACTTTGTGCGCATCCGGAGTTTCACCATCGCTGTCCCTGCCTCACTCGCTAGGGTCGCCCGCTGCTGCTGTTAGCGTACAAATTTGTAGCCCATACCGTGCACTGTCCGGAAATGCACAGGATTTGCGGGATCTTTCTCCAGCTTCTGCCGCAGCTTCAGAATGTGATTGTCCACGGTTCGAGTGGAAGGGTAATTTTGATATCCCCAGACTTCGTTCAGCAATTCATCACGTGTAATCACTCGCTCGGCATTCTGTACCAGGAATTTCAAAGTCTTGAACTCCTGGGCAGTCAGTCCAACAGGTTGGCCGTCGCGTATGACTTCCATTTTGGTGAAGTCTGCCGAGATACCATCGAAGGAGACTACTTCGCTCATGCCCGTCCGCACTGTCCGCCGCAAGGCCGCCCGTACACGAGCCAACAGTTCTCGCGGACTGAACGGCTTGGTCACATAATCGTCAGCGCCCAACTCCAGCAGCAAAACCTTGTCCGAAACATCGGTAGCGGCGCTTAAAACGATGATGGGGAGTGCCGGCGCTTGCTGTTTGATTTCCCGGCAAACGTCTCGCCCCGACATGGCCGGCAGACGCAAATCCAGCACAATGGCAGCAGGTGTCGCGGAACGAAAAGCTTCGAGGGCTGATTTTCCGTCGGCGCTGATCTCAACTGAAAAGCCCTCGGCTTCAAATAGTCGTTTCAGTGCCTTCTGCACCGCGCGATCATCTTCCACAACCAGAATTCGTTCCATGCTGACCGCTTTCGGACCAGGGTGTAGATAATCTCCGCGAGCCGCAACCGGGCCCTGCGGAGGGGTGGACAAGCTGGCTTCTCTGATCATATGTGCTCCCAATTTCCCAGTCTCAGGCAGGAATACTGCTAATCAAGCTTACTACTACTCTTTATGGAGGGCGTATCTTGCCCGATTGTTGACAATCTTTTTACAAGCTGCCGACCCTTGCGGGGATGGATCTGTGCTAACTTCTGTCCATTCGGTAGGACCACACGACATCTTCAGGCCGTTTTACCTCATCATTTTCCAGTAGAAGGCTCTCGACTAAATGGTGACTTGGCGCCAGCGTACAGACTGGGTCAGTCGCGCTGGCCTCGCCGGTGAGCAGGAAGGCCTGACAGCGGCAACCGCCAAAGTCTAGTGTCCGGCGTTCGCAACTGCGACAGGGCTCTGGCATCCACTGCTCGCCCCGAAACCGCTGGAAGGCTGCTGAACCTTTCCAGATCCATTCCAATGGATGCACGCGCACATTATCGAACTGCATGCCAGGAATGACTGCCGCCGCGTGACAAGGTAGAACCTCGCCGGCCGGATTTATAAGCATGAGGCTGCGGCCCCATCCACCCATGCACGCCTTCGGATAACGCGCGTAATAATCCGGCACCACGCAATCGATTCGCATGCGTCCCGAAAGCCGCTCCTGAGCCTCTCCCACAATGCGCAAGCAGTTTTCCAGTTGGCGACACGTGGGCATGAGGGTATCCCGATTCTTCAACGCCCAACCGTAGTACTGGGCGTGCGCAATTTCCATCCGGTCCGGCTGGAGTTGCTCGACAAACCCAATCATTTCTTCCAGATGGTCCAGATTTTGACGATGGACAACCAAATTCACTGTAAACGCGATGCGAAACCGTCGAATAGTTTCGGCGAGAGCAACTTTATGAGCGTGAGCCTTCGCGCCAGCGACCCAATTTGCACTCTGTTCACGCGAATCCTGGAAACTCAATTGGATGTGATCCAGGCCGGCATCCACCAATGCGGCCAGCCGTGGCTCGGATAGGCCGACTCC
>Ga0209160_1001339_pt1 | contig 20668 bp, 20 predicted proteins | sample GraSoiAngelo_153_FD_186167 | JGI IMG/M metagenome (GOLD analysis project Ga0209160, IMG submission 186167) | Grasslands soil microbial communities from the Angelo Coastal Reserve, California, USA - 14_1009_12_40cm (SPAdes) (version 2) | ecosystem: Environmental > Terrestrial > Soil > Grasslands ... | reverse complement strand
GCCTCCTGCTTTCGGTCACGGCCTGTGGAAAGCAGAGTGACACCGTCGTGGCGATCGCGCCGCATCCGCGGAACCCCGACATCCTCTACGTGGCCACCAACGAATCGCTGTACAAGACCCGCGACGGAGGAGCCACCTGGAGCAAAATGACCACGGACTTGAGCAGCTTTCGCATCCTCACCCTGGGGGTGGACCCCCACAGCCCTGCGAACGTCCTGGCCGGCACCATGGGGGACGCCGTCTACAAGAGCCCTGACGGCGGCCAAAGCTGGACTCCGCACAACGCCGGCCTCAAGGAACACGTCTCGGTCGTCAATCAGTTCGTGTTCCACCCGACCGATGCCGACCTCATCTACGTCGCCACGACTGTCGGTGTCTTCCGCTCCAAGGATGGCGGTCGATTGTGGGAAGAGCGCATGTACGGGATGAAGGAAGTCCATTACGTCGTCACATTGGCGATGGATCCACACAACCCGGACGTGATGTACGCCGGCACGACCGGCGGCGTGTACAAGACCACTGACGGCACGGCGCACTGGGAGAAGGTCAACAACGGCCTTATCCCGAAGGAGAAGCTGGACGCGGCGATGGCGCTTGGCGTCAACAGCCTGGTGGCGGACCCCATGAAACCGGGGACGGTGTACGCCGGCACGACCAATGGCTTGTTCAAGACCACCGATGCCGCTGCCTCCTGGACACGGATCGAAAACGGGCTGACCGACCATTACATCAGCGTGCTGCTGATCGATCCGACGAATCCCAATATCCTCTACGCCGGGACCCGGAAGGGCGTCCACAAGACCACCGACGGCGGCAAGACCTGGTGGCCGTCGAACGAAGGATTGACCACGCTGAACATCCGGGCGATGGCTCTCAGTCCGCTCAATCCACTGATTGTCTATGCGGGAACCAATGAGAGCGGGCTGTTCCGTAGCACGGACGGCGCCAAGACATGGACACACGTCCCGCTCACGCCTGCGCCCAAGGCGTCCCCGCCTGCTCCGACCGTCTAGCTTGCACGCCGCGACCATCGTCGACCTGTCACCTACTAAACCTCACCGCATTCATTCCAATTACGTATCTTCACACTTTGACCATCCGTTCGTTTGAAATCGAAAATGAATTGTTCTTCGTGGCCTGAGGATGTTGTTCGCAGAGCCTGTGTCGAGTATCCGCTCGCCGGATTTTTTTAGTGTCGGAGTTTTACCCACGCGGATACGCGATGGGATGAAAATTTGTGTTGACATGCTTGAAAACGTCTGCTATACAACAGCAACTTGATTTCGAAGACACCTGCCTTGGAAGAACTCAAAGACATCGCAGCCTCCCACCATCTGCAGTGTGGCACCCAACATGTGCGAAGCCGTGGAGGAGAAGCCGCGAACGGACGCGAGCGACGGTGACCGAGTTGTAGGAAGGAGGTGAGCTTAGTGGCGAAGAAGAAAGCTGCGAAGAAAAAGAAGTAAGATCCCCTCTAGCATCGCGTGCTGGGGGCAAGGCCCCTTGCCCCCAGCCCTCTTAAGTCCCCCCAAGCAACCAAATCACCAACCCAAGAAAGATAGTAGCAAGGCGGCTGAGACCGAAGCGGGGCACCTGTTGCTCCCCAAGATGCAACGGGTCATGCGCTTCTCGCAAGTGAGGACGACGCAGGCGTACTTGCTGAAGTACGTCGAGGAGGCTGAACGAGAAAAGCGCCGCCGGGCGAGAGGATCAGACGCCTGGCTAGTCGCGTTGCGGAGAGGCGACCAAGGACGGCGGGAGCTCGCGCAGGCGACCTGCCGGGGCGTGAGGCTCAGCCGACACGAGCACCCAGTTGTCGCGAGATTCGAGGATGCGGGAGACGAGACGGGCATGCAGCGCGTGCCCGGAGCGGATCGCCAGGATCTCTCCGACGACAGGCATGCCCAAGAGCGTCATATCGCCGACCAAGTCGAGGATCTTGTGGCGCACGAATTCGTCCCTGTACCGGAGGCCGCCTTCATTGAGCAGTCCCTCGTCGGACAGGATGAGCGTGTTGTGCAGCGACCCGCCGAGACCCAGACCGGCATCCCAGAGCGCTTCGACCTCGCGGAGAAAACCGAAGGTGCGGGCCGGAGCGATGTCTCGGACAAAACTGTCGGAAGACCAATCGTAGGTGTAAGCCTGGCGCCGGATCAGCGGATGATCATAGTCAATGGTGTACGTGACGCTGACCATGGAGGCCGGGCGAATTGAAATATGCTTGTCGCCTTCGGACACATCGATGGGACTCACGATCTTCAGATAGGACCGATACCGGGCCTGCGCGGCAAGCCCGGCTTCCTGCAGCAGGTCCACGAACGGCGTCGCGCTGCCATCCAGGGCCGGCAGTTCCGGTGCATCCACCTCGACATACAGGTTGTCGATCCCGAGGCCGGCCGCCGCAGCTAGGAGGTGCTCGATACTCTGGACCTGCACACCGTCCACTCCAACCGTCGTCGACAACAGGGTCGGGCGCACATTGGCGATGGCGGCAGGAACCCTGGGCTTGGTGCTGAGGTCCGTTCGAATGAAGACGATCCCCGTATCGGGCGGGGCTGGTGCGAGGGTCAGCGACACCCGGCACCCACAGTGAAGGCCCACCCCCGTACACGTGACCGGCTTTCGAATCGTCTGCTGCTGGCGCATGAGACCCCTTCCTGCTAAGCCTTTCATATGTTTAGCAAGAGTAATACCTACCGATAAGATCCAGCACTCATTTAGCAAGCCATTGATTTATTGAAAGTTTCATGACCACTCGGCACCAGGCTCAAGATCCTGCGTCCATGAGTCATGTTGTAAAAACACTGCATCTGTAGCATTTCCCCAGCCCCAGGAGGGAAGAAGACCGCTACGGATATCAGGGCTTGGGATCGAGCTCGATCAACCCCTTGCGGATGGCCAGGATGGCGGCTTGCGTGCGGTCATAGACTTGTAGTTTGTGGAAGATGTTCCGCACGTGATTCTTGACCGTCTTCTCGCTCAGGTTAAGCTCGTTGGCGATCTCCTTGTTCGTTTTCCCGTCCGCCACCAGGCGCAGCACGGTGATCTCCCGCTCGGTCAGGTCGTGCTCGGTCCGGGCCTGCTTCTTGCCCTTCCCTTCCGACAGCAAGGAGAACTCCGCAAGGATCTTGCTCGCCACGGACGGATGGATGAGGGACTCGCCTTTGTAGATCGACCGGATGGCCGAGATGATCTGCGCCGAGTCGGAATCCTTCAGCAGATAGCCCGTGGCTCCGGCGCGGACAAGATCGAAAATGTATTTCTCCTCATCGTACATCGTGAGCGCCACGATGCCGATGTGCGGAGACTCCCGCTTGATGGCGCGGGTGGCCTCGACCCCGGTCATGCGGGGCATGCTCACGTCCATCAGGATGACATCGGGCTGTAATTCCCGCGCCTTCTCCACGGCCTCCTGACCGTCACGTGCCTCGCCCAAAACCTCAAGGTCGCCGCTCTCCCGCATGATCGCCGCGAGGCCCTCCCGGACCACGCGGTGGTCATCTGCGATCAGGACCCTGATCCGCTCCACGCCGCCGTTCCTCCTCCGGAGTGATGGGGATATCGACGAGCACCCGGGTGCCCTGCCCCTTCCGCGATTCCACGCGGGCCGTGCCCCCGACCAGGCGAGCCCGCTCGTGAATCCCTTTCAAGCCGAACGATTGCCATTTGGTCGGATCCTGCGACATGGCCTCCACGTCGAACCCGATCCCGTTGTCCTCGATCGTGCCTTTGATCCGGCTTTCCGCGACGGCCAGGGTGATCGTGGCCCGATCCGCCTTGGCGTGCTTCTGGACGTTGCTGAGCGCTTCCTGCACGATCCGGAACAGAACGATCTTGGTCGTCGGTGCCATCGCCGATTCGTCGCCCGACCAGATCAACTCGGTCCGGATGTGCGACTGCGTCTCGTAGGACTTGAGGTAATTTTTGAGCGCCGGCACCAGCTCCATCGATTCGAAGTAGAGCGGACGGAGGTTGAAGATCACCTGCCGTGATTCGTCGATGGCCGTCTTGAGCTGGGCCTTGGCGTCGCTCAACAGCTCAAAGCTGCGGGTGGGATCCGAAAAGATGAGTTCCCGGCACAAGTCCAGTTTCAGATTGATCCCGGCCAAGGTCTGGACCAACCCGTCATGGATCTCGCAGGCAATACGGCTGCGCTCGCCGGTGACGGCGGAGCCGGCCTCCTTTTCGTACAACTTGGAGAGCTCCTGGAATTTCTTGAGGTGTCGCTTGGTCTCGGCGTTCGAGCGCACGCGCGCCTCGATGAGTTGCCACATGAACTTGGCGCTCGTTCCGCGGATCACGGCTACTCCGACCCGGTCGAGCTCGAACAGCGCGTCCTCAACTTCCGGATTGCCGGTGACGTCGATGATCAGGTCCACTTCCTCCGCGCTCAGCAGGTCGCGGAAGTTCCGCGTCACGGGAATGCCGTAGCGTTTGGCCAGGCGCAGGCCTGGAGCCTTGGGATCGACCTCGGCCACACCGACGATGCGAACCAGCGGGTCCGGGGCCAGGACCGTCAGGAGCGCCGAGCCCCCGGCGCCCGCGCCGATAATGGCCACGTGGGTGACGCGGGGTTCGGCCGGGTCCGGACGGGACGAAGGCTTGCTCTTTACCGGCATCGCACACACTCCCGCGTGGAAGGATGATCGCCCGGTTGACGCAGGCGGGAAACGAAGGCGGCGGGGCTCGTGCTAGGCCTGTCCCTCGCCCCGCTCGCGAAGGAGTCCCTTGACCTCATCCATGAACTGCGCGACGTCTTTGAATTCCCGGTACACGGAAGCGAAGCGCACATACGCGACCTGATCGAGCTGGTGGAGCTCGGCCATGACCTCCTCACCCACCACGCGGCACGGGACCTCGGCCTCGCCCCGCTCCTGGATTCGCTTCTCGATGCGGTCTGCGACGGCCTCCAGCGTCGCCATGCTGATCGGGCGTTTCTCACAGGCTTTCTTCAAGCCGGCCAGCACCTTGGCCCGGTCGAAGGATTCCCGCCGCCCGTCTTTCTTGATGATCATGGGGAGCATTTCCTCGACCCGCTCGTAGGTGGTGAACCGCCGCTTGCACCCCAGGCACTCCCGGCGCCGGCGGATGGCCTCGCCTTCCTTCGCCATCCGCGAGTCCACGACCTTATCTTCAACGTGGCTACAAAACGGGCATCGCACCGACGGCCGCCCTCTCCTTACCGGTACTTTGCAAAGACCGGGAACTTCCCGCACAAGGCGCGCATGCGCGAGCGCACGAGCCGCCGCACGGTCTGGTCCTGCGGATGCGAGAGGACCTTGTCAATGGCATCGGCGATCTCGTCCATCTCCTTCTCCCGCATGCCGCGCGTGGTCACGATCGGCGTGCCGAGCCTGATGCCGCTGGCGATGGCCGGCGGCTTCTCATCGAACGGGATCGCGTTCTTGTTGACCGTGATGCCCGCCTCGTCCAGCGCCGCTTCGGCTTCCTTGCCGGTCATCCCTTTCGTCGTGACGTCCACCAGCATCAGATGGGTATCCGTGCCCCCCGACACGATCCGGAGGCCTCGCTTCTGGAGGCCGGTCGCCAGGGCCTTGGCGTTCGCCACAACCTGCTGCTGGTACTTCTTGAAGCCGGGGGAGAGCGCCTCTTTCAGGGCGACGGCCTTGGCGGCGATGACGTGCATCAACGGCCCCCCTTGGAGACCGGGGAAGACGGCTTTGTCCAGCGCCTTGGCATATTCCGCCTTGCACAGCACCATGCCGCCTCGCGGCCCGCGCAGCGTCTTGTGGGTCGTGGTGGTGACAAAGTCGGCATAGGGGATGGGGCTCGGATGCAGGCCGGCGGCAATCAAGCCCGCGATGTGGGCGATGTCCACCATGAGATAGGCTCCGACCGCTTTGGCGATCTCGTGAAACTTGGGAAAGTCGAGGATGCGGGGGTAGGCGCTGGCGCCGACGACGATCAGCCGCGGACGGCATTCTTCAGCCATCTTTCCCACCGCGTCGTAATCGATGCGCTCGGTGGTCCGATCCACGCCATAGGAATAGGCGCGATAGAGAATGCCGGAGAAGCTGACGCGGCTCCCATGAGTGAGGTGGCCGCCATGGGCCAGATCCATACCCAGGATCGCGTCTCCCGGCTTGAGGACCGTGAAGTAGACGGCCATGTTGGCCTGCGCCCCCGAATGGGGTTGGACGTTCACATGGTCCGCGCCGAAGATCTGCTTGGCGCGCTCGATCGCCAGCGACTCGACCACGTCCATGTACTGGCAGCCCCCATAGTAGCGGCGACCCGGATAGCCCTCAGCGTACTTGTTGGTCATGATCGAGCCCTGCGCGGCCAGGACCGCCGGGCTGGCGAAGTTCTCCGACGCGATCAACAGGACCTTTTCGCGCTGGCGACGGCCCTCCTTGCGGATGGCCTCGTAGACCTCGGGATCGGTCGTCTTCAGCGAGTTCGGCATGGATGCGTTAGCCTTCCTTGCCGGAGGCCGGCGCGTCGCCGGAGGCTTCGGCCCTGACCACGGTCACGCTCACCGTGGCCGTCACCTGGGAGTGGAGCTTGACTGGCACCGAGACGGTGCCGAGTTCCTTGATCGGATGACCCAGTTCGATCTTGCGCTTGTCCACCTCGACCCCTTGAGCCGCCAGGGCCTCGGCGATGTCCTTGGCGGTCACGGCCCCGAACAGTTTGTCGTCCTTGCCGACCTGGACGGGAATCGTCACGGCGATCGCGCTGACCTTCTTCGCCACCTCTTCAAGCACGGTCTTCTCTTTACGCGCCTTTTCGGCAATCACGCGCTTGGCATGTTCGATCGCCTTCAGACTGCGACCAGTCGCCTCCACCGCTTTGTTCCGGGGGAAGAGAAAATTGCGGGCATAACCAGGGGCAACCTCAAGAATATCCCCTATGTTGCCGACTCCTTGCAGGTCCTCTCGCAGAATTACCTTCATGGCTACAACTTCTTGTGGGGAGAACAGCAGATACTACAGGAGCAAGGGGTGAAAGTCAACGAACAGCAACTTGTGATCGCGGTCCCGCTTCGCTAGAATAACGGCATGTTTTTCCGAACATTTCTGGTCGTGACGCTTGCCGCCGTGAGTCTTGTTCCCGGCATGGCGCAAGGGGGCGATCAGGCCTTCGACCCTCTCCAACTCAACATCCGGTTAAGTCCCACCGCGTTGCGCCCGCCGTCCCACTTGATCAAGCAGCAATGGACGTTGGATGGCTATCGCCTCGGACGACTCGGTCCTCAAGCACCGCAGGCAGCGGTCATCGAAGACGATGCGCGCCGACGGTTGCTGATCCTGTCGGCGACGGACGAAGGGCAAGTCCTGGTCTACCAGGTGGGCGACTTGCCGGTGGACGTCTCCACTCGCCTGCGCCCGGCTCTCGTCTGTGTGCGCACCCGCCAGTGTCAGAATCAACGGATGGACCCGGCCGGCGAACTCGGCTGCCTGGCCCTCTGCCTGCTGGAGCACCTGCACGAGTGAAGGCCTTCGACCTCTTGCCCTCCCTCATCCGCCTAGTGGCCGACGAGGAACGCGCCGACGATCCCTCCGGCTTCCTCCAGAAACTCCACCAACGGCTGGAGGACATGCTGCACCGCCCGTCGTCCTACCACTTCAGCGCGGCGGACCGCCTGCTGCCGTGGGTGGCCCCGGACCCATCCGTGACAGACCCGATGCTCCGTTCCACAGTCGTCACGTCCGTCCTCACAACCTTCTGGGATGCCGACCGGGCGGCGCGTCGCGCCAGGCTGGCCGCCGTCGTGACGGACCTCGTCAAGGCCAACAAACGCGTCCTGCTCATCGCGCCCGACAACCGGACGTTGACCGAAGCCCTCCTGGCTGCCGCTAAAGGGCTCCGCGGCGCCGGACTCCAGTACCGCAGTTTCCTCTGCGGCTACGAGCCGCCCGTCATCACGAGCGAGGGCGGGATCAACCTGCGGGACCTGACCTTCGACGTGCAGGTCTCCGCCTTCCTGGGTAAGTCGCAGGCCGACAAGGCAGGCCTGCGGCGCAAGCTGGAGCGGTACCTGGAACTCGCGCCGATCCTCCGCTACAAGGCGGACAAGCAGAAGGACCTCGACGAAGTGCGCCACCTCGAATGGCGCCTGCTCACGGCCCTGGGTGACACGCAGGCCGAGATCAAACGCCTCCAGAATCTCCAGGCGGTCTATGGACGCCTCCCCCTCTGGCAACGCCTGGGCATGCAGGTGGTGGGGAGCAACGTCGCCACGATGAAGGAAAACTGCGCGCTCTACGAGGCGCAGAAGCAGGAGTGCATGAACGAGCTGGAGGTCGCGCAGGCGCGCATCAACGACCTCAAGCCGGAAGCCCATGTGGACCCGGAACTGCGGCCCGAGTACGAGGAGCTCAGAGACGAGATCGAGCGCCTGGGGGGCGTCGCGAAGGTGCGGGAAGTCCTGGTCATGGAAGAGGACACCAAACGGCTGCCGTTCCTCCAGGCCAAGCGGGTCCTCGCCGTCACACCCGTCCGCGTCATCGGCGACGCCATTTTCCATTCCATCCGATACGACGCCTTGCTGGTCGACGAGGGCCCCCGCATTCCGCTCCCTTTGCTCGTAGCCTGCGCGTGCCTGGCGCGGGAACGGATCGTTCTGGCGGGCGACCCGCACGAACTGCCTCCCTCCTCGCCCACCCCGTACGGGGTCTCACTCGGCTGGCCGACGTCGCTGTCGAGACCGCCGGCTGCGCCGGCCCAACCGGCGCCGGCGTAACAATCCCCATCATCACGTAGGGGCGGCCCTGTGTGGCCGCCCGCGAATGGGCGCACACACAGGTGTGCCCCTACCGCGGACAGGGATACGGAAATGAAGCCACGGGCGGTGCCGGGACTTTCAGGTGGACTGTGCAGGGTTCGCGCTCCATGGTAAGCTGGCGGTTGGACGAATAGACGATCTCGTCCACGGTGAAGGCAGGCGTGTAGCGGACCCGAATCTTGTCCATGCCGATGTCGCTGGACGCCCGCGTCCGGCGGAGAAAGACCTGTTCACGCGCGGTCGGATCCGGCTTCTCTCCAGCTTTCGCCCCCCAAGGGATAAAGACGAGCGTCGCCCGCGCAAGGTCCGGCCAGAGTCGCCGCCGCACGGCCGGATCCTTCTCATGCAGATACCGCACCAGTTCTCCCTGACGCACCCGATGTTGCCCAAGGTCCGTATGCATGGTGATCGGGAGCGTCGCATTCAGCTCGAAGATCCGCTGCTCTATCTCATCGCGCGGCATGCCCACGCGCATCGCGCCCACGGCCCGGCTGATTTCATCAACGGTCCGATCGTCGAGGTTGAAGACCGCGGGGTAGAGGGCACAGGAGACGGGGTGCAGCAGGGCCAAGGTCCAGATGCCGAGCGTGGCGCGCCAGCGGACAAAGGGCCGCGGGTCGGGGTGCGACGGCTCATCGTCATAATACTGGCGGAGCCAGCTCAGGAGAAAAAACAACGCCATGGATACGGGAAACAAGAAGAGGTGGGTGGTGGCGACTTCGTTGATGTCCGGCATCCGCGCCGGGATGTCCCAGATTCTCCAGAACGTCAGGACGGCCACCAGCAGCACCCAGCCCCAGGCGGCCGGGACCAGCGCCTTCCCCAACCGATCGGGCGAAACGTTGAGCTTCATCGACCCGGCCCGTCCACAGCATTGGACTCTAACATCACATGGGTAGAAACACCAGTCGAGGCAGCGCTTGACGCCTGCTTGCAAATCTCTGATAATCCCACTCTCCGCTCGGTGCCGAAGTGGCGGAACTGGCAGACGCACTAGATTCAGGGTCTAGCGGGGGTGACCCCGTCCGGGTTCAAATCCCGGCTTCGGCACCACACACGCTCACCTCGATGACACCTCTCCAACCTGCCACGCTCCGAGACATCACGCGGATCTTCGATAGCCTGGACTACCAAACGCTGGGACCCGTCTACTGTGACGAAGGAGGCGACGCCTTCTGGGAGGAACGGCGGGGGCCGTGCCAGGAACTCGGGACAACGCTGGCCGCCGTCCTGCGCGACCGCCTCCGCCCGGGCGGCCGGAGCCTGTACGTGGGCGCCGGCGTCGCCGAACTGCCCCCGCTCGTGATGGAAACAACCGAGCTGCACCGGACGGTCGCCGTGTACAACCTGCGCGCCGATGAGGTGGCCGTGCTCAACCAGGCCTGTACGGGGCTGCCGTTCGAGTTCCAGGCCAAGGACGCGCGAGAGGCCGAGGGCTCCTTCGACCACCTGTGGATCGTCAGCGTGCTGAACGACCCGGAATGTTTTCCGGAGCTCGGCGCGCTGTCCTCCGGACGAGCCAACCCCGTGACGTTTGACCCGGCCGCGTTCATCGTCGAGCGCCAGGCTGTCCTCGCCCTGGCCGCCGGCTGCCTCGCGAAAGTTGCACGCGCAGCCCTCGTCACCACCTCAGTGGAAGAGATCCCCTGGATCACCGATTGGTGCGAGCGCCACGGCCTCCCGTACGTGGTCGAGGACGAGGACTACCCGACCGCGATCGTCCAGGACCCGCTCTGTTTCATCCGTATCGGTGAATGACGCCGAGCGACCCGTCGCGGTATACTAGCCCCATGTTCAAAACCATCATCGAGCCCTTCAAGATCAAGGTCGTCGAGCCGATCCGGATGACGACGCGAGAGGAGCGACAGGCGGCCCTCAAACAGGCCCACTACAACATGTTCAACATCCGGGCCAAGGACATCCTCATCGATCTCCTGACCGACAGCGGGACTTCGGCGATGTCCTCGGAGCAGTGGGCCGCGATGATGCGCGGCGACAACGCCTACGCGGGCTCGAACAGCTTCTACCGGTTCGAAGCGGCGGTCAAAGACCTGACCGGGTACGCGCACATCATTCCGACGCACCAGGGCCGAGCCGCCGAGCGCATCCTCTTCTCGACCGTCTGTGGCAAGGGGCAGATCGTTCCCAACAACACGCACTTCGACACGACTCGCGCGAATATCGAAGCGGCGGGCGCGGAGGCGGTGGACTTCGTGATTGCGGAGGGCAAACAGCCGCAATCCCGCCATCCGTTCAAGGGCAACATAGATCTAAATAAGCTGGAAGCGTTGCTCAAGGAGGCCAAGCCAGGGCAGGTCCCGCTCTGCATGCTCACGGTGACGAACAATTCAGGCGGCGGGCAGCCGGTCTCGATGGAGAACCTCCGCCAGACCAGCGTGCTGTGCCACCGCTACGGCGTCCCGCTCTTTCTGGACGCCTGCCGCTTCGCCGAGAACGCCTACTTCATCAAGCTGCGGGAGCCCGGCTACCAGAGCAAGCCCGCGGCGGCCATCGCCCGCGAGATGTACCGCCTGTCGGACGGCTGCACGATGAGCGCGAAGAAGGACGGACTGGTCAACATCGGCGGCTTTTTGGGGATGAACAACGAGGACTGGGCGCAGGAGTGCCGCAATCTCTTGGTTCTCACGGAAGGCTTTCCGACGTACGGTGGGCTCGCGGGCCGCGACCTGGACGCGATCGCCCAAGGGCTCCAGGAAGTCTTGGACGAGGACTACCTCAAGTATCGGCTTCGCTCGGTGGAATATCTGGCGGAGCGGCTCGCCAAGATCGGCTACCCGATCGTGCAGCCGCCGGGGGGCCACGCCGTGTACATTGACGCGCGGGCGCTGCTGCCGCACATCCCGCCCACCCAGTTCCCCGCCCAGAGCCTCTGCTCGGCGATCTACGAGCAAGGGGGGATTCGGACCGGCGAGATCGGCAACGCGATGTTCGGCCGGAACGTGGGTGGGCGGGAAATCCCTTCCGATATGGACCTCGTCCGCATGGCCATCCCGCGGCGGGCTTACACGCAAAGCCACATCGACTACGTGGTCGAAGTGGCCGAGCATGTCTTCAAGCCGCGCGAGACCCTGCGGGGCTTCCGTGTGATCCGGCAGGCGCCGGTGCTCCGCCACTTCACGATCGAATTCGAACCTGTCTAGCAGGATTGGGTGTCATTCTGAGCGAAGCGAAGAATCTAGGCCAATCGAGACCCTTCACTTCGTTCAGGGTGACAGTGTGGTATGACGCTGCTCACAAAATTCAGGTCCTGGATTGGAGGAACCTCACCGATGCAGGATTTGGTTGACCCCGAGATCGAGGAGTACGCGGCCGCGCACTCCGTGGCCGAGTCGGACGTCTGCCGGCTGATCCGCGAGGAGACCTACCGCACCCAAGACTGTCCTCAGATGGTGGTGGGCCCCCTGGAGGCCGCCTTCCTCAAGGTGATGGCCCTCGCCGTGCGCGCACGGCGGGTTCTGGAGATCGGGACCTTCACGGGGTACAGCGCGCTGGCGATGGCGGAGGCGCTGCCGGAGGACGGAACAGTGCTCACCTGCGAGATCGACCCCGACTCGGCGGCGTTCGCGCGCCGCTACTGGGACAAGAGCCCGCACGGCAAGAAGATCGAGGCCCGCGTGGGACCAGCGCTGGAGACTCTTAGCAATCTGACGGGACCTTTCGACGTGATCTTCATCGACGCCGACAAGGCCAACTACGTGCACTACTACCGGCGGGCGAAGGAACTCCTCGCCCCGACCGGTGTGATCCTGATCGACAACGTGCTCTGGAGTGGGAGAGTCCTGAACGCGAGCGCCCCTGATCCGTCCACCCAAGCCATTCAGGAGTTGAATCGTGTGGTCGCGTCCGACCCGGACGTGACCGGCGTCCTCCTCACCCTCCGCGACGGCGTGTTCGTGATCAGACCGAAGCCGGCGTGATTACAAGCGCGCCGATTCCGTACACCTCCACTAACGCTTCACTTACGGCTTGATGTAGAGGTAGCCCTGCTGTTGTAGATCCGCGATCCGCTTCACCGCGACTGGGTGCAGCGTCGCGACAAACCCCTTGGCCAGATTGTCCAGCGTCTTGTTGTATAACTTCATCGAGACCTGGCACATCTCCGCGTGGACGCCCTTGTCGATGATTGTCTGGAAGCGTTTGGCCATCTCCGGGTCCATCTTGTCCTTATCGAAGAGCTCGAGCGCCGGCCCGTGAACGACCAGCTCGATATCGATGTTCTCCGGCCCGCCTTCTGCCTCAATGTGCTTGTTGATGAGCGCCAGCGCGTACTTTGCCACCTCCGGGTCCTTCCCGTCCACGTGGTAGAGAACCTTGACCTTGCCCTTCCCCTCCGCCGCCTCGGCCCAGTTAGGGCTCAACGGCAGGGCCACCAGCGCGATGGCTGGTAGGGAAATTAGCAGCAGTTTATGAATAGATAGACTCCTCATGGTGTCCTCCTTGATTGGGGATCATCTCTCAGAAAGTGTGACAGGAGAACAGTACGGCTAGAGCGGAGGAAAGGTCAAGCGGTAGGGGGATTGGCGAGGTTTCGGACCTGAAGAGTGAGGCGGGATTACGTGGAGGCGAGGCGCAGCCACAGGTACGCGCCGGCGATCGCGAGCGTCGCGAACGTGACCGGCACCCCGACGCGCGCATGCCGGCGCCAGTCGATGCGCAGACCCCGCCGCTCGGCGGCGTCCACCACGATGATGTTCGCAATGCTGCCGACGATCAGCAGATTCCCCGAGAGCGTGCTCACCAGCGCGAGCAGCGTCCCGGCCATCGGGTGCGTCGCGAGCGGCAGCAGCAGCATGACCGCCGGGACGTTGGACACGATGTTGCCCAGTACGAACGCCGTCACGAACAGCGTACCCGGCTGCTCGAGGTGGAGGCCGGCGTCTGCGAGCGCCCGCACCGCCTCGGCCGGCAGGCCCGTCTGCGCGAACGCGCGGTTGACGACGAAGAGGCCGACGAAGAGCACGAGCAGTTCCCAGTCCACGAGTCCGAGCATCCGGCGCGAGTGCAGGCGGCGGCTCAGGAGCAGCAGCCCGGCGCCCGCAAGCGCCGCGAGCTCCCGTGGCCACGGCGCGGCGAGAAAGACCACGACGAGGACGGCCGCCACGGTGAGCCCCTTTGTCGTCTGCCAGCGGTTGAAGTCCGCATCCTCCCCACGCCGCTCCAGCCCAGCCTCCGCGGTCAGGAGCGCCGCCGGGCAGTCCCAGCGGCCGCGGACCTGGAGCACGATCAGCGCCCAGGTCACGGCCAGCCCAAGCAGCACCGGCACTGCCGCCTCGCGCAGATAGCCGCTGAAGGACAGCCCCAACGACTCGCCGATGAGCATGTTCTGCGGATTGCCGATGAGTGTGAGGGCTGAGCCGACGTTGGCCGCGCAGGCAAGCGCGAGCAGGTAGGGGACCGGATCGAGCCGGCGCCTGACGCAGGCGTCCACGAGCACCGGCGCCATGGCAAGACAGATGATGTCGTTGCTGAACACAGCCGACAGCGCGCCGACCACCAGGATCAGCGCGCCGAGCAGCCGCGGCGGCGCGAGCGGCAGCGCCGCAAGCCGGCGCGTGACATAGGTGTAGAAGCCGCTCAGGCGCAGTTGGGCCGAGAGCACCATGAAGGCGAACAATAGAATTAGCGTGGGCGCGTGGACCGAGCGGCCGGCCTCCGCGAAGCTCACGTCCCCGCTCGCCACGAGCGCGATCGCGCCGAGCAGCGCCACGCCGGTGCGATCGAGCTGGAGAAACGGCAGCCCCCCGAGAATCATCCCGAGGTAGACGATGGTGAAAACGATGACGACGGTGGCGGTCACGCGCCCGAATGGTAGGCCGGGCCACAGGCAATGTCCAGCTTTCTGAGCTGAAGAGTGACGCGGGGCGGAAATCCTACGGCCGCTCGAACAAGCGCACCTGCTTGGTCTCTGGATCGTAGCCGACGGAGAGCTTGCCTTCCAATACTTTTAAGAGATGCTCGCCGGCCAACTGGCGCCGCCAGCCCTGCATGATGGGCAGCTTCTCCGCCGCGCCCCGCCCGCGCTCCAGGGCGAATAGCTCCAAGTCCGCGGTGGTCGCCAAGAGTTGTGGCGAGATGGAGGCTTCCACGGCCCGTACCTTCAAGGCCGTCCCGAGCAGATCCGCCAGCCCTGCCGTCTCGGGATCGATGCGCCTGCGCTTCTCGACGCGCGGCAGCTCGTGGTCGTGCACCGCCAGCCCCTGTTTGACGGCAGCCACCAAGGCCCCGCCGTACCTTTCGACGTGGGAGGGCTGCACCCCACGCAACTGCCCCAGCGCCTCCACTGCCGTCGGCGCGCGCCGGGCGATCTCGACCAGGATCTCATCGCGCAGGATGCGCCCGCGGGGCCGGTCCCGCCGCTTGGCCTCGTGCTCGCGCCACGCCGCGACCTCCCGCAGCACGCCACGCGCGCGCGGGCTCAACTCCGCCCAGCCCTTGATGCGCTGGTAGCGGAGCCGGGGGTCGCGCGCCTCGTCGGCGGCCAGCACCTGGACCCGGCGAAACTCCTCTTCCGCCCACTCCAGGCGGCCAAGGGCCTTGAGCTTCCTGACCAGATGGTCGTGCAGCAAGAAGAGATAGCGGACATCCTCCAGCGCGTAGGCGACCTGCTCCGGCGTCAGGGGCCGCTGCGCCCAGTTCGTGAAGGTCTCGGACTTCTCCAGGGCGACCTTGAGGACTTGCTTCACGAGCTGGGCATAGCCGATCTGGGTCCCGTACCCAACCATCGCCGCCGCGATCTGCGTGTCGAAGACGGGCGTCGGCACGGACCCGGACAGCACCGAGAAGATCTCCAGGTCCTGGCGTCCGGCGTGGAGCACCTTCAGGATGCGGGCATCATCGAGCAGCGAGAAGAAGGGAGCCAGTTCGGACACCGACCGGTAGTCGATGATGGCGATCTCATCGCCGGCCGCGACCTGGATGATCTCGAGCCGCGGGTGGAAGGAGTCCTCCCCCATAAACTCCGTGTCCACCGCCAGGCGGTCGTGGCCGCGGAGCCGCTCGCAGAGGGCGATCAGCCCGGCTTCGTCCTGGATGTACTCCATGTCTGCCGGCCTCTTGGTCACAGGGCCCTCTTGTGTTGCGCGGGTAACTCCGGAGCGAGGTCACCGACGGCGGGTAACCCGGACATGCACGGATTATACGCTGGATGACCTGGATGGGCCACCCGCGGCCGCACCGTTTGTTGGAGAACCCGGCGCGGCCGGTGGCCGGATGAGAAAAGGCAGCTTACTTACGCAGGAACGGCTTGGAGTCCTCGCCGGTGAAGCCAGTCACGGTCAGGAGTTCGATGCCTCTCTTGCCCGCGGGAACCATCACCGTGATCGTCCTGTCGTCCACCTGGGTGAACTTGGCTGCACCTCCAGGGCCGAAGGACACCATGCTGACGCATCCGGGCTCCCCGAAGTTCTCACCAGCGATCGTCACCTTGTCTCCGGTCTTGCCTTCATCCGGGGTAACCTTCTTGATCTTGGGCGTCGCACCGGAGCAACTACGGCCCCTCGTCAGCCGAGGCGATTCGGAGGCCTTGGCCTTGTTGCTCTGGATCCCGCCGCCCGGCTCGGCCGCCGCCGGGGCCTCCTTGGCCTTCTCCTTCTTGGACTCCTCAGCCGCAACTGCCAGACCGACCTGGCCGGCGAAGGCGAATGCCGCTAGGATGCCGAGAATACGAACCGTTCCGATGATCCTCATGGGGCCCTCCCATTGCACGTGGAATGGATGACGACACAGACACCCGGTTGAAAACGGGCGCATCCTAGCCCACAGGCGGGGAGGAGTCAATAGCGGAGGAGCGGACAGTCTCGAGCGGGATCGCCTATGGCCGGGCCTGCAGCGATAGGCGCATCAGAGGGCGAGAGGCGCTGAACACACAGCCACGACCGGCGCGCTGGTCGTCACCAAAAAAGAGAAGCTACTTCCGCAGGAAAGGCTTGGAGTCGACACCAACAGAGCCGGTGACGGTCAGGAGCTCGAGGCCATTCTTGCCGTCGGGGACAACGGCCGTCAGTGTCTTGTCATCCACGTGGGTGAACTTTGCGGGACTGCCTGGACCAAACGACACCATGGTGACGCATCCTGGCTGGCCGAAGCGCTCCCCTGTAATCGTCACTTTCTCACCAGTCTTGCCTTCGTCCGGCGAGACCTTCTTGACCTTGGGCCCCTGCGTGGCGCAGTTTTGGCCCTTCTTCATGCCAGAAGATTCGGCCGCCTTCGCCTTCGTACTCTGTATCCCTCCACCCGGCTGTGCAATTGTCGGTGTATATCTACTGACCTGGGTGCCCTTGCTTTTCTTCTGTATCCCTCCCCCTGGCTGAGCCTTCGCCGATGTAGATCGGCTGATCTTGCTGCCCTTGCTTTTCTTATGCTTCTTGGCCTCTTCGGCGGCCGAAGCCAGGCTTATCTGGCAGGCGAAGGCGAGCGCAGTCAGGAGAACGATCGCAGCACTCACGAACGTCGTCCTCGTCCTCATTGGTCACCTCCTCTTCGTTTGCAAACCGATCCTCTCTTTCAAAGTCCGCATCCGGAAGGTGCGCGCATCCTACGTCTTCAGAAGAAGACCAGTCAATCGGGCGCGCAAAACATTCCGTTCAATGACCAAGCTTGCCGTAATTGACGTACGCCCGATTCAGGTCGGCGGGCAGCCCGTGTCTCGCTTTGAGCTGACTTTTACGGAAAAGGCCTACGGGAGGGTGGTGACGACAGGCACGGCGCCCAGATGGGAGAAGATCGTCGTCGCAGCGACGGTGTACTCGATGAATGGCTTGGGGTAGACGCCCAGGATCAGCGTGCCGGCTAACCCGACGTAGATGACGGCCTGGAGCGCGCCGGAGACGGTGATCGGCGTGGGATCGGATGGCTCGCTGATGTACATCTTCTTCACCACGACCAGGTAGTAGTACAGCGAGATCACGATACTGATCAGCCCCACCACGATCAGCGTGTAGAGACCCTCCTTGATCGCCGCGACGAACAGGTAGAGCTTGCCGATGAAGCCGGCCAGCGGGGGCACGCCGGCCAACGAGAGCAGGAAGACCAGCATGGTGAAGGCGAGGAACGGCGAGCGCCGGTTCAGGCCGCTGTAGTCCTCGATCTCGTCGCTGTTGGTGGACTGACTGAAGGCGATCACGACCGCGAAGGCCCCGAGGTTGGCGAACAGGTAGGTGAGCAGGTAGAACAGGACCGAGTCGGCCCCCATCCGCGTGCCTGCGGCCATCCCGATCAGAATGTTCCCGATCTGGGCGATCCCGGAGTAGGCCAGCAGCCGCTTGATGTTCCGCTGCGCGATCGCCACGATGTTCCCGTAGAGCATGGAGAGCATCGCCATGCCGATCATCAGCCACACCCACTGCGGCTTGAACGCGGCGAGCGTCGAGAAGAACATCCGCAGGAGGATGGCGAACGCGGCGCCCTTGGGCGCGATCGAGAGGAAGGCCGTGATGGGCGTCGGCGCGCCCTGGTACGTGTCGGGGATCCAGGAGTGCAGCGGCACGGCCCCGATCTTGAAGCCCAGAGCCGCGAAGATCATCAGCCAGCCCACCACCAGGCCGGGCGTCATGTCGCGCGTCCCCCCGGCGATGGTGGGGAAGATGAACGTCCCGGTCTCCCCGTAGACCAGGCTGGTTCCGTACGCCAGCAGCGCGGCGGCGAAGACCCCCAGGATGAAGAACTTGAGCCCGGCCTCGCTCGAGCGGAGGTCGTCCCGCAGGTACGCCACCAGCACGTAGAAGCCGAACGTGCTGAACTCCACGGTCACGAAGACGGACAGGAGGTCGTTGGCCGAGGACATGAACATCATGCCCAGCGCCGCCATCATGACTAGGAAGTAGTACTCACTCTTGAAGAAGCTGAACCGGCCGACGTAGTCGAAGGAGGACAGGAGGACGAGCAGGCTCGTGCCGATCACGAGGATCTTGAAGAACAGCGCCAGCCGGTCCAGGACGAACATCCCTTTGAAGAGGATCCCGCTCGTCCCGGCCGCGTAGTACCACAGCAGGAACACCAGGGCGACGCCCATCCCCGCCACGCTGAGCCGGCCGATGGTGCGCTGGGACAGGCGGGGCATCAGGAAGTCCACGCACAGCACGACGCAGATCCACAGCGTCACCCAGAGCTCCGGGAGCATCAGGAGGAGATCGCCGAGGGTCAGGTTGAGGTCGAAGGTCACTGGTGAAGCCCGCTCCCCGTCTGGGTCACCACCGGCGCCAGCTCCATGATCCGGGCCAGGATCGGATTCACGCCCGAGCGGATGACGTCCAGCATCCGTCCAGGGAGCAGCCCGAACATGATGCTGCTGAAGATCATGATCAGGAGCGGCGCACGGTCCACAAGGGCCTTGGCATCATGGGCGTGGTGGCCCAGCTCGCTCAACTGTCCGTAGAAGACCCCGCGCATCATGCGGAAGAGATAGGCCATCGTGAGCACGATACCGAGCACCGCGATGATCGTCTGGACGGGGTACTTGGCCCAGCTCCCCAGCACGATCATGATCTCGGCCACGAAGTTCACGGTCCCCGGCATGCCGATGGACGCCATGCAGGCGACGAGGAAGCAGCCGGCCACGAACGGCATCTTGGTGACCAGGCCGCCGAGCGAGGGGATGTCGCGCGAGTGGGTCTGGTCATAGACCCAGCCGGCCATGGCGAACAGCATCCCCGTCGCCAGCGCGTGCGCGAACATATAGAGAACAGCGCCGCTCAGGCTGATGTAGTCGAGCGCGGCCATCCCGAGGAACACGTAGCCCATGTGGCTGGAGCTGCTGTAGCCGATCACGTACTTCGTGTCCCTGGCGTAATAGGCGACATACCCGCCGTACAGGATGCTGAAGATGCAGAGGACAGCGGCGATGGGCATCAGGTCGCGCGTGGTGTCCGGCAGGATCTGGAAGCACGTGCGGATGATCGAGAAATGGCCGAGCTTCATCAGCACGCCGGCGTGCAGCATGCTGGTGGCCGCGGGCGCCGCGGCGTGGCCGACCGGCGACCACGAGTGCAGCGGCCAGAGGGGCGCGATCGACGCGAACCCGAAGAAGCACAGGAGCCAGATGATCGTCGCCAGCGTCCCGGTGAAGCGGGCCTTCTCGGCCAGCACCGGGATCTCGAAGGTGTTGAGGCCGGAGAACTTGTAGATCAAGAGTATGCCCAGCAGGGCCACGACCGCGCCGGCCGACAGGAACAGCGTGAGCTTCATCGCGGCGTACTCCTTGCTGTTACGCGCGAAGTTCAGGATGAACCGGGGCGCGTCGGGCCGCTCCCACTCTTCCGCGTTGGTCGTCTCGAGGTAGCCCTTGGTGTGGCTCCCCCAGACGCCCAGCAACGGATACATGGGGATGACCGACATCTCGTAGAAGAAATACAGGAAGAAGAGGTCCAGCGACACGTAGACCCCGATGGTCGCACCGGCGAGGATCAGCAGGAACGCGTAGAACTCCTTGGTGCGGTCCTTGATGTGCCAGGAGATGAACACGCCGGCAAACAGGAGGATCGAGGAGGCGAGCACCATCGGCACGCCGATCCCGTCCACGCCCACATAGAACTGGATCCCGAGCTGCTCCGACCAGACGTACTTCTGCTGGAACTGGTACCCGCCCTGCTGCCAGTCGAAGGCGAAGAGCAGGTAGAACGACGCGAAAAACGAAACGCCGGAGAAGAGGGCCGCCAACTGGCGGACTCGTAAGGGCTGGCGGTTCGAAACCCACGGGGTCGCCAGCACGGCGGCCCCCACGAACGGGGCGAACAGGATGACGCTCAGCAGATAGCTCTCAGTCATCGCCGGCTACTCACGGGAAGGAGCTCAGCAGGCACACTCACGGGAAGGGGCGCGTCTTGGCGCGCCTGGGGTGGGCGGGTGTGATTGGAGCCCTGTTCGACCCGCTCCACCAGCTTTTGCACCGACCCGTTGATCATG
>Ga0209160_1001338_pt1 | contig 20669 bp, 17 predicted proteins | sample GraSoiAngelo_153_FD_186167 | JGI IMG/M metagenome (GOLD analysis project Ga0209160, IMG submission 186167) | Grasslands soil microbial communities from the Angelo Coastal Reserve, California, USA - 14_1009_12_40cm (SPAdes) (version 2) | ecosystem: Environmental > Terrestrial > Soil > Grasslands ... | reverse complement strand
CGACCTCGCCCGGCACCGCCGCGAGACAGCGGGCGTAGCCGCGGGCGTTCCGCTCGAGCCCCGCGTCGCGGTCGTCGATGTAGTTGCCGGGGTGCGACACGACCCAGGGAATCCCGAGCGCTCGGCAGCGGACCAGCTCGCCGGTGAACGCGACAACGCTTTTTTCGCGCAACGGCTCATCGGGCGACGCGAGGTTGATGAGGTAGCTGTCGTGCGAGACCACGGTGCGGATCCCGCTGGCCGCGAGCGCGGCCCGGAACGCGGTGACGTCGCCGTCGTGCAGCACGGGCTCGCGCCACTGATTGGGCGTCTTCGTGAACACCTGGATGGCGCTGGCCCCGATGGCGACGCCCCGCTCCGGCGCCCGCGCCACCCCGCCCTGGGTCGAGACGTGCGCGCCGAGCAGGTCGCCCGCCGCGCCCCTCACGACCATGGCTCCTCCGTGAACGCGAGCCGCGAGATCAGTGGCACGAACCGCACGCCGCCGGCGCGCCGCTCCGTGAGGCGCCCTCCCGGCCCGCGCTGCAGGATGACCAGCTCCTGGCCGCTCAAATCCCCCACGGGGATGACGAGTCGCCCACCCGGGGCGAGCTGCTCGGTGAGCGGCGTCGGTACGCCGGGCGCGGCCGCGGTCACGATGATGCGGTCGAACGGGGCGCGCTCGGGCCAGCCGCCCGCCCCGTCTCCCAGCCGGGTCTCGATGGTGCGGAGGCCGAGCCGGCGGAATCGCTCCTCGGCCTCGACCAGCAGGTCGGGAAGCCGCTCGACCGTGTACACCCGCGCGCCGAGGTGGGACAGGATGGCCGTCTGGTAGCCCGAGCCGGTGCCGATCTCGAGTACGCGATCGCCGCGGCGCGGGGCGAGCGCTTCGGTCATCAGCGCCACGATGAGAGGCTGGGAGATCGTCTGCCCGCTGCCGATCGGCAGCGGGGCGTCTTCGTAGGCGTCGCGCGCGAGGTGCGGGGGCAAGAACCATTCGCGCGGCACCCACGCCATCGCGGCGAGGACTCGGCCGTCGCGGATTCCCCGATTCGCGAGCTGGCTCAGCACCATGCGGCGCCGCACGCGCCGCGTCTCAGGTGCCGGCCCGCCCATTTCCCACCCTCCGCGGTTGCCGTCGCATAGGGTGAACTATAGCTTGACACCCTCCACTGTGCGGCCGGGACCGTTGCCGGAACAGAACCAACAGCGCATCCTCCTCGTCGGCGACGCCGGGGCCCGCCCCGACGGCCTCGAGCGGTTCCTCGTCCGGGGTGGCTTCCAGGTCACCGAAGCGGACTTCCCACCTTCCGGGCCGGACCGGCCGGGGCACCAGCCTCCCGACCTCGTGGTGTTCTCGATCGGCGCCAAGGACGTCCGGCTGGCGGACCAGGTGCGCGACCTCGCGACCGCGACCCGGTTTTCGGGGGCGCCGGTGATCGTGCTTGTGGCCGACGGCGGTGCCGATGCGGTGGCCGACGCGCTCCAGGCCGGAGCCCAGGACGCCATGACGACCCCCGTGCATTTCGGTGAGCTGCGGGCGCGGATCGACGCGGACCTGCGGCTCCGCCGCGAGCTGCACGAAGCGCGCGACGCGCTGCGCACCCGGGACCTGCTGTTCGACATCTTCCAGGAAGTGTCGGCCGCGCTGCGCGCCGACGAGATCTTCCAGACGCTGGTCCGCCGGGTGGGGCAGGCGTTCGGCCTGACGCACTGCTCGTTCGTGCTGACGGCGCCCGGCGAGGACAAAGGGCGCGTGGTGGCCGTGTACGAGAACCCGGCCATCCGCGACCTCCGGGTCGAGCTGGAGCGCTATCCCGAGATTCAGGAGGCGATCCGCACCGAGCGGCCGGTGATCATCCACGACGTGCACGATCATCCCCTCTTCGAGACGATCCGCAAGCGTTGGCAGCAGCAGGACATCGAGGTGAACGTCCAGGCGGCGGTGGCACTGCCCGTGTTCGTGCAGGGGCGCGCCGCGGGCGTGTTCTTCCTGCGGACGGTGCAGGGCGATCCCCGGCTCCGCACCCAGGACGTGGCGTTCGCCAACACGATCGCCCAGGCCGCCGCGCGCGTGCTGGAAAACGAGGAGCGGCGCGCGGCGATCTATCGTCGGCAGATCAGCGCCGGCGTCACCGACGTGCTCACCGGATGCGCGAGTCTCGACGGGCTCGATCGCCGGCTGCGCGACGAGTTCGAGCGGGCGCGCCGCTACTCGCTGCGCTTCGCCCTCGTGGTGATCGACGTCGACCGGCTGCGCGACATCAACGAGCGGCTCGGCCAGCAGGCCGGCGACCGGGTGCTGGGCGAGCTCGGCGCCATGATGCAGCGCGAGATCCGCGCGCCCGACTTCGTGGCACGCTACGGCGGCGACGAGTTCGCGCTGATCTTGCCGGAGACCAACGCGCAGGGCGGGCGCCAGTTCGTCGAGCGGCTGCGCCAGCTGCTGCTGCGGCACAGCTTCCCCGACCTGGGCCCCGGCAAGGTCCCGGGCCTGTCCGCTGGCGTCGTCGCCTTCCCGCATGCCGAGGTGCTGCGCCCCGAGGACCTGTTCACCCAGGTGGAGGCGGCGCTGGATCGGGGGAAAAAAACCGCACCGGACCGCATTGGGGTGGCGGGAGAACCTTGATCTAGGAGGCGTCGCGGAGAGACGTCACGAAAAGGCGTCACGGAGAACCGTAGCGCACTGACGCCTCTCCGTGACGCTCCTCCGCGACGTCCTTCCGCGACGCCTTTCGTTCTAGCGTCGAGATTTCAACCAATTAACGGGATCCAGAGCGATCCCCCCACGGCCACGGATTTCAAAGTGCAGATGCGGCCCCTGGTCGCTCGACCCGCCGCCCACGTGGCCGACGAGCTGCCCCTTGAGGACGCGCTCCCCCGGAGCCACGGCCGCGTCGCTCAGGTATCCGTAGAAGGTGTAGTAGCCGCCCCCGTGATCGATCAACACCGAGGTGAGGTACGTCCCGAGCGGGCCGGCCAGGCTCACCGTGCCGGCGGCCACGGCCCGCACAGGCGTCCCTGTGGGCGCCGCGATGCCGATGCCGTGCCACGGAAGGCGCGTCTTGTTCGGCCCCGTGGCGGTGCCGAAGCGGTAGAGGATCCGTCCGTCCACCGGCCAGTCGAGCTGGCCCAGGTCCGCGGTGGTGATCGCGGCCGCGGCCGCCGCTCCACGCGCCTCCGCTTCGAGCCGGGCCCGCTCGAGCGCCGCGATCCGGTCGTTCAGGCTCTTCTCGTCGCGCTCGAGCTCGGACAGCCGCTCGAGCGCCTGGCGCGCGCTGCGCCGGGTGGCGGAGAGCGATGCCTGCCGCTCCCGCTCGAGCGCGAGATAGCGGTCCAGCTCCTGAGTGCGCTCGTTCTTGCGCCGCGCCAGCGCGTCGCGCGCGTCCACCAGGGTCTCGCGCTCTCGCCCGATGCGTCGCTGCAGCTTGGACATGTCGTTGGCGAGCAGCCGGTCCTGCCGGCTGACGAGGTACAGGTACTTGTAGCGTGACAACAGGTCGCCGAAGCTCTCGGCGGCGAGCAGCACCTGATAGGCGTACAGGGCGCCGCGCTTGTAGATGTCCACCAGTCGCCGCTCGAGCACCGCGCGTTTCTCGGCCAGGGCGTTTTGGGCGAGCAGCAGGTCGACCGTGCTCCGGTCGATCTGGTCCGAGAGCCCGGCGATCTGACGGTCCAGCTCGTTTACGATCCGGTTGGTCGTCTCCTTCTGGCGCTCGATGTTCGCGAGCTCGTCGGAGAGCGAATGGGCCTGGGTGCGCAGTCGCTCGAGCTCCTGCTCGACCTCGGACCGCTCGCGGCGGATGCCTTCGAGCCGTTGCTGGTTATCCCGCAGTTGCTGATCGAAGGGTTGGGGACGTTGAGCGGCAAGAGACGTCACGCAAACGGCGTAGCAGAGAAGCGTCACGGAGAGACGTCGCGGGGGGTTACGCCTGGGTTACGCCTGTCCGCGACGTCTCTCCGGGACGTCTGTCCGTGACGTTTCATAGACGTCCCGTGACGCCTCACACTCGTCTCAGGTGTCGCCCCACGGACGCAGCACTTCCAAACAGGCCGATCAGGGCTCCAAAGCCCACGACCGCCAACGCTTGCGCGCGCGAGAAAAACGCGGCCTGGATGAGCCACCGATTGATGAGCACGTACGCCCCGTACGAGAGCCCCATCGCCACCAGCCCGCCCAGCATCCCCTTGATCGCGCCCTGCAGCAGGAAGGGCCGCCGGATGAAGCCGTCGGTCGCGCCCACCAGGCGCATGATCGCGATCTCGCGACTGCGCTGCAGCACCGCCATCCGGATGGTGGTGCCGATGATGATGATCGCCACCACGGCGAACGCGGCGCCCACCACGAGGCCGACCGCCGCGGCGACCTGGCGCAGCCGGTCCAGCTTCTCCACCCAGTCCCGGCCGAAGCGAACGTCGTCCACGAACCCGAACCCGCGCAGTCGGTCCGCGACCTCGTTGACGTGCTGGACGTCGCGAAACCGCGGCTTCAGCTTCAGCTCGATGGAGGCCGGCAGGGGATTGCGCTCCAGCTCCTGCAGCACGTCGCGGAACTCGACCAGCTCCCCGCGCGCGCGCGCCAGCGCCGAGTCCTCGCTCACGTAGACGGCCGACTGCACCTCGGGGAACGCTTCGATGTCCTTCTCCGCGAGCGTGATGGTCTCGATCGGCGTGCCTGGGAGGAGGTAGGCCACGATCTCCACGCGCTCTGCCACGCCGCGCAGGGCGTCCTGCAGGTTCACCGCCACCAGCCCGAACAGCCCGACCACGAACAGCGAGAAGGCGATGGTCGTCACCGAGAGCGCGGACAGGAGCGGCGCCCGGCGGAACGTGAGTAGCGCCTCGCGGATCGTGAGGTTCACGGCGACGCCGCCTGGTCGCGTGGCTCGTCCACGACGGAGTCGTACACGAGCGCTCCTTCCTGCAGCTCGATCACGCGGTAGGGCGCCTGGCGCACCAGGTCCAGATCGTGCGTGGCCATCAGGACCGCGGTGCCGCTCGCGTTGATGTCGCGCAGCAGCTGGAACACGCCGCGGGTGGCCCGCTCGTCCAGGTTGCCGGTTGGCTCGTCGGCGAGCAGCACCGTGGGCTCGTTGACCAGGGCGCGGGCGATCGCGACGCGCTGCTGCTCGCCCCCGGACAGCTCGCGGGGGTAGGCCTGCGCCTTGGCGGCGAGCCCCACCTGGGTGAGCACGCGCATCACCCTGGCGCCGATGGTCGAGCGTCTGGCGCCCGTGACTTCCAGCGCGAACGCGACGTTTTCCTCCGCGGTGCGGTCTTCCAGGAGGCGGAAGTCCTGGAACACGATGCCGAGCCGGCGGCGCAGCATCGGCACGTCTTTGGGGCGCAGCTCCGCCACGTTGAACCCGGACACGCGCACTTCGCCGCTCGTCACGGGCTCTTCGGCGAACACGAGCTTCAAGACGGTCGACTTGCCGGCGCCGGAGTGCCCGGTGAGAAACACGAACTCGCCCTTGGCGATGTGGAAGGAGACGTCCTTCAGGGCGAGCCCCCCCTTGGGGAAGGCCTTGAAGACATTCGTGAACTTGATCACTTACAGTTGCGCCAGGGCCTGCGCAAAGTCCGCGATGAGGTCGTCGGCGTCCTCCAGTCCGATGGAAAATCTCAGGAAGCCATCGGGAATGCCAGCCCGCGCGCGCGCGTCCGGTGTGAGCATCGCGTGCGACGTGAGTCGCGGCTCCGACACTAGCGTCTCCACGCCCCCGAGGCTGGGGGCGTGCGCGGCGATGGTGAGGGCGCGCAGGAACCGCTCCGCCGCCCGGGCGCCGCCCTTGAGCTCCACCGCCACCATGCCGCCGAGCCCGTCGAGGATGCGCCCCGCCACGTCGTGATCGGGATGCGACGCCAGCCCGGGGTGGTGCACGGCGGCGAACTGCGGCTGCGTGGCGCACCACTCGGCCACGGCCAGCGCGGTCTGGTTCTGCCGCGCCACGCGAACTCCCAGCGTCTTCATCCCGCGATCGATCAGCCACGCCGCCATCGGGTCCAGCGCCTGGCCCCACACGTGCAGCAGCTTGCGCACTTCTTCGATCACCGACTCGCTTCCCACCACCGCGCCGGCCAGCACGTCGTCGTGGCCGTTCAAGTACTTGGTGGCGCTGTGAATCACCACGTCGGCGCCGTGCTCGAGCGGTCGGTAGTTGAGCGGCGTCGCGAACGTCGAATCCACCAGCAGCGCGAGCCCCTCCGTCTTACAGAGCGCGGCGATCGGCTCCAGGTCGAGCACCCGCAGCAGCGGGTTGGTCGGGGTCTCCACGAAGATGGCGCGCGTGGTCTTCTTGAGCGCGCGCTTCCAGGTGCGCGGCTCCACCGGGTTCACGAGCGACACGTCGATGCCGAATCGCCCGAACTCCTGTGAAAACAGGCGCTGCACGCCACCGTAGATCCACTCGCTCGCCAGCAGATGGTCGCCCGACCGCAGCACCGCCAGGTGCGACAGGGCGACGGCGCCCATGCCGCTGCCCACGAAGATCGCGGCCTCGCCGCCCTCGAGTAGCGCCAGCCGCTTGGCGATCGCGACGTGGTTGGGATTGTTGCCGTAGCGGGCGTAGATGACTTCTTGGGTCGAGCCGATGGGATTGGTGAAGGTCGCGCTCTGATACAGCGGCGTCACGACGGGCGCCCAGTCGGGACGGGCCTCCGGATCGCCGTGCACGGCGTGGGTCGAGAAGCCGAGGCGGCGCTTCACCGGCCTCGCCCGATCACGCCAGCGTCAGCGCGATGGTCCCTGCGGGCGTGCGCACGGCGAGCCGCCGCGCCACCAGCTCGTCGAGCAGCGCGGCCGCGGCCTCGGGAGCCCCCAGCGCCTCGAGCTCGCCCCCCCCGTCGCGCCGCTCGATCAGCGCCGCCAGGCCGTGGCCCGCCAGCACGGGCTCGATTGCCTCGCGGTGTCCGTCCGAGATCCCGGAGAGCACCACCACCGTGCGTCGATCGCGCAGCAGCTTCGCCACGATCTCGTCGGCGCAGGAATAGTCGATGCAGCCCACGCCCGTGAAGTCGATGCGGGCCACGGTGACGGGGTACTGCCAGGTTGCCATGGCGCGCTCGATCCGCTCGCGGACCACGCGCCCGGTGGGCCGGGTGACCAAGTCCGCGTACACGCCCGACACCGACTCCTGGAGCACCGCATGCACATCGATGTGTTGTATCACGGCGTCGTGGATCCCTGCTCGGGGATGATGATAAGCACCTGGGCACCCGGAAAGGCCGGGAGGCCGTCCTGCAAGGGTACGTCCTCGTCCCATTTGGGCACGATCGCGATACGCGCCGTGCCACTGCGGATCGCGATCTTGCCGTCCCAGCGGGTCAGGTAGCGCCGGATCCCGGCGAGACCCTGCCCCCGCCCCGGATCGCGAAACCGGCTGATCCCCTGGACCAACGCCGCCTCCAGCGCCGCCGCGTCGCTCCACCGGGCCCCGAAGCGCTTGCTCTGCGTCGGCTCGAGCGAGTGGCGGAACCCCACCCCGGCGTCCGCCACCGCGATTACCACCACGCGCCGCGCCAGCTTGCGGCGCCAGTGGTACGCCTGCACCGCGACCCAGCCGCCGGTGCCGGCGTGTTCTACAATATTCTGACAGGCCTCCGAAAGCGCCATAGCGAAACCCATCGTCGCCTTCGGATCGAGCCCCAGCTCCGACGCCAAAATGGCGGACGCGCGCTGCTGGATGTTCGACACGACGGCATGCACGTCCTCGGCAGCCCGCACCGGCGTCACGGGTAGCAACACGTCACTCTGCTCCGCCGGCTTCACGCGCGGCAGCTTGCCGTGGATCTCGAACAGCTCGGCGGCTTCGCGAAAAAAACCGGCGCGCGTCCAGTAGGTCAGGACGTCGGCGTGCGTCGGCGCCGTGAGGAGCGGCCGTTCGGAGGAGCCGGCACCGCGAGCCGCTTGACCGGCCGCCAGCAAGCCGACCAGCCCGTAGGGTGATGCCCACTCGGTGGCGTGCGCGTCGAACAGCAGCCGCTCGCCGTCCCTGGCCGCCGCAGCGTAAGCACCTGCGAACTGCTCGAATGAGCGATCGTCGAATTGGGCCGGTACGTCGACCAGCCGCGTCATACCGGCGAGAGGCGGCCCAGTAGGTGGTCGCGCAGTCCCGTGGCGCCGCGATGCGCCACGTTGCGCGCCCCCATGCGCGTGCCGAGGCGCAGCGCTTCCTCGAGTGGGGCGCCGCCGACGAGCGATGCCACGAGCGTCGCGCCGAGTACGTCACCGCAGCCCGTCGGATCACCCTCCGGGTCGGACACCAGATCGGGCGCGATTCGGGCGCTCCGCACGGGCCGGCCGGTGAAGTAGGCGGCGCCCCGCGGGCCGAGCGTGACGACCAGGGTTTGGCAGCCGCGCGCCAGCGCGCCCGCGGCGACGAGCAGGGGATCGGGGCCGAGCTGCCCCATCTCGTCTTCATTCAGCTGCACCACGTCGCAGCAGCCGAACCACGCCGGCGCGTCCGGCAGGGGCTGGGGCACGCGCGTGCCGTCGGGCTCTTTCCCGAGGAACAGGCTGTGCAGGTCGGCGTAGACGAATCGCGGGAAGCCGCGCCGCAACAGGTGGGCCGTTTCCAGGTCCAGCTCGTAGCCGGAGATGAAGTTCAGGTACAACGCGTCCAGGTCGCGCACCTGGGGCCCCAGCTCCGGCCAGGTCCACGGCGGCACGCCCCCCGACATCTGCTCGCAGCGGCGCTCGGCCTGGTAGTAGCGCAACGTGACCCGGTTGTTCGGCGCCGGCACCTCGATGAAGCGCGCCCCAGGGGCCACGTGGTGCAGGGTGCCGAGGAATTCGTTCGCCCGCGCCGCCAGGTCGCGCCCGACCTTGACGAGCGGCACGATCTGCCAGTCGTCGTGCAGCGTGGCGTCGAGCGCGGCGAGGGAGTAGGAGATACCCCCCCACTCCTCGATCGCGGGGCGCGCGGGGTCGCGGCCGTAGATCGTGTCCCACACCATCGACCCGATCACGCCCAGCCGCTTCACACGTGCCCCCACGTGTGCTTGATGAACACGGCGGCTGCGCCGTACACGCCGGCCGTGCCCGTCAGCTCGCCGGGGACGATGCGGCACACGTCCGTGGCCGGCTTGAACGCCCGCCGTCGGACTTCCGCCCGGAGCGGCTCGAACAGGCGGTCGCCCGCGAGCGTCACCCCGCCGCAGACCACCACCACCTCGGGGTTGAAGATGTTGATGATGCTGGCCACGCCCGCGCCCAGGAACTTGGCCGTGTCCTTCACGACTTCCCGCGCGTACTCGTCGCCGTCGTGCGCCGCCTCGTACACCAGCTGGGCGGTGATCTTCGAGAGATCGCCGTTCACGTACTTGGGGAGGGATGTCTCGGTGCCCGGCCTGATCCCTTCCACCGCCCGCGCCGCGATCGCCGGTCCCGACGCGTAGGCCTCGAGGCAGCCGTAGTTGCCGCACTTGCAGAGCCGCCCGGTCGAGTCGATGGTCATGTGCCCGATCTCGCCGGCGATGTCGGACGCGCCTCGGTACACCTCGCCCCCGAGCACGATGCCCCCGCCGATGCCCGTGCCGATCGTGAGGCCGACGACGTGGCCGGCGCCACGGGCCGCGCCGCGCCACCACTCGCCGAAGATGGCGCAGTTGGCATCGTTGTCGAGCGTGGCGGGCAGCCCCAGCGCCTGGGTGAGCCGGTCGCGCAGCGGAAAGTTCGTCCAGCCGAGATTGGGCGTGAGCAGCACGACGCCGGTCTTGGTGTCGAGCGGGCCGGGCGATCCGATGCCGATGCCCGCGATCTCCTTGCCGCGCGCCGCCGCCATCGACGCCCGCGTCAACTTCACGATCCGCGTCATCACGGCGTCGGCGCCCTGCTCCGAGAAGGTCGGCTCCGAGACGAGCCCCAGGAGCTCCGAGCCGTCTTCGGCCACGGTGCCCGCGACGATGTTCGTTCCGCCGATGTCAATCCCGACGACGTAGCGCACCGGTCTCCTCGATGGCGTGCAGCACGGTTTCCACGGTCAGCGAGCGCATGCAGCGGTGATGGCCCAGCGGGCAACGGGGCGGTCCGTGCGCCGAGCAGGGGCGACACGGAAGGCCGTCGAGCTCGACCACCTGATCCCGCGGTCCCCGCGGCCCGAACCCGAAGGACGGCACAGTCGACCCGAAGATCGCCACGGTCGGCGTGCCGACGGCCTGCGCGAAATGCAGCGGGGCACTGTCGTTCGTTACGAGTACGGCCGCGCGCCCGATGACCTCAGCGGACTGCCGCAGCGTGAGCCTACCGCACGCATTCACTGCCCGCCACCGTCCTCCACCGCCCTCCACCGCCTTGACGACCTCCTCGGCCAGCCCCGTGTCCTCCGGCCCGCCGACCACCACGATCCCCACCCTGGCACCAAGCCGCTGCGCCAGCTCTCCATAATAAGGCCAGCACTTCGAGCCCCAGATCGACCCGGGGGCGAGCGCGATGAACTCGGCGCCGATCCCGTGCTCCCGCAGAAAGCCCTCCGCCGCCGCGCGATCCTCGGCGGTCGTTGCCAAGCCGGGCATAGCGGGCACCATGGCCCCGCCCGTCAGAGCGGGGTGGACCAGCGCCAGGAGCCGGTTGACTTCGTGGCCGGTCTTCGGCCGCGGTCGGACGTCGGTGTAGAACCGCGGCCATCCGTCCTCGAAGCCGACCCTCCGCGGGATGGCGGCCAGCCACGCCACTAGCGCCGTCCGCAGCGAGCGATGGGGAAGATACGCCCAATCGTATCGCTCCGCCCGCAGCGTGCGCGCGAATCTGACCAGCCCTCCCAGCCCACGATCGCGGCCCTTCTTGTCGTAGGGGATCACGTGCCGGACGGCGGGGTGCGTCTCGACGAGCGGTGCCGCGGCGGGCGTGGTCACGACGTCGACCGGGCCGTGCCGCACGGCGAGGGCTTCGAGCAACGGCGTCGTGAGCACGACGTCCCCGAGAAAGGCGGTTTGGATGACGAGGCTAGTCAACCTGCAAAACCGCCAGGAACGCTTCCTGCGGAATCTCGACCGTGCCCACCTGCTTCATCCGCTTCTTCCCCTCTTTCTGCTTCTCGAGCAGCTTGCGCTTGCGGGTCACGTCGCCGCCGTAGCACTTCGCCGTGACGTTCTTGCGCAACGGGCGGATCGTCTCCCGTGCGATCACTTTCGTGCCGATCGCGGCCTGGATCACGACCTCGAACAGCTGCCGCGGGATCAGCTCGCGCAGCTTCTCGGCGATCTTCTTGCCCCACTCGTACGCCTTGTCACGGTGAATGATCACCGAAAACGCGTCCACCGCGTCGCCGTTGAGCAGCATGTCGAGCTTGACGAGGTCGGACGGCCGGTACTCCAGGAACTCGTAGTCCAGCGAGGCGTAGCCGCGCGAGATCGTCTTCAGCTTGTCGTAGAAATCGAGGATGATTTCGGCGAGCGGGAACTCCCAGGTGAAGTCCACGCGGGTCGGGTCCACGTAGTGCATCCCGCGATACACCCCGCGGCGCTCCTGGCCGAGCTTCATGATCGCGCCGATGTATTCCGCGGGTGCGACGATCCGTGCCTTCACGTACGGCTCCTCGATCCGATCCACGGCCGAGCCGTGGGGCAGGAGGCTCGGGTTCTCGACCAGGTCCATGGTGCCGTCGGTCTTGTGGACGTGGTATTCCACGTTGGGGACGGTGCTGATCAGGTCGAGATTGAACTCCCGCTCGAGCCGTTCGCGCACGATCTCCATGTGCAGGAGACCGAGGAAGCCGCAGCGGAAGCCGAACCCCAGCGCCACGGACGATTCGGGCTCGTAGTGCAGCGACGCGTCGTTCAGCTGCAGCTTGGCGAGCGCGTCGCGCAGCTCTTCGAACTGGTTCGGCTCCGTCGGGTACAGCCCGGCGAACACCATCGACTTGATGTCGCGGTATCCGGGCAAGAGCGCCACATCGCGGTGCTCCGCGTCGAGCACGGTGTCCCCGGGACGCGTCTCGCGCACGCCGCGCACGTTGGCGACGAAGTAACCGACCTCCCCCGCCTCGACCTGCTCCGCGGGCTTGTGGCCCAGCTGCAGGTAGCCGACCTCGTCCACCTCGTACAGGTCTTCCGTGTGCGCCCCGAAAGCGATCTTCATGCCGGGCCGGATCGTGCCATCCACCACGCGGATGCTGGGAATGGCACCGCGATAGCGATCGTAATACGAGTCGAAGATCAGAGCGCGGAGCGGCGCCTCGGCCGTGCCCCGGGGCGCGGGGACGCGGCGCACCACGGCCTCGAGCAGGTCGGGAACGTTGGTGCCCTCCTTGGCCGAGATGCGGAGGATCTCCTCCGGCTTGGCCCCGATCAGCTCGTGGATCTCCTGGGCACGGCGATCGGGCTCGGCTCCCGGCAGGTCGATCTTGTTGAGGACCGGGATGATCTCGAGCCCCGCGTCGAGCGCGAGGAACAGGTTGGAGATCGTCTGCGCCTGGATGCCCTGGGAGGCATCGACCACCAGGATCGCGCCCTCGCACGCCTGCAGCGAGCGCGACACCTCGTAGGTGAAGTCCACGTGGCCGGGCGTATCGATCAGATTGAGCTCGTAGATGCCGCCGTCGCGCGAGTGGTAGGTCATGCGGACGGCGTTGAGCTTGATGGTGATGCCGCGCTCGCGCTCCAGGTCCATCGTGTCGAGCACCTGCTCCCGCATCAGCCGCTTGTCCAGGGTCCCCGTGAGCTCGATCAGCCGGTCGGCCAGCGTCGATTTCCCGTGGTCGATGTGGGCCACGATGCAGAAGTTGCGGATGTGATCCTGGCGCATGTGCGGGAGAAATATAGGCGCTATCTTTACTGGACCGAGGCCTTCTGCCCCCTATCACCGGCTGGTTCGATCCTTCCTCCAACAACGGCGGCGCCGTGCGGCTCGCCGCCAACAGCTATTTGCCGGCCAAGGGCGATCCCGGCGTGCGGGTCCCGGGCCTGCGTCGGGGTGATCTCGTCACGCTCGAGAACGGCAGGGTCGCGAGCGTCAACGGCGCGCCGCCCGGGCGTCTGGCCGACCGACCCGAGTTCGCCACGCTCGGCGCGGTGCATCCCGCGCGTCCGCTCGGACTCGAGTCGCCGCGCGCGTCGAGCCCGCGCACCGCGGAGACGCAGCGCGTCGTCGACCTGATCTGCCCGCTCGGTTTCGGTCAGCGGGCGTTGATCGTGTCGCCCCCCAAAGCGGGGAAGACCATGATGCTCCAGGCCATCGCCGAGGGCGTCGCCCTCAACCATCCGGCGGTGACCCTCCTCGTGCTGCTGGTGGACGAGCGCCCGGAAGAGGTGAGCGAGATGATCGATTGGGGCCGGGGCGAGGTGATCGCGTCGAGCTTCGACCTGTCCCACGAGCGGCACGTCGCCGTCGCGGACATCGTCTTCGAGCACGCGCGCCGCCAGGTGGAGCTCGGGCGTGACGTCGTGATCGTGCTCGACTCGCTCACGCGACTGGCGCGCTCGCACAACACGACCGGGCGGGGCAGTGGCCGGACCATGTCCGGCGGCCTCGACGCCAACGCCCTCGCCAAGCCCAAGGGCTTGTTCGGCGCCGCGCGGGCCGTGCCGGACGGTGGCTCGCTCACCGTCATCGCCACCGCGCTCGTCGAGACGGAGAGCCGCATGGACGACGTGATCTTCGAGGAGTTCAAGGGGACGGGCAACGCCGAGCTGCGGCTGTCGCGGGCCAAACAGCAGCTGCGGCGGGGTCTGGTCGGGCTCCCGCCCGAGAAGGCGATGGAAGGGCTGCTGGCCCAGCTGCGGCGCACCAAGACCAACGTCGAGCTGTTGAAATCGGTCAGCTGAACGTCAGTTCGTGCCGCCGCCCACGATCCGCTTGTAACTCTGCGCGTTCCACTGCGGTCGTGCGGTCGTGTTCGCCACGGCCAGGCCCAGGTAGAACACCAGCCGCGCAAAGCGTGCTTCCTTTTCGGCGTCGATCTTGTCCGGCGAATCGGTCACCTGGTGGTAGTCGGGGTGCAGGCCCGTCGTGAAGAACAGGATGGGCACACCCTTTCTCGCGAAATTGTAGTGGTCCGAGCGGTAATAGAGGCCTTCCTGCGGCCATAGGTCGCCGACGGGCTTGATGTTGAGCTCGGGATGAGCCAGCGCGATACTGTCGACCACCCCCCCCAGGTTTGAGTGCTCCCGGCCGATCACCGCGAGCGTGTCCTTCGCGTTGCGACCGACCATGTCGCTGTTCAAGTCCGCGACGACGTTGGCGAGCGGCACCGTCGGGTGCTCGGCGAAGTACGCGCTGCCCCACAGGCCCCGCTCCTCGCCGCTCACGGTCATGAACACGAGGGAGCGCTTGGGGCGCTCGCGCGCCGTCGTGAACGCCTGAGCCAGCTCGATGACGGCGACCGTCCCCGAGCCGTCGTCATCCGCGCCGTTACAGATCGAGTCGGCGCCGCGGGCCGTGCACCCCTCCCCCGCGGCCGGCGTGCCGATATGGTCCATGTGCGCGGTGAAGAGCACGTATTCCTTTTTCAGCGTGGCGTCGTCGCCCTCCAGGATGCCTACCACGTTGGGGGCGGACGTGCGCTCGAGCAGCTGCTGGTGCACGGCGAGCTGCACCCTGACAGCGGGGAGGGAATGGGCGGCGAGCGGCCGCTCGCCCCAGACGCGGAGCGAGTCGGGTGGTGCGCCCGCCTGCGTGAAGAGCGTCCGGGCCGTCCCGGCCCGCACGGCGAACACCGCCGGGATCGCGGATCCGTCCTCCTCGCTCGGGTTGCGTACGCGGACGCTCGCCGCGTGACCGGGCAGCTTTTCCCAGATCGAGTCGGGGAAGTCCGCCACCAGCACCAGCGCCAGCGGTCGGAGCGGCAGGACCTTCACCGCGACCGCGTTGACGCCGGGCCCGTACGCGAGGAACACCACCTTTCCGGTCACCGCCGAGGAATCGAATGCGGCGGCTCCCTGGGGCGACCCGGTGATGACTACTCCCGCGCCCGCGCTGTCTCCCGTCGCTGGCTGTCCTTCGACCAGCAGCACGTCCCGACCGGTGCGCCAGGTCGCGGGCACCGGGCCCGCGATCCGGACGCTCACGCTTTCCGGGTCGAACCGCTCAACCTCGAGCGGGTAGCGCTGCAGGTAGGTTCCGCTGTCACCGCCGGGCTTGAGGCCGAAGCGACGGAACTCGGCCGCCACGTACGCCGCCGCCTGATCGAGCTGCGGGCTCGGCGTCGCCCGGCCCAGCATCGAGTCGGCCGCGATGATGCCGATGCGGCGCCGCACCTCCTCGGCCGTGATCACCGCCGCGCCCCGGGCAGCCGGCTGTTGCCGTTGCGCCGCGACCGGCACCGTGAGCACCGCGAGCAACAGGTTCAGACGGCACCGCATCACTGGGGGCCTCGATGAGCGGAGCGAACAAGCTAACGCGCCCGACCGTGGGGGACTACGGCCGGGCGCGCCCGGCGTGCCGCGGGTCGTCACGGCTTGCGGCGTTTCAACTCCGGCTCGGCCCGCGGCTTGTCCTTCGGGGCATCGCGCTTCGGCTCCACACGCGGCTCGCTCTTGGGGGGCGGAGCCTCGCGCCGCGGCTCTGCGCGGGGCGAAGGGCGCGGGGCGGGTGGCGGCGCGGTGACCGCCGGCTCGGGTCGACGGGCGGGCGGCTCCCGGCGCTCGGGGCGGTCGGGACGTTCCGCCGGCGCTGGACGCTCAGGATGGTCCGGCTGGTCGGGACGAGCGCGTGGCTCAGGCTGCGTCGGGCGGTCGCTGTTTGGCCGGGCCCGCGGCCGCACCTCGGGCGGCGGATTGCCGCTCGTGCCGCCCAGATCGCGACCACGCACGCCGACCTCGCGCCGCCGGTCGTCGTCCGCCGGACGGGCGCGCACGCGCGTGACGAACGCGTCGGAGGCCTGACGGTCTTTGAAGATGAAGCGCGGCTCGGGCCGGAGGGGCCGGGTGAACACCACCCGTGTCGCGCCGTACGAGCGATAGGGGTAGTAGTACGGATCGTCGTACACCACGATCCGGAAACGCACGCAGGTGTAGTCGTACGGGCTCCAGGAGGAATAGTTCACGTACGAGTGGCAGTCGTAGCACAGGAACCGTGGATAGTCGTAGTGCCGCTGGACGTAGTACGGCGCGAGGTCGTAGTCCCAGTCGCCGTACCCCGCAGGCACGATGCGCTGCGCCAGGTCCGTGACCGCGACGTAGGGATCGCCGTGCACGCGGCCGTCGGCGATGGCGCGATAGTCCCAATGCTCGTGGCTCTCGAGCGCGTCGTACACGAAGGCGTCGCCCGCGACGACGGCGAAGAGGTAGCCGACGCCCGGGTAGTCGTCGATGTAGAAGGCGTCGCGGGAGTCGCGGCCCGGGACCTCGTAGTCGCGGCCGCCGCGCGTGAAGTTGTCCTCCCACGGCTCGCGTGGGAACAGAACCCGCACCCGGCCATCGGTGTCGATGCGCAGGATGGTGACGTACGCGTCCTGCTCGGTGCGAAAGTGCACGCGCACGCCCTGGCCGCTGGCGTACGGGTCGTCGCCCCGGTCGGTCCAGATCTCGACACGCGGGCGGTCCGAGAGGGCGGCGGGCTGGAGCGTAGGGCCCCCGACCGGGCCGACGAGCAGGCTGATCAAGCCGAACGTGGTCAACATGAGTGCCTCCCCTCCGCGAGAGGAGCAGGCGTCATGCCAGTCGGCGACTCGAGGTCCCGTCTTCCAACTGGTTGTCGATGGCGACCTTACAACGACCGTTGAGCGGTGTCACACGCCCGCGGCTGTCCTCTACCCGGGACAATCGGCCGATCATTAGCTTCCGCGAACCCCATGGCTGACACCACGCGCATCGATCTGCTCGACCCCGCCGACGTGGCGCGGCTGGGCGGGATCGAAATCGTTGCCGCGGGGGTGGTCGAAGGGTTTCTGGCCGGCATCCACCGCTCCCCGTTCCGCGGCTTCTCCGTCGAGTTCACCGAACACCGCGCCTATCAACCGGGGGACGAGCTGCGCTACCTCGATTGGCGGATTCTGGCGCGCGCGGATCGGCTGTTCGTCAAGCAGTTCGAGGAAGAGACCAACCTGCGGGCGATGATCCTGGTGGACGCGAGCCGCTCGATGGCGTGGCGCGGGGCGCCGGCGCGTCTCACCAAGCGGGCCTACGCCGACCGGCTGGCGGCGGCGCTCGCGCTGATTCTGCTGCGGCAGCGGGATGCGACCGGGCTCATCACGTTCGACGAAGCGGTGCGCGAAGTCGTACCGCCGCGCGTGCGGGCGGGTCAGTGGGCGCGGCTGGTCCGGGGCCTGGAGCGCACGCCGGACGGCGCCGGCACGGCGGCCGAGGCGGCGCTCGGTCAGCTGACGTCGTTGCTGGTGCGTCGGGGGCTGGTGGTGCTCGTGTCGGACCTGCTGTTCGACCGGGAGCTCGCGCTCACGGCCCTGCGCTACCTGCGTCACCGCGGCCATCACGTGATCGTGCTGCACCTGATGGATCCCGCGGAGGCCGAGCTCTCGGCCGCGCCGGAGGTGCGCTTGCGGGATCCCGAATCGGCTGTCAGTGTGGTGGTGCGTCCGCGGGAACTGGCGCGGGCGTACCGGGACACCGTGCGGCGCGAAATCGCCGCCTGGCGCATCACGTGCCGGCGTCACGGGATCGCCTACCACCACATCCTGACCGACCTGCCCTTCGGCATGGCGCTCCGGCTGCTCACGTGACGTTCCTGCACCCGCTCGCGCTGCTGGGGCTCGCCGCCGCGGCGATCCCCGCGCTGCTGCATCTGTTCGAGCGGCGCATTCCGCCCGAGGCCGAGTTTCCGCCCTTGCGCTACCTGAGCGAAGCGGAGCGGCAGAGCGCGCGGCGTCTCAGGCTGCGGCACGTACTGCTGCTGCTGCTACGCACCGCCCTGATCGCGCTGATCGTCCTGGCCGCGGCGCGACCGCTCGTTCCCACTCCCGTCCCGATGCGCCGCGCCGCCGCTCACCAGCGGACCGCGCTCGTCGTCATCCTCGATAACTCGCTGTCGTCGGGCGCCGTGGTGGACGGGCGGCCGGTGCTCGACCGGCTTCGGGCCGCGGCGAGAGGCTCCCTCGCGGCCGCCGGGGCGTCGGACCGCTTGTGGCTGGTGCTCGCGGACGGCGTGGCACGGGCGGGGACGCGCGACGCGCTGCTCGCGACACTGGACAGCACCGGCGTGTCGCCCCGGCGGCTGGACCTCACGGCCGCCGTGCGCGACGCGGTGCGCCTCGTGAACGCGGAGCCGCTCGAGGGACGCGAGGTGCATGTGCTGAGTGATCTCCAGCGGACTGCGCTCGGACCGGGCCGCGCGGGCGTGACGCGGGGCGTCCGGGTGCTCGCGCTCGCCCCCGCCTCCGAGGTGCCGGCGAACCGGGGAGTGGGCTCGCTGCGCGTGTCCGACGGTGCCGTGGCGGTATCGATCGTCGGGACGCCGGGCGCCCGACCGGCGGCAGTGACGCTGCAGGTACGCGGTCGCGAGGTGGGGCGGGGGCTCGCCGCACCGGGGTCGACGGTCTCGATCGTGCTGCCGCCCGAGGGGCCCGGGTGGTGGGTCGGCGAAGCCGCGCTCGACGCCGACGAGGTGCCGCCCGCCGATCCGACGCTCATCGGCCAGCTGAACCGCGCCCTCGCCGCCCGCGGAGCCCGGTGGCGGCTCGGTTCGGGGGGCACTCCGGGGCCGATTGTAGCGTCCGGGGTGGTGGCGATGGACGGAATCCCAGTGGCGCGGCGCTACCGTGTCGACGCCATCGGGGACGCGAGCAGGAGCAAGGGGGAGGACAGTACCGTCCTGGCGACGGTGAACGGAGAGCCGTGGCTGGTGCGGGACGCCGGCGTCCTACTCGTCGGCAGCCGCCTGGACACGGCATGGACGGCGCTGCCCGCCGCACCAGCGTTCGTGCCCTTCGTGGATGCGCTGGTGAACCGGCTGGCGCGCGGGGAGGCTCCCGTGTCCGAGGTCGAGGGTGCGCCGGGCGTCGAGTTCCGCACCCGGGGCGGCGATACGGTCGGTGCCATGGTGTCCGCCCCCGACCCACGTGAGTCGGATCTCACGCCGGCCCCCGCGGCCCTGGTACGGGACGTGTTGGGCGCGGACGTCTTGGACGCCCCGGCGCTGGGCGCCGCGCGGTTCGCGGGCGGGGGCAAGAGCGAAGCGAGCGGCCCCCTGCTGATACTCGCGCTGCTCCTGGCCGCCGCGGAGCTGGGGGTGGCGACCTTCACCCGCTGATGCCGCTCACGTTCCTGATCGATCGCTTCGACGCGCTGCCGGCGACGCGGGCCCTGGCGGACGCGCTCCCGGGCGCCGGGGTCCGCCGGGGCATCGCGGGTCTTCCGGGCTCGAGCGCCGCCGTACTCCTGGCCGCGCTCGCGCGGCGGCGCGCGCAGCGGGTGTTCGTCGTGGTGACGGCAACGCCGACCGATGCCGAGCGCTGGCTCGCCGACCTGCAGACGCTGGCGGGCGACGGCGCCGCGCTGTATCCGCAGCGCGAGGCGCTCGGCGCCGAAGAGCCGCACGTCGAGATTGCCGGCGAGCGGATCGAAACCCTCGCAGCCCTGCTCGCGGGACGGATTCGCCTGCTCGTGACTACCGCACGCGCCTCGGCGGAGCGAACCGGGGTGCCGGCGGCCCTCAGGAACACGCGGCTGTCGATCGGCCTGGGAGAGCGGGGCGCGGGGAGCGGCACCCGCAGCGACGTGGTGCGGCGCCTCGAGGAGATGGGGTACGCCCGCGTGTCGACCGTGACGGAAGTCGCCCAGTTCAGCGTGCGCGGCGGCATCGTCGACGTGTACGGGTTCGGGATGGCGTCGCCGGCGCGGGTCGAGTGGTGGGGAGACGACGTCGCGTCGCTCCGGGCGTTCGATCTCGACTCGCAGCGATCGGGGGAGGCGATCGAGCGCATCACCGTCCTGCCGGTGCGCACCGAGCCCGCGGTCGGCCCCCTCGAACGACGCTCCCTCCTCGACCTGCTCCCGAGCGACAGCGTGATCGTGCTGGAGCAGGAATCCGCGCTGGAGCAGGAGGTGGATCGCGCCTGGGCGGAGGCGACGCACCATCTCGACGTGGCCCGACGGCTGGGCGAGGAAGCACCGCCGCGTGACGCGTTGTTCGTCGAGCCCGCCGCGTGGCGCGATCGGCTGGCGCGGTTCCCACGCCTGGCGCTGAACGCGCCGGACGGCGACCTGCGCCTGCCGCTCGCGCCGCCCGAGGCGGTGGATCGGGACATCAGGCGCCTGCGCCAGATCGTGGCGGGCGAGCCGGCCACGGTGATCCTGTGCGACAACGAGGGGCAGCTGGAGCGGCTCGAGGAGCTGCTGGATACGGAGCGCGCCACGCTGGTGGTGGGCGCGCTCGACGGCGGGTTCGTCCTGCCCGGACAGCGGGTGCTCACCGATCACGAGATCTTCCGGCGGGCGCGGCGGCTGCGGCGGCCGCGGCGCTACCGCGAAGCCGTCGCCAGCGCGGCCACTCGGGCCCTGCGGGGCGGCGACTTCGTGGTCCATCTCGAGCACGGCATCGGGATCTACCGTGGGATCCAGACGATCGCCGTCGGCGCGGAGGGTGGCAGTCTCGAGGTCGCCGTGGTCGAGTACGAAGGCGGCGCCCGCCTCAACGTCCCGCTGTATCGGCTCGACCAGCTCGAGCCGTACCGGGCGGCGGGTGACGGCGAGGCGCCGCCGCCGCGACTCCACCGGCTGGGCGCGACGACGTGGCAACGGCAGCGCGACAAGGCGCGCGCGGCGATTCGCCGGATGGCGTCGGAGCTGCTCGATCTCTA
>Ga0209160_1001337_pt1 | contig 20674 bp, 20 predicted proteins | sample GraSoiAngelo_153_FD_186167 | JGI IMG/M metagenome (GOLD analysis project Ga0209160, IMG submission 186167) | Grasslands soil microbial communities from the Angelo Coastal Reserve, California, USA - 14_1009_12_40cm (SPAdes) (version 2) | ecosystem: Environmental > Terrestrial > Soil > Grasslands ... | reverse complement strand
AGGCCGTCAAGGACCTGGGCCTCTCGACTCGGGAGGCCCACCGCTGCCGCAACATGTGGGCGCTCGGTCTGATGCTGTGGATGTACGGCCGCGATCGACAGGTGACGACCGATTGGCTCCGGCGCAAATTCGCCGACCGTCCCGAGCTCGCTCAGGCCAATGTGGCGGCCCTGAATGCCGGCCACGCATTCGGCGAGACGGCCGAGATGTCGGAGCACCTCGTGGGCTATACGGTGGCGAAGGCACCGGTCGAGCCGGGACGCTACCGCGCCGTGAGTGGCACGGAGGCGATCGCCTGGGGACTGATCGCCGGCATGCGCGCGGCGGGGCTTCAGAAGATGATCTTTGCGGGCTACCCGATCACGCCCGCCTCCCTGCTGCTCCACACGCTGGCGAACCTCAAGGCGCACGGCGTGATCACGTTCCAGGCAGAGGACGAGATCGCCGCGATCGGCGCCGTGATCGGCGCCGCCTATGCGGGAGCGCTCGGCGTGACGTCGAGCTCCGGCCCCGGAATGGCGCTCAAGACCGAAATGCTCGGCCTCGCGATCGCCACCGAGCTTCCGCTCGTGGTGGTCAACTCCCAGCGCGCCGGTCCCTCCACCGGCATGCCCACCAAGGCCGAGCAGTCCGATCTGTTCCAGGCCGTGCACGGGCGCAATGCAGACGCGCCGCTTGCGGTGATCGCCCCCGCGACGGCAAGCGACTGCTTCGAGGTCGCAATCGAAGCGGTGCGGATCGCCACGAAGTACATGACTCCCGTGATCCTGCTTTCGGACGCTTACCTGGCTCATGCCGCCGAACCGTGGCGCCTCCCCGACCCGTCGACGCTGCCCCGGTTCCCCGTCCACTTCCGCACCGACCCCGCGGGCTTCCACCCGTTCGTCCGCGACCCGGTGACCCTGGCGCGTGCGTGGGCCGTGCCAGGCACATCCGGCCTCGAGCACCGCATCGGCGGGCTCGAGAAGGACTACGATACGGGGCACATTTCCTACGATCCGGAGAACCACGCCCGGATGACCCGCACCCGCGCGGCGAAGATCGCCGGGATCGCGAACGACATCCCACCGCAACGGGCGGCGCTGGGCGCCGATCACGGCGCCGTCGCCGTGGTGGGCTGGGGCTCGACGTACGGCGCGATTCAGCAAGCGGTCCGCGAAGCGCGGGAGGACGGGATCGACGTCTCGCACATCCACCTTCGCTATCTGAACCCGTTCCCGTCGAACTTGGGAGACCTGCTCAAGCGGTTCGACCGTGTGCTCGTGCCGGAGATGAATAGCGGGCAGCTCGTGCAGCTCCTGCGGGCATCCTATCTCGTGCCCGCGGAGGGGTTGAACAAAGTGGAAGGGAAACCGTTCAAAGTGGCGGAGATCGTGCAAGCGATCGGGGCCAGGGGGTGAGGTCGAGCCTATGACGGTCACGACGATCACCGACGCGGAGCTCACCCCCAAGGACTACGCGTCGGATCAGGAGGTCCGGTGGTGCCCCGGCTGTGGGGACTACGCGATCCTCAAGGCGGTCCAGAAAGCACTGGCGGAGCTTGGCGCCCGGCGCGAGCGCACCGTGTTCGTTTCGGGAATCGGCTGTGCGGCCCGGTTCCCGTATTACTTGTCGACGTACGGGTTCCACACCATCCACGGCCGGGCCCCGGCGATCGCCACCGGAATCAAGCTCGCCAATCCCGAGCTCGACGTATGGGTCATCACCGGAGACGGCGACGGCCTCTCGATCGGCGGGAACCACATGCTGCACGTGCTGCGCCGCAACGTGGATCTCCAGATCGTCCTCTTCAACAACGAGATCTACGGGCTCACCAAGGGGCAGTACTCGCCCACCTCGCGGCGCGGGACGCGTTCACCTTCCACACCCCAGGGCTCGATCGAGAACCCCGTATCGCCCTGCGCGTTCGCTCTGGGCGCCGGGGCGCGGTTCGTCGGACGTGCGGTGGACACGCAGCAGGCCGACGTCGTGGCGCTGCTGAAGCGCGCTCATGCGCACAAAGGGGCGTCGTTCGTCGAGGTGTTCCAGAACTGCGTCGTCTTCAACGACGGGGTGTTCGACAGCTTCACCGCGAAAACCGCGGCGCCCGACGCGCAGCTGCACCTGGAGCACGGCAAGCCACTGCTCTTCGGACCCAATAAGGAGCGGGGCCTGCGCCTCACGCCCGGGACACTCGCGCTCGAGGTCGTCCCGGTCGGTGATGGCGGCGTGTCGTCGCACGACATCCTGGTGCACGACGAGACCAACCGCACGCTGGCGCAGCTGCTGGTCGGGCTCGAGCCCCCGGAGTTCCCCATGGCGCTCGGCGTGCTCTACTGCTCTCCCGCGACGTCGTACGAGGCGGACGTGTACGCACAGGCGCGGGCTGCCGGCTTCGGACGCGACGTCGCCGACCTCGGGGCACTGCTCACGCGCGACGGGACGTGGACGGTCGAGTAACCCTCATCGACGAGCAGGTGATCGTGGCGGCGTTCGCCGCCTGATGCGACTCCTCCCGTTACTGCTCGGTCTTTCTGTCCTCGAGGGCGACGGCGGCTGGTCGGCTGCCGCGCCGCTTCCTGAGCCGATCCAGGAGCTGTCCGCCGCCGTCTTGCACGGTAAGATCTACGTCGCCGGAGGGATCGACCGCGCCGGCCAGGCCACCGCGGCCGCGTTCCGCTACGATCCCGCCGCGAACCACTGGGAGCGCATCGCCGACCTCCCTGTCCCCCGCCACCACATGCCGCTCGCCGTCGTGGGCGACACGCTCTATGCCGTGGGTGGGCTCGCGGAGCCAAGCTTCGTGCCCGAGAGCACCCTGTGGCTGTATCGGGAGGATCGAAACCGGTGGGAGCCGCGCGCCCCGCTCCCGGCTCCGCGTGGGGCCTCGGGCGTGGGCGTCGTGAGCGGCAAGCTCGTGGTTGTGGGGGGATGGGGCGCGGGCCGACGCCTGATCACGGCCTCCGCGATCTACGACCCGGCGAGCGATCGCTGGCACGGTGGCGCGCCGATCCCGACGCCCAGGGACCATCTGACTGCCGCGGCTGCCCGCGGTCTCGTGTACGCCATCGGCGGGCGACCGCTCAACCCTGACCGCAACTACGATATCGTGGAAGCGTACGATCCGGCCTCCGACCGCTGGACCCGGCGGTCAGCGATGCCGAGCCGGCGCGGCGGCCTGGCCGCGGCGGTGCTCGACGGTGCGATCCACGTGATCGGCGGCGAAACGCGCGGCTCCGTATTCGCGAACCACGAGGTGTACGACCCCGCGACCGATCGCTGGACCACCGCTTCCGCGCTGCCGGTGGCGCGCCACGGGCTCGCGGCAGCCGCGGTCGGGGGAAAGCTCTACGTGATCGGGGGTGGACCTAAGGCGGGGTTCTCACAGACTGACGCGGTGGACGTGTTCGCGCCCTGAGAGGGCGGCGCCGCTGAAGGATTCGGCGCACCGCGCTAAACTTAAGGCATGCCAGAGATCCAGGTCGCCCTCCGCTACCTCGTGTTCGCGGCGTTCGCCGCGAGCGTGCTCACGGCGCTCGCGTCCTGGCTGGTGCGCACCCGGCGCATCTCGCCCTTCGGCGCGCTCGGCCGGACGCTCCGCGCGGCCAGCGACCCACTGATCCGTCCCATCGAAGCGCGCCTCGTGCGGGCCGGCGGCAACCCGGTGCACGCGGGATGGTGGCTCGCCGTCGGGGTGGCGGTCGCCGGGGTCGTGTTCATCACGCTTTGGAACTTGCTGGTGGACACCGCTTACAGCGTGGCGGCCGCGTACACCGAGGGGCCGCGCGGGGCGATGGTGCTCGCGGTCGTCGTGGCGTACAGAATCCTCGTCGCCGCGCTCGTCGTGCGGGTCATCGCGGGGTGGTTCGGCTACTTCCGCTACACGCGGTGGATCCGGCCGGCCTATGCGCTGACGGACTGGCTCGTCGAGCCGATACGCCGCGTGCTCCCGATAGCGGGAGGGTTCGACTGGAGCCCGCTCGCCGCCTGGCTCGTGCTGGTGGTGCTGAAGTGGGTACTGCTCAGCATCCTCGTGGGATGAAGGGGACCAGCGTGAAAGACGCGATCATCAGACGATTCGACCGGCCCGACGAGACGCGCAGCTTCGAGAAGGGAAAGTTCGATCTCGTCAGGATCGGCGCCCTCGCCGTCGGGCGCGCCAGCTATGACCCGGGGTGGAAGTGGTCCACGCACGTCGGCCCCATCGTGGGGACCAAGAGCTGTCAGGTCGAGCACGTCGGGCTCGTCGTCTCGGGACGCTGCCGGGTCGTCATGGACGACGGCAAGGCCTTCTCCCTCGGGCCCGGCGACCTGTTCCACATCGCGCCGGGTCACGACAGCTGGGTCGAGGGCACCGAGCCGTACGTGTCGCTGCATTTCCTCGGTGCAGACCAGTATGCTAAGTAGCTCTGACTGAGCTCTTGAACACCCGGAACAAATAGTAGAGCGACGGCAGCAACACCACTGCGCCCAACGCCAGTGCGCCCAGCACGAGCCGCAGCGTAGCCGCGGGGGCGGCGGCGCCCGCGATCGAGAGATCGGGCGGCAGGATGTAGGGATACTGGCTCAGCGCCCAGCCCCACAGAATGAGCGACACCTGCGTCACGGCCGCCACGCGCGCCACCCGCCACCGGCGAACCCACAGCGCGGCGAGCGCCGTGATGGCCGCCGCCGCGGTGAGCAAGTGCAGCGGCAGCGCCCAGGCCGCGAAGATGAGCCCGTCGCGCACGCGGGGCGCGCCGTTGAGGGAGAAAAGCAGCGCCATCACCGCTGCCAGAAACAGCCCCACGCCCGCCGCCAGCGCGCGGCGCCGGAAGTCCTCCTGCAGCTCCCGCTCGTGAGCTTCGAGCGTCAGGTACACGGCCGCCAGGAACGCGAACGTGATGAGCGCGAACAGTCCGATCGAGAGCGGGAACGGGCTGAGCCAAGGTGCCACGTAGATTGCGTAGAACCCGTCCCCCTTCGCCCCTCCGGCCTCGCCGAGAGCTCCCGACGCGATCGTTCCCGCGGTGGTGCCGAGCAGGAAAGGAGTGATGAGGCTCGCGATCGCAAATACCACGCCCCAATGGCGTTGCTCTTCGTCGGCCCCGTAGCGCCAGAACGTGAACGCGGACCCGCGCAGCACGATGCCGATCAACACGAGCGAGAGCGGGATGTGCAGCAGCGTGCCGAGCCGCGCGAACGCCGGTGGGAAGCACGTGAAAAGCAGCACGATCGCGAGGATCAGCCACACATGATTCGCTTCCCACACCGGGCCGATCGCCTCGGCGATGAGCTCGCGCTGACGCTCCCGACGAGGGCCTAGCGCGAGGAGGTCCCACACACCACCGCCGAAATCGGCGCCGCCGAGCACCGCATAGGCGTTGAGCGCGACGAATACGATTCCAGCCAGAATGTCCGCCAGCGTCACGTGCTGCTCCCCGCTCCCCGCTCCCCGCTCCCTGGCGGCATGTAGAACCCTCGCCATTCCGGTACCGCCGGACTGCGGATGATGTGTCGGTACAGGAGCCAGACGACAATCACGCCGAGGAAGCAATAGAGCAGAGTGAAGGTGACAAAGGGCACGACCAACCCCGGCATCGGCGTGACGGCGTCCTGCGTCTTCAAGACGCCGTAGATCACCCACGGCTGGCGGCCCAGCTCGGTGACCATCCACCCCGCCTCGACGGCGATGAAGCCCATGGGCGTGGCGAGCGCGACTGCCCGCAGGAGCCAGCGATTGTGCGCCAGGTCCGCGCGCCGCCAGGCAAGCCATGCGGCCCACAGCGCCACGAGCGCAAGGTAGGTGCCGACCGCGACCATGACTCGAAACGAGACATAAACCGCCGGGACGTTCGGCCACTCGGCCCGTGGCACCGCGTCGAGCCCCTGGACCACCGCGTGCGGATCGTGGAAGGCGAGCAGCGAGAGGGCGTACGGAATCTCGACTGCGAACCGTGTCTCCTGCACCGCGACGTCGGGCCAGCCGACGAGCGTGAGAGGCGCGTCGGGTTGCGTGCGGAACAGCGCCTCCGCCGCGGCGAGCTTCACGGGCTGGTGGACGGCGATGTGGCGGGCGGACAGGTCACCGGAGAGCGGCTGGAGCACGGCCGCCGGGGCAGCGACGAGCAGCGCGATCTCGAGCGCCCGGCGATGGAACGCGTTGGCCGGATCTTTGAGGAGCAGGAACGCGTGGATGCCGGCCACCGCGAACCCGGTGGCGGCGTACGCCGCGAGCGTCATGTGCAGCGTTTGCGACACCGCCGCCGCGTTGGCCATCGCCGCGATCGGGTCGACGTTCACCGCCTGCCCGTTCACCAGCGCGAACCCCGTGGGCGCGTTCATCCAGGCGTTCGCGATCACGACGAAGACACCGGACGCCACTCCACTCACGGCCACGGCCACCCCGGCCCAGAGGTGCGCCCGCGCCGAGATGCGGTCCCACCCGTACAGGTAAATGCCCAGGAAGATCGCCTCGGTGAAGAACGCGAACCCCTCGAGCGAGAATGGCATCCCGATGATCGGACCAGCGAACGCCATGAACCTCGGCCACAGGAGCCCGAGCTCGAACGACAGCACCGTGCCGGACACCGCGCCCACGGCGAACAGGATCGCCGTCCCCTTCGCCCAGCGCTTGGCGAGATCGAGATAGATGGCGTGTCCCGTCACCTGCCAGCGCCGCTCGGCCAGCACCATCATGAGCGGCATGGCGATCCCGATGACGGCAAACACGATGTGAAAGGCGAGCGAGACCGCCATCTGTGAGCGGGCGGCCAGGAGGTCGGACATGAAAGGCAAGATAAGCGGGGAGGTTGGGGGAGGTTGGGGAAGGTTGATCGCAAACGAGACAGCCTCCTCCAACCTACCCGAACCTCCCCTCAACCTGCTATTTCAGTTTTGCCAGCCGGTCTTCTATCGTGCGATTGCTCGCGAACTCTCCCGCCATCGTCTCCAGAATCGCCAGGGCGCTGTCCCGCATGCCGGCGAGGGCGAACGCGTCGGCGCGGAGCAGCCCGACCCGGAACCGGAGGAAGCGGCTGGCGGGCGCGGCCGGGAACGGCGCCAGTGCCGCCAGGGCCGCTTTCCCGTTCTTCTTGTCCACAATCAGCGATTCGATGACGAGCAGTCGCGCGCTCGTATCCTCGGGATGGCGTTGCGCCAGCTGGCTGATCAGCTCGGCGGCCTCGGCCGTCCTTCCCGCCTTGCGGTCGAGCATGGCCTGGTGATACAGCCCCGCCACGAGCAGCCGGCCCACGTCGTCGGGATTGCCACTGCGGATGCCCACGCCCCCGGCGTAGGCGTACACCAATTCGCCGCCGTGTTCGCCCGCTTCATACAGCGAGAACGCGCCCGCGAGGCCGACCACCGCCGAGGCGAGGTGCACACCCTTGCGCCACCGCCGCGCGGCGGGGATGAGCGCCGCGATCTCGAGCGCGGCCACGACGAGAAAGATGTTGCGGGTGCGCTCACCCCACTCCTCGTGCTCCATCACGGCGGCGCGGGCCCCGGGCACGCGTTCCACCGGCCCGTGAGCGTCGGTCCCCGATTTCACCGCCAGCACAGCGCCGAGCGTCCCGACGAAGAGCAACACCGCCGCCGCGGGCCCCGTGAACGCCGCCCGGCCAGTCACCGCAATGCAGCGGAACAAGACGCCGGCAAACAAGAGGGCGATCACGAAGTGCACGATTTGGGGGTGAAGCGGAGCGAGCGACACGGTGACGGCTCCCGAGGAAAGAGTGGACCGGGAAAAGATACGGCTTGCGGCTGAGCGTCGTTGATCTAGATTCCGACGGACAACTGCTTCCGTGGCGATTTGCGGCCTATTGCAGCCACGTTAAACAAGTCGCTAAAACGCCAGGATGACCATCACCCTCCGCGACCTCTTGAATGACGGCAAGGTCCACGTCCTCGACGGGGCGATGGGCACCATGCTGTACGCCAAGGGTTTCTTCCTCAACGTCTGCTATGACGAGCTGAACCTGAAGCAGCCGAAGCTCGTGCAGGAAGTGCACGAGGCCTACGTCCGGGCCGGCGCCGAAATCCTCGAGACCAACACCTTCGGCGCGAACCCCGTGAAGCTGGGCAGCTACGGACTCGCCGACGACACCGAGAAGATCAACCAGGCCGCGGCCGAGCTGGCCCGTCGGGCGGCCGCGGGACGGGCGAGCGTCGCGGGCGCGATCGGGCCCCTGGGAGTGCGCATCGAGCCGTTCGGACCGACCTCGCGCGAGGAGGCGTTCGCGCACTTCCAGCGCCAGGTACGAGGCCTCATCGCCGGCGGGGTGGACGGATTCATCCTGGAGACGTTCTCCGACGTGGACGAGATCCACGAGGCGTTGCGCGCGGTGCGGAGCTTGTCCGACCTCCCCGTGATCGCTCAGATGACGATCGGCGACGACGGGCTCACGCACTACGGCACGGGCCCCGAGACGTTCGCGAAGCAGCTCACGGCGTGGGGCGCGGATGCGGTGGGCGTGAACTGCTCCGTCGGTCCCGCCGGCGTGCTCGAAGCCGTGGAAAAGCTGGTGAAGGCAACCGACCGCCCGATCTCCGCGGTCCCCAACGCCGGCCTCCCCAAGGACGTCGGCGACCGAAAGATCTACCTCGCGTCGCCGGAGTATATGGCGAGCTACGCGCGGCGGATGATCGAGGCGGGCGCACGCATCGTGGGCGGTTGCTGCGGCACGACGCCCGAGCACATCAAGAAGATCCGCGACTACGTCGCGAGCGTCGTGCCGCGACACCAGCCCGCGGTGGTGTCGCGCGAGACGGTCACGGCGCCCGCGGGCGTGGTAGAGGTGCCGCTGTCGGCCCGCTCGTGCTGGGGCGCGAAGCTGGCCAGGGGTGAGCTCGTGACGAGCGTCGAGATCGTTCCGCCCAAAGGCGTGGACCCTACGCCGATGCTCGAGCAGTGCCGGGCGCTCAAGGCAGCGGGCGTGGACGCGGTGAATGTCCCCGACGGGCCGCGGGCCCAGAGCCGCATGGGCGTGCTCCCGTCCGCAATCCTGATTCAGAGGGAGGTGGGGATCGAGACCGTCATCCACTACTGCTGCCGGGATCGCAACCTGCTCGGGATGCTGTCGGACATCCTCGGCGCGCACGCCGCTGGGTTGCGCAACATCCTGATCATCACCGGCGATCCGCCCAAGATGGGCCCCTACCCCGAGGCCACGGCGGTATTCGACATCGACTCCATCGGCCTCACGAACCTGGTGTATCGCCTGAATCACGGGCTCGACCCGGGAAACAACCCGATCGGGGCGCCGACCCAGTGGGCCATCGGCGTGGGCGTGAACCCCGGGGCTGTGGACCTGGACCGCGAGCTGTCGCGCTTCGCCTGGAAGGTGGACGCGGGAGCGGAGTTCGCCGTGACTCAGCCGGTGTTCGATCCCCGCCAGCTCGAGGCGTTCCTCGCGCGCGTCGGGCAGTTTAAGATCCCGATCGTGGCGGGGATCTGGCCGCTGCTGTCGTTGCGGAACGCCGAGTTCCTCGCCAATGAGGTGCCGGGGATCTCGGTGCCGGAGTCGGTGCTCGCAAGAATGCGGAAGGCTCAGGACAAGGGCAAAGAGGCGGCGCTCGCCGAAGGCGTGAAGATCGCGCGGGAGATGTTTCAGCAGGTGAAGGGCACGGTGCAGGGGGTGCAGGTGAGCGCGCCGTTCGGGCGGGTGGAGGTGGCGCTCGAGGTGTTCGGGTAGCCCATGTTCGTCGGCCACTACGGCGTGAGCTTCGCCGCGAAGCGCGGCGACCGGACCATCCCGTTGTGGGTCCTGTTCGTCGCAGTGCAGCTGCTCGACGTGTTCTGGAGCCTGTTCGTCTTTTTCGGCATCGAGAAGGTGCGCATCGTCCCGGGGATTACAGCGTCGAATCCGCTCGATCTCTACTACATGCCCTACACCCACAGCCTCGTCGCCGCACTGCTGTGGTCGCTCGGCGCCTACGTCGCCTATCGCGCGATCCGCGCCTTCGGGGCGTCGCACCGCGCGGCACTGCTCGTGGCGCTCGCCGTGTTCTCGCACTGGGTGCTCGACCTCGTGGTGCACCGCCCCGACCTGCCGCTCTACGACAACGTGGCGAAGGTCGGGCTTGGTCTCTGGAACTACCCTGCCCCGGCGTACCTGCTCGAGGTCGCGGTGCTGTTCGGCGGGATGTTCCTGTATCTGCGGTCCACCACGGCGACGACCCGCCTCGGCCGGTACGGCATGCCGGTGTTCGGCGTGGTGATGCTCGCCGTCCAGGCGTTCGTGTTCTTCGGCCCGCCGCCGTCGAGCGATCAGGCGGCCGCAGGTACGGCATTCGGCTCATACCTGCTGTTCGCCGCGGTCGCCGGCTGGCTCGAGCGCCGGCGGGTCTGAGGTTGCTGACCGGAATTGTTGCGCAGACGCACCCTTGCCGCCGCGCCTCGGGCGCTCCACTTTGCAAAAGGCCCGTCGTCGCTCGATGCGGCCGGATCCCTAGCGTGCACATGCCGTCGCGCATTGCTACTACTTGGCTGCAGGCGCTCGTTCTGACGCTGCCCGGCTTCGCCACGCCCGCGCGCGCGCAGCAGCCTCCGCTCGCCCGCGTTATCCATCGAACCACGCTCGACAACGGGCTCGACATCGTCGTTGCCGAGAACCACGCCGTCCCGCTCGCGACCGTGCTGGTCGCCGTGCGGAACGGGGCGTTCACCCAGGAGCCTGCCGAGCGGGGGCTCGCGCACCTGTACGAGCACGTCCTGTTCCGCTCGTACAAGGGCGACCCGAACGCGTTTGGGAGAGCAGCCGGCCGGCTCAATGCGGCGTCCAACGGTTTCACCTCCAGTGAAGTAGTGTCCTACTTCCTGATGGTCCCGTCGCAGAACCTAGACGGCGCGATCGACCTGATGGCGGGTTTGTTCCAAGATGCCCGCTTTTCGAATCAGGACCTCAAAGAAGAGCGCCCCGTCGTCCTCAACGAGCTGCAGCGTCACGCGTCGGACCCCGAAGATCGGCTCGGACGACAGGTTGCACAGGCGCTGTGGGGAAGTTCGTGGAGCCGCAAGGACGCAAGCGGCGACAGCGTGACCCTCGCCGGCATCACCCTCGATCACCTGAAGGCGACATACAGCCGCTACTACGTCCCCAACAACGCAGCGCTCATCGTGACCGGCGACGTCGTGACTGAGCGGGTGTTCGAACAGGCTCGAGAACAGTTCCGAGACTGGAAGCGCGGACCCGACCCGTTCGCGGATCGGCCAATCCCGCCCATTGCCCCGCGCGCGACGAACGGCGTGGTGATGCTGGCCTTGGACGTCCGGGACGTCACGATCCGCATCGCGCTGCAGGGACCGAGCGTCGGGCAGGATACCGGGGCGACCTACGCGGCCGACGCCCTGTTCGACCTGCTCAACGACCCCACGTCCGGCTTTCAGCAACGGCTCGTCACGACTGGACCGTTCGAATCGGTAACCGGCACCTACTACACCTTGAGTCATAGCGGACCGATCGAGATCGTGGGCAAGACGTCACCCGAGCGTGCCCAGGACGCTCTGGTCCGGCTGCTGAACGAGCTCGAGACGCTCGACGTGCTGGAAGGGGTGAGCGACGAGGACCTCGCGATCGCGAAGAAGCACCGTGAGGTGCAGTTGGCGCTCACGCGCGAGCGGATCGCGGGACTTGCACCCGCGCTCGCCCAATGGTGGAGCAGTGCCGGGCTCGACTATCACCTGGCCTACGACGGCCGCATGGCCGCCCAGACCATCGATGATCTGCGGCGGTTTGCCGGCACGTACGTGGTAGGACGGCCGCGCGTGATCGGCGTGCTCGCGCCGCCGGAGACCACGGATCGGCTCGCCGCCTGGCTGCGCCACCCCGCGGCGCGGAGCGGCCCGTGAACGTCGCCCGCCGACGGCGCGCCGCGTGCCTCCTCGCGCTGGTTCCGCTGATGCTCGCCGGTGCCCGGAGTCCGGGGCACGCGCCGTCCGGCAGCGTGGCAGACACGCTGACCACCGCCTACGACGTCGCGGGCATTCGGGTCCTGCAGCGCCGCACGGAGAGCAGCGACATCGTCGCGGTGCGCCTCTACCTGCTTGGCGGGACGCGCCAGATTACGGAGCGCACCGCCGGCATCGAGCCCCTGATGTTGCGTGCCGCGGCATACCACGGCGGGCGCGCGTTGGACCGCACGGGAAGCGTCGTCGCGCTCGAGCCGGAGGCAGACTGGACTGTGTACGGGTTCACCGGCCTGGTTGAGGATCTCGACGCGACCTGGCGTGCATTCGTCGATCGGCTGGTGCAGCCCGAGTTTTCCGACGCGGCCGTCGCAGGCGCCCGCCGCCGGCTCCTCACCCAGGCCCGTCGCCGCTATACCGAGCCCGATCAACGACTCCGCGTGATCGCCATGCGAGCGCTGTTCCGCGACCACCCATACGCACTCGATCCCGAGGGAACCGAAGCCTCTCTCGCCGCGCTCACCGCCGAGGACGTCCGCGCCTACGCCCGGGACCAGCTCGTCACGTCGCGCATGTTGCTCGCCGTCGTCGGCGCCGTGACGCGCGCCCACGTCGAGTCGCTCGTGACCGTCACGTTGGGCCGCCTGCCGCGCGGCGACTACCGCTGGACCTTACCCCCGGCGCCGCGCAAGCACACCCCGGGATGGCTGATCGAGAACCGGGATCTGCCGACCGCCTACATTCTCGGCCTGTTCCCCGGTCCGCCGCCGACGGCGGGCCAGGCGTACTGGGCGTTTCGCGTCGCCACCGCCGTGCTCTCCGGTCAGATCGGCTACCACATTCGTGCGGAGCACAGCCTGTCCTACGCCGCGTTCGCGCCGTTTTACGACCAGGCGATCCCCGTGGGCGGCGCGTACGTCAGCACACCCAAGCCTGACGAGGCACTCGCGCTCATCCATCAGGCGATCCGCGAAATCGCCACGCGGCGGTTCAGTGGGTACTCGCTCGGGAGATTCATCGACGGTTATCGCTTCGACTATCTGGTGAACAATGCCACGGCTGAGGCGCAGGCGGACTTCCTCGCCCGCGCCGAGCTCTACCTCGGCAGCTTCCGCAAAGGTGAGGAGTCCCTGCAGCTCTTGCACCGCGTTCTCCCCGAAGACCTCGCGCCGGTCGTATATGCGCACATGGGGAACATCCACTACGCCTACCTGGGCGACACGACCCGAATGCACGGGCAGTGGTGAGCCGGCTCTTCGGCGCTTCCTTGTGTCGGGCGGTCCGAGCGCTCATACTCCATCCTCGATACATACCGGAGGCGGCACATGCGGACACTGCTTTGCACCGCCCTCGTCCTGGCTGCGTGCGCACCGGGTGATGGGTCGCGCGCCGCGACGTCCGCCGGGCCGGCGCACAAGTATGCCGGGACCTGGGAAGGCCGGTCGTTCCGGAGCGCGTCCGACACCGGGACGCCGTGGCGCATCGTGACCGCCGTCGCGCCGGATGGCTCGCTGCGCGGAACGCTGACGTACACCTCGGTCACCGCACCCCCGGTGCCGATCCGCGCGCGGGACGTCAGCGACAGCGCGGTCGTCAACGAGATCGGGCCCTACCACAGCATCATCGCGAACGCGGACGTCGTGACGACCACCACCGGCAAGGTGCGGGGTGATTCGCTCAACGGCATCTTCGAGATGCGGCCCGCGGGCGGCGGGAACGTGATCATGAGCGGCAACTTCCGCTCCAAGCGGGTCGTACCGTAACGGAGCGACGCGCGCGCCTCGCCCTCACCGCCGTGCTCGCGGTGTACGGCGGGTTCCTGATTCTCAACCCCGGCCACTACGGCTGGCTCGACAGCCTCGACCTCGCGATCCACGAGTTCGGGCATCCCCTGTTCGGTGTGTTCGGAGAGTTCATCGGCTTCCTCGGCGGCACGCTGATGCAGCTTCTCATGCCGGCGATCTTCGTGGCGTACTTCTGGCGGCAGGGCGACCGGCATGCCTCGATGGTCGCGCTCTGGTGGGTGGCCCAGAACCTCTGGAACGTCTCAGTCTACGTGCAGGACGCCCGCGCCGAGCAGCTGCCGCTGGTGGGCGGCGGCGAGCACGACTGGAACTACCTGCTCGGCACCCTCGGACTCCTGAGCCAGGATCAGCTCATCGGCGGTGCCGTGCGATTGGCCGGCGTGCTGGTGTATGCGTGGTCCTGCCTGCGAGGCTGGACCTACGCTGGCGAGCGGGCCGAGCCATCGTAGCTTAGCCCCGACCTCAAGGAGCGCTCATGCCGACCGCCAACATCAACATTCTCGCCGTCCTCGTCGCCGCGGTCCTGACCTTCGTCCTCGGCGCCGTCTGGTACTCCCCCGTCCTGTTCGCCAAGCAATGGATGGCGGCTCAGGGGTACACGCCCGAGAAGCTGGAAGAGATGAAGCGCAGGGGAGTGACCCGGGCCTACGCCGTCTCGGTGCTGTGCTATTTGGTGACCGCCTATGTCATGGCGCTGCTCGCCTCGTACACGAATTCGACCACCCTGGCGCAAGGGCTGTGGCTCGGCTTTCTCTCGTGGCTCGGGTTCGCCGCCACGGTCGGGCTCACCGCGAACATGTTCTCGGAGAAGCCGATCGCCGCCTGGGTGCTCGACGCGGGCTACCAGCTGTCGTATCTCGTGCTCATGGGCGTGCTGCTGTCGGTGTGGCGCTGAGCAGGTGGCCCAAACCCCTGGCTCCACCCCCACTGCCTCCCGTACCGCGCTCGTCGCCGGCGCGTCGGGGCTGGTCGGCAGTCGGGTGCTGCGGCTGCTGCTCGAGGATCCGGCGTACGCGCGCGTCACGGTGCTCGCCCGTCGCGAGCTGCCGCTATCGCACAAGAAGCTGGAGCAGCGCGTGGTGAGCTTCGATCGCCTGGCCCAGATCGCCGATTTCCCGCGCGTGCATGACGTTTTCTGTTGCCTGGGCACGACCATGAAGCAGGCGGGCTCGCCGGATGCGTTCCGCAAGGTTGACTTCAGCTACGTCGTCGAGCTGGCGCGGGTCGCCGTCCGGCACCGCGCCTCGCAGTTCCTCGTGGTGACGGCGGTCGGCGCCGATCCTCAGTCGCGGATTCTCTACAGCCGGGTGAAGGGGGAAGCGGAGGAAGCGGTCCGCCGGCTGCAATTCGAGGGCATGCAGATCTTCCGGCCGTCGCTGCTCGTCGGCGCCCGGGCCCAGAGCCGCCCCGCCGAGCGCGTAGCCGGGCTGCTCAGCATGCTCGTCGCCTGGGCGTTTGTAGGACCGCTGGCCCGGTACCGACCGATCAAGGCCGAGACCGTGGCGCGCGCCATGGTACGGGTTGCCCGTGAGGCGCCGCGCGGTACACACGTGTACGAGTCCGAAGATATCCGCCGGCGCGCCGCCAAGCCGTGAAGTTCCCCCACCCCCTGACGTTGCTGTGCGGCTGCATCCTGCTCGCCGCCGCAGCGAGTCACGTGCTGCCGCCCGGTCAGTACGACCGCCGGGACGATCCGGTCACGGGCCGCAAGGTGGTCGTCGCGGGCACCTATCACGCCGTGGCGGCCCGCCCCGTGGGGCCGTTCCAGGCGCTCGTCGCCATCCCGCGCGGCATGGCCGACGCGGCCGCGGTGATCTTCTTCGTGTTCCTGATCGGCGGTGCGTTCACTGTGGTCGACGAGACCGGGGCGCTGCGGCAGGGCGTGGACTGGCTGGTGCGACGCTTCGGGCATTCCGAGGCGCTCGTTGTTCCCGCAGCCTCACTCGCATTCGCTCTGGGCGGGGTGCTCGACAACATGAAGGAAGAGATCATCGCCCTCGTGCCTGTGATGCTGCTCTTGGCGCGCCGCCTCGGCTATCGGCCGGTCGTCGCCGTCGCCATGAGCCTCGGCGCGGCCGCCGTGGGTGCCGCCTTCAGCCCGATCAACCCGTTCCAGGTAGGAATCGCGCAGCAGCTGGCGCAGCTGCCGTTGCTCTCAGGCTGGCTGTTTCGGATCGCCTTCCTCGCGGCCGCACTCGGCATCTGGATCTGGGGCACGTGGCGCTACGCCGCCCGCACCTGCATTCCGCCGAGCACGCAGCCCGGTTCCACCGGGGGCACGTTGGACGGTCGTCGCGGCGCGGTCCTCACCCTGGTGCTCGTCACGTTCGCCGCCCTCGTGGTCGGGGTGCTGCGGTTCGGCTGGGGGTTCAACGAGATGGCGGCGCTGTTCTTCGCGATGGGCGTAGTCGCTGGGCTCGTGGGCGGGCTGGGCGTGGGCGGCACGGCGGACGCGCTCGTCGCGGGATTCCGGTCCATGGCGTACGCCGCGCTGCTCATCGGTTTCGCACGGGCGATCTTCATCACGCTCGAGGAAGGGCGCATCGTGGACACGATCGTGCACGGTCTGTTCACACCGCTCGCCCAGCTGCCGCTGGCGCTCGCCGCACTCGGGATGATGGTCGTGCACGGCCTGGTCCACGTACCGGTGCCCAGTCCCAGCGGTCACGCCGTGCTCACCCTGCCGATCCTCGTGCCCCTCGCGGACCTGCTCGGGCTGTCGCGCCAGGTCACGGTGCTCGCGTATCAATACGGAGGCGGACTGTGCGAGCTGTTCACACCCACGAACGGCGCGCTGCTCGCGATCCTCGCCGCCGCGCAGGTCCGCTATGAAGACTGGCTCCGGTTCGCCCTACCGCTGCTCCTGACCCTGCTGGCGCTGGCAGCCGGCGCGATCGGACTGGGCGTGGCGATCGGGCTCCAGTAGGTTAGGACACCCTTCCATCCGATCCGGAGAACGCATGTCTCGACGTCACCCGATTCGCTTCCCGCCCGTCGCGCTCCTCTTTCCTGTCGTGCTCGGCGCCCAAGCGCCTGCGCGCCGGCACGTGGACGTGCCGGCGGTCGCGCCCCGCGCCGCCGACGTGGCCACGGTGGACGGCATCGTCAAGGCGTACTACGACGTCATCACCGGTCCCGCCGGCCAGCCGCGGCAGTGGTCGCGCGACCGCTCGCTCTACATCGCGGACCTCCGGTTCGTGGCGACGGGGGTCGGAAAACAGGGGCCCTACGCCCGTGTGATGGATCACCAGGCGTTCGTGGACGGCTCCGATTCGAGCATGGTGCACGACGGGTTCTTCGAGCGGGAAGTCCACCGTGTCACCCGGTCGTACGGGAATATCGTGCAGGTGTTCAGCACGTACGAGGAGCGGCGCACGGCGGACGGGCCGGTGGAAGGGCGCGGCATCAACGCCCTGCAGCTCTTCTGGGACGGGAAGCGGTGGTGGGTCGCGTCGGCGATCTGGTGCGACGAAGATCGGGCGCACCCGATCCCGGCGGAGTATCTCCCCTAGTGACGATGTACCGTCGCCTCGATGGGGCCCGCATCGTGGAGACGCTCGAGCGCCTGCGGCAGCGCATCGGCGAGCGGTTCCCCGGCTCGGGGCTCGAGCGCGTGTCGGGCGATCTGCTCGACGCCGCCAGCGAATCGATGGCGCGCGCGGCGGACCTGCGCCGCCCCAACGTGCCCCTGCGCATCGCCACCTGGGCACTGATTGCGATCATCCTGTTCGTCGCGTTAGAGGCGCTGCTCCACCTGCGACTGGCGCCGCGGTGGGAGGAGTTCGCCGGCTTCCTGCAATCCTCCCAGGCCATTCAGAATGTGGTATTCCTCGGGGTCGCGGTGCTATTCCTCGCGAACGTCGAGACGCGCATCAAGCGGCGCCGCGCGCTCGCGGCGCTGCACGAGCTGCGAAGCATCGCGCATATCGTGGACATGCACCAGCTGACCAAGGACCCGGATCAGTTGCTCGGGGAGGGCGGCACGGCGACGACATCACCACAGCGAACCATGACGCGCTTCGCCCTGTCGCGCTACCTCGACTATTGCTCGGAGTTGTTGTCGCTGACGAGTAAGGTGGCGGCGTTGTACGTGCAGGATTCCCAGGATCCCGTGCTGCTCGATGCCGTGAACGACGTGGAGACGCTGACTACCGGGCTGTCGCGCAAGATCTGGCAGAAGATCATGATCATCGACACCCTGGAGCCCTCGCGGAGGCTCACGTGACCGGCCGGCCCAGCGGCGCGATCGTCCGGACCGCCCTGTTCGCGATCCTGTTCATGGGCACGGTACTGGTCTACGTGCCCTACATCCTGGCGTCCGGCCCAGAGACCGAGCGCTGGACGCTCGGGCCCTGGCGCTATGTCGGGCTGCTGCCGCTCGCGGCCGGGATCGCGGGCCTCGCATGGTGCCTGCGCGACTTCGCCCTGGTGGGTCGCGGCACGCCCGCCCCGTTCGATCCCCCCCAGCAGTTGGTCGCCACCGGCCTGTACCGTCGGGTTCGCAACCCGATGTATCTCAGCGCTCTGTCGCTGCTCGTGGGCGAGGCGGCTCTGCTCGAAGCGCCCGTGTTGCTGCGCTACGCGGCAGGATTTTTCCTGGTGGCGCACTTGTTCGTGGTGTTGTACGAGGAGCCGGCGCTGCGTCGCAAGTTCGGCGAGTCGTACGACCGCTACCGCGCGACGGTGCCTCGCTGGCTGGCGCGGAGGCCACGGTGAGCAGCGACCGGCGCATCGCTCTGCTGCTCGACGTGTTCGACCAGGCGTTCGATCGCCGGGCCTGGCACGGCACCGCCCTGTGGGGTTCGATCCGCGGACTCTCGCCGCGCGGGGCGTTGTGGCGTCCGGCGCACCGCCGTCACAACATCTGGGAGGTCGTGCTGCACACGGCCTACTGGAAGTGCATCGTGCGCCGCCGCCTGACGCGCGATCTCGAACTCGAATTCCCTCGCACCGGGAGCAACTGGCCGGCTCTCCCGGCGAAGCCCGACGCCACCGCGTGGCGGCGCGATGTGGCGCTCCTCAAGGAGCAGCACCGGCTGCTCCGGGCCGTCATCGCGCGCTTCCCGGCGGCACGGCTCGGCGCCCGGGGATGGCGGTCCACCTGGACCAATGCGCAGCACGTGTACGGCATCGCCTCGCACGACTTGTATCACGCGGGGCAGATACAGCTGCTGAAAGCGCTTAACCGTCGGTAGTCACTCGCCCCTGAGCCGCTCGATGTCCCGTCGCTCCTTCTTCGTGGGCCTCCCCTTCCCCTCGTAGCGGAGCGACGGCGCCACGCGCAGCTGCTCGGCGAGCCGCTCGCGCAGCCGCTTCCCCTCGGCGTCCTCGACGTAGAGCGCCGCCGCCGTTGCGGGAGAGCCGCGGTGCTGTGACAGGGCGCGTACTATCACCCGGTATTCGAACGGGCCGCGGCGAATCCGCAGCCGGTCACCCACGGCGAGCAGCTTTGCGCGCTTCGCCCGCGCCCCACCCACTTCGACCTTGCCCCCCCCGATGGCCGCGGCCGCGAGGACGCGGGTCTTGAAGAAACGCGCGGCCCATAACCACCGATCGAGCCGCACGCGTGACCCGTCCGACATGGCGTCTCCCCTCCCGGCAGGGTATGGTCCACGAGCGGCGCCGGGTATGCGTATACTGGGAACCGCGGCCCCGCCCAAACCCTTTTTCGTGCAGAGTACAATGCTCGCTCGGTGCGCGACTCGTCCGCCAGCCGTCCCGGCCCGTAGGGTCGCAGCCTCCCAGGCGTTGCGGGCTGTAACCCTTGGCGCCGCCGCAGCGAGCGTGCTGCTCGCCTGCGGGACACCGGGGGTGCGCGGCGTCGCGGGCACGGCACCTGCCCCGAACGTGCTGTGGACGCCCCCCCGCCAGCCAGCCGCCGCACCTGCAGCGGCGCCGCCCGAGCTTCCGGCCGACCTCGCCGGGCGGATCGCGCAGCTCAAGCTGACCGACGTCATCGACATCGCGCTACGGAACAATACGGCCACGAGCGCCGCCTGGGCGGATGCTCGGGCTGCGGCCGCGACATATGGCGCGGCCAAGGGGCAATACTACCCCACCATCGCGCTCGGCGGGACGGTACAGGCCATCAAGCGGATCGCCTCGGGCGGCGTGGGTGCCGCGAAGCAGCAATCCTACGGGCCCAGCGTCACCGTCTCGTGGCTCCTCCTCGACTTCGGCGGCCGCTCGGGCACCATCGGCGCGACCCGTGAAGCGCTGCTCGCGGCGGACTGGACACACAACGCGACCCTACAGAGCGTCGTCCTGGCGGTCGAGCAGGCGTACTTCCTGTACGTGGGCACCAAAGGACTGCTCGTCGCACAGCAAACGACGCTCACCGAGGCGCAGACCAATCTCGGGGCTGCGGAGCAGCGGCATCGGGTGGGCCTCGCCACGATCGCCGACGTGTTACAGGCGAGGACCGCGCTGTCACAGGCCCGGCTGGCGCTCGAGTCGACGCAAGGTGACCTGCAAACCACGCGAGGCGCCTTGGCGCTGTCCATGGGCCTGCCGGCTAATATCCCCTATGACCTCGAGGTGCTGCCCGACACCACCCTCCCGCTCGACATCATCGAGGGCGTGGATACGCTGATCGCGCGGGCGCTGCGCGAGCGACCCGACCTCGCGGCCCAACGCGCGCAAGTCGAGCAGGCCCGCGCCCGGGTGAGCGTCGTGCGCTCCCAGGCCCTGCCGTCGCTCTCGGTCGGCGGGACCGGTAGCCAGACCTACTTCGTCCAGCATCCGGGTACCCTGACTCCTCCCGCCGGCAACAGCTACAACGCGGCCCTGACGCTCGCGTTCCCGCTTTTCTCGGGGTGGTCGCAGATCTACAACGTGAAGGCGGCGACCGCCGCCGCCGAGGCGGCTGCCCGGCGGGCGCAGGGGTTCGAGCAGGAGGTGGTCTACCAGGTGTTCAACGCCTATTACGGGCTCCGCACCTCCACCCAGCAGGTTCGGACCAGCCGGGATTTGCTCGCCAGCGCCACGGAATCCGAGCAGGTGG
>Ga0209160_1001336_pt1 | contig 20679 bp, 19 predicted proteins | sample GraSoiAngelo_153_FD_186167 | JGI IMG/M metagenome (GOLD analysis project Ga0209160, IMG submission 186167) | Grasslands soil microbial communities from the Angelo Coastal Reserve, California, USA - 14_1009_12_40cm (SPAdes) (version 2) | ecosystem: Environmental > Terrestrial > Soil > Grasslands ... | reverse complement strand
AGTCGTCGGTGTCCTCGGCAACGATCAGCGTGAGGCCGGAGAGATCCGGCAGGTCGATTGGGCGCATCACCGCGATAACCTTACGGCCTCCCGGCTCCGCCGTCTACGTAGGAAAATCGTTTCCCAGTCCGGGGTACCCGCCACCGCGCGACCGCGTCGGTCCGCGTGTGATACAAAGGCCCCCATGACGAACCAGCTGCCGCGCGTCCACGAGATCGAGCATCATGCCGCCGAGCGGGCGACGACGCGCCCGGTCGTGTCCGGCATGCACGGCGTGGTGGCCGCCGGCCATCCGCTCGTGTCGATGGCGGGGATGCGCATGCTGCTCGCCGGCGGCAACGCCTTCGACGCGGCGGCGGCCGCCGGTTTCGCCGCCGCCGTGGTGGAGCCGACGGCCTCCTATACGCTGTGCGGCGAGTGCGTGGCGATGGTCCACGACGCGCGACGACGCGAGAGCGTCGCGGTGAGCGGGCAGGGCACGGCCCCGGCGCGCGCGACCATCGACGTCTTTCGCCGGCGCGGCCTCGAGCGCATCCCGACCGGGCCGGGCGCCGACGCGCACCTGTCGTTCACGGTGCCGGGCGCCGTCGACGCGTATCTCACGCTGCTCGAGACGTACGGCACGAAGTCGGTGAGCGAGGTACTGATCCCCGCGCTGCAGTACGCGGAGCGCGGCTTCCCGATGTACGAGTACATGCACCGCATGCTCGCGATCCCCGAGACCCGCGCACAGTTCGCGCTCTACCCGCCCGGCGGCGCCGGCGTCTTCTATCCTGGCGGCCGCGCGCCGCGCGTCGGTGAGCTGTTCGTGCAGCCGGCGCTGTCCGGCACGCTCCGGCGTCTCGTGGAGGCCGACGCGAAGGCCGGCGGCGATCGCCTGGCCGGCATCGCCGCCGCGCGCGAGCGCTTCTATCGCGGCGACGTCGCGTCGATGATCGGCGCCTTCTCGGAGAAGTGCAACGGCCTGCTGCGCGCGAGTGACCTCGCCGGCTACCGGGCGCGCGTCGAGCCGCCGCTGCGCACGACGTTCGCGGGCCGGGAGATCCTCGGCCAGGCGGCGTGGACGCAGGGGCCGGTGCTGATGCAGGCGCTCGGCATGCTCGCGACGCTGGATCTGAAGACCATGGGCCACAACTCCGCCCGCTACGTCCACGTGGTGTCGGAGAGCCTGAAGCTCGCCTTCGCCGATCGCGAGCGGTACTACGGCGACGTGCCGACCGTGCCGCTCGCCGAGCTCCTGGCGCCCGCGTATCTCGCCGAGCGCGCGTCGCTGATCGCGCCCGACCGCGCGATGCCCGCGGCGCCGCTGTCCGGCACCCCGCGGAGGGCGGTGACGCCGGCGCCGGCCGTGGCCGACGGCACGACGCACATCGCGGCGATCGACGGGCGCGGCAACATGATCGCGTTGACGCCGAGCGGCGGCGTCTTCCGGAAGTCCGCGTTCGCGCCCGAGCTGGGCTGCACGCTGAGCACGCGAAGCGAGATGTTCGTGCTCGAGGACGGCCATCCGAACGCGCTGGCGCCGGGCAAGCGGCCGCGCACGACCCTGGTGAGCTATCTGATCTGCGAGAACGGCGCGCCCGTGATGACCGTCGGCTGTCCGGGCGGCGACGATCAGGCGCAGGCCGACCTCCAGATCGTCCTCAATCTGGTCGTCTTCGGCATGAACCCGCAGCAGGCCGTCGAGGCCCCGCGCTTCGCGACGCAGACGCTCGTGAACTCGTTCTATCCGCGCGTGTACAAGCCCGGCCAGCTCAACGTCGAGGCGGCCATTTCCGAGAGCACGCGCGCCGAGCTGCGCGCCCTCGGCCACACGGTGACCGAGATCGGCGCGTGTGGGGTCGGCGCGGTCGTCACGCGTCGAGATCCAGAGACCGGTGTGCTGTCGGCCGGCGCCGACCCGCGCCGTCCGACCTACGCGCTGGCTTTCTAGGAGAGAACCATGCCCAGTCAGAGCGACAAGGCCGCGACCCTCCGCGCCCTGCACCGAGGCCCGCGCGCGTTCGTGATCGCGAACGCGTGGGACGCCGGCTCGGCGCGCGCCCTCGCCGCGCTCGGGTTCCCGGCGCTGGCGACCTCCAGCGGCGCGCAAGCGGGCGTGCTCGGCCGGCGCGACGGCGCCGTGACGCGCGACGAGGCGCTCGCGCATTGCGGAGCCATCGCGGCCGCGACCGATCTTCCCGTCTCCGCCGATCTGGAGAAGGGCTTCGGCGACGCGCCGGAGGCGGCGGCGGAGACCATCCGTCTCGCCGCCGGCGTCGGGCTGGTCGGCGGCTCGATCGAGGACGCGACCGGCGACAAGGCCACGCCGCTCTACGACATCGCCCACGCCGTCGAGCGCGTGGCGGCGGCGGTGCAGGCCGCGCGCGCGCTGCCGTTTCCCTTCACGCTGACGGCGCGCGCGGAGGGCTTCCTGCGCGGCAACACGAATCTCGACGACGCGATCAAGCGGTTGCAGGCGTTCGAGAACGCGGGGGCGGACGTGCTCATGGCGCCGGGGCTGCCCGACCTCGCGGCCGTGCGCGCGGTGTGCGGCGCCCTCGGCAAGCCCTTCAACTTCATGGCCGGCATCAAGGGCAAGTCGTTCACGGTGGCCGAGCTCGAGGCCGCCGGCGTGCGGCGCATCAGCCTGGCGACGTCGCTCTATCGCGCCGCCATGACCGGGATGCTCGACGCCGCGCGCGAGGTGAAGGACAAAGGCAGCTTCGGCTACCTCGATCGCGCCATCGCCACGCCGGACTGGAACGCCTTCATGCAGGCGTGAGCCGGTGAGCACCGAGCGTCCCTTCGCCGGCGTCACCGTCGTCGAGTTCGGCCACTTCATCGCGGTGCCGTGGGCGGGGCAGGTCCTCGCCGACGGCGGCGCCCACGTGATCAAGATCGAGCCGCTCGAGGGCGAGCCGAGCCGTCACATCGCGCCTCTCGGCGGCGGCGAGAGCCGGCACTTCCTCATCCGCAACCGCGGCAAGCACGCGCTGCCGCTCGATCTGCGCCATCCCGACGCGCGCGAGATCCTCGAGGCGCTCCTCGCACGCGCCGACGTCGTCCTGACCAACATGCGCCCCGGCCTCGCCGCCGAGCTCGGGCTCGAGTACGAGCAGCTCCGGCCGCGTCACCCGCGTCTCGTCGTCGGCAATGTGACCGCGTTCGGCGCGCGCGGGCCGGACGCGGCGCTGGCCGGGATGGACCTGGTCGTGCAGGGGCGGAGCGGGCTCATGGTGACGGGCGGACGCGTGAAGGACGGCCTGCCGACGACGGGCGAGTCGCCGATCGCCGACTACATGGCGGCCGCTCTGCTCGCCTTCGGTGTGGCCTCTGCCCTCTATCGGCGCGAGCGCACCGGGCGCGGCGGACGCGTGGACACCTCGCTGCTGCTCGCCGCGCTCGCGCTGCAGAACAACCTCATGGTCCGCGTCGAAGCCCTGGACGGCCCGCGCCACGCCGCCTTTCGCGAGTGGCTCACCCGGGCGCGCGCCGGGGGCGTGCCGTTCGCGGAGCAGGTCGAGCGGATGCCGCGCAACCGCGTCGTGGCCTCGCAGGCGATCTACATCCGGACGTACGCGACGAAGGACGCCGCGCTCGCCGTCGCCTGCGGCAGCCCGTCGCTGCGCCGCAAGTTCATGGCCGCCGTCGGTCACGAGGATCCGGCGCTGAAGGCGCCGGTGGCCGACGTCGACGCCCACTACGCCGCGCTCAAGGCGGCGGTGGAGGCGACGATCGCCTCGCGCACGACCCAGGAGTGGAAGGTCGCCCTCGACGCCGCCGGCGTCCCCGCGAGCGGCGTCGCGCTGCCCGTCGAGATCCTGGACGATCCGCAGCCGGCCGCGAACGCGATGTTCCAGCGCTTCGAGCATCGGACGCTGGGGCCGGTCACCGTGCTCGGCCCGCCGGTCCAGGTCGACGACGGCGGCTTCGTGCCGGGCCCGCCGACGCCGGCGTTCGGCGGCGAGGTCCGCGCGATCCTCGCGTGGGCCGGCTTCGCCCCGCGCGACGTCGAGCGCCTGCTCGCCGGCGGTGCCGTGACGCCGACCGCGCCATGACTCAGCCGACCCCGGCCGTCCGCGCAGACCTCGCCCCGACCGGCACGCTTCGCGCCGGGATCAACTACGGCAACTTCATCCTCGCCCAGAAAGAGCCGGCCCGCGGAGAGTCCCGGGGCGTGGCGATCGACCTGACGCGCGAGCTCGCCCGGCGGCTCGGCGTGCCCGTCGAGCTCATCGCCTACACGAGCGTGGCGGCGATGGTGGACGCGGCCAGGACGGGCGCCTGGGACATCGCGTTTCTCGGGATCGATCCCGCCCGCGAGGGCGAGATCGGGTTCAGCGCGGCCTATCTGGAAATCGAAGCCACCTATCTCGTGCCGGCGGCCTCGCCGCTGCGCGCGGCGGCGGAGGTCGACCGTGAGGGCGTGCGCGTCGCCGCGCCGGCGCGCGCCAACTACGAGCTGTTCCTCAGCCGCAGCCTGAAGCGCGCGCAGCTCGTGCGGGCGCCGAACGCCGACGCGGCCTTCGACCTGCTCGCGAGCGGCACGGTGGACGCGCTGGCGGGATTGAGGCAGGCGCTGATCGGGCTCGTCGACAAGCTGCCCGGATCGCGCATGCTCGACGGGCAGTTCATGAAGGTGCCGCAAGCCGTGGGTGTCCCCAGGGGCCGCGACGCCGGCCTCGCGTACCTGCGCGGCTTCGTCGAGGACGCCAAGGCCTCCGGACTGGTGGCCCGGGCGATCGAGAAGACGGGGGCCCGCGGCGTCTCGGTGGCGCCGAAGGCATCCGTCCGATAGTGGCGCCCACCGCCGTTCCCGATTTCCTCTACGGCACGGCCTGGAAGGAAGACCGCACCCCCGCGGTGACCGAGCTCGCGCTGCGAACGGGCTTTCGCGGCATCGACACCGCGAACCAGCGGCGCCACTACTTCGAGGCCGGCGTCGGCCAGGGCCTCGCCGCCGCGTACCGCGCAGGCATCGTGACGCGCGCGCAGCTGTTCCTCCAGACGAAGTTCACCTACCGCCACGGCCAGGACCACCGGCTGCCCTATGATCCCGCGGCCGATCTCTCGACGCAGGTCGCCCAGTCGATGGCCAGCTCGCTCGAGCACCTCGGAACGGATCACGTCGACAGCTACGTGCTGCACGGGCCCGCCTCCGGCCACGGCTGGAGCGACGACGACGCCGAGACCTGGCGCGCGATGGTGAAGGAGCGTGACGCCGGGCGCACGCGGCGGCTCGGCGTGAGCAACGTCTCGCTGCGGCACCTCGAGCAGATGGCGGCCACCGGCGCCGAGGCCCCGGCGTTCGTCCAGAACCGCTGCTTCGCCCGGCTGGGCTGGGATCGGGCGGTGCGCATGTTTTGTGCGGAGCGGAAGATCGTCTACCAGGGCTTCTCGCTGCTCACTGCCAATCCGGAAGCGCTGCAGCATCCGCTCGTGGGCCGCACCGCCGCCCGGACCAAAGCCACGCGGCCCCAGATCGTCTTCCGCTTCGCGATGGCGGTCGGCATGCTGCCGCTGACCGGCACCACCGACCCCGAGCACATGAAGCAGGATCTCGCCAGCCGCGAGGTGCCGCTGTCCGCCGACGAGGTGCGGGCGATCGAGTCGCTGGTGGGCTGACGACGCGGGGTCAGCGGTCGCGCACATCGGGACGCGGGTGGTCGCGCACCAGCGCGAAGATGACGAAGCCCACGACGATCCAGAGGATCTCGCGCGCGCGCCGCGCGAGGCCGAAGGCCACCGCCGTCGAGGCCGGCAGCCCCAGCGCGACGAACGTCACGACGTAGCCGCCCTCCTGCGCGCCGACGCTCGCGGGCACCAGGAACGTCGCGAAGCGCACGGCCGTTCCGAACGCCTCGATGATGGTGGCCGTGGTCAGCGACACGGGCACCCCGAGGAAGCGCAGCGCGAGGAAGGCCTCCACCACGCCGAGCAGCCAGGCGACGAAGTGAAACGCGATCGAGAGCATCAACCGCCGGGGCTCCTCGCGATAGAACCTCACGAGGCCGCGATCGACGCGCGCGCCGGTCTCCGTGTGCCGCGCCAGGCGCAGGCCGATCCGGGCGAGCCAGCGCTGGACCGGGCCGAAGAGACCGCGCATCTGCGCCACCACGAAGCCGACGAGGGCCAGCACCTCGAGCGTGAGGAGCCACATCATCCCGTGCAGCAGCGAGGAGTTCGGCAACCCGGCCATCCACGCGACGACGACGCCGAGCAGGAGGAAGAGGCCCTGGGCGAGCGTGATGGTCGTCTTGGCGACGACCACCGACAGCACGGCCTCGTCGAGGGACACGTGACGGCGCAGCAGCCATGCCTTGATGGCCTCGCCGCCGAGCGACGCCGTCGGTGTGGTCAGGTTGAAGGCCTCGCCCGCGATCCGCATCGCCAGCAGCCTTCGAAAGGGCACGCGATCGCGGAGGAAGGCGTACCGCCAGCCGAGCGTGTCGAACGTCGTGACCAGGACGAAGGGAAAGACGGCGACCACGGCGAGCCGCCAGGACAGGCCCGTGATCGCGGCGAGGATCGCCGCGGGGTCGTTCGTGGCGACGAGGACGCCCAGGAACACGACGCCGAGCGCGAGGAGCAGCACGCGAAGCAGCTTCATGCGGCAGCGGGGACGGCTCAGCTCTCTCGATAGAGCAGCAGCAGGACCCCGAAGACCGCCAGTCCCGCCGCCCAGACGCGACCCGGCAGGCGATCCTCCGGCGCCGCCAGCCGCAGCTCGAGCCAGCGGGCCCATCCGATGACGACGCCGAGCACGCCGAGCGGAGCGTGGGTGACTTCCAGGAGGAACTCGGCCTTGAGGTTGAGGCTGGCGTGCGAGTGCGTGAGCAGGAGGCCGCCGCCGACGACGCAGAGCAGAGGAAAGACGAGCGCCCACCGCGGCGAGCGCAGCCGGTGGGTGCGCACCATCCACTCGAAGAGGCCGAAGGCCACGACGAGGAGCACGAAGACGCGGTGCTGCAAGACCGTGGGCTCGGCCATGCTCTCCCAGAATCCCTGCGGGCCCAGCGGCCACGCTCCCGGATCGTTGCGCACCAACATGAAGCTCGCCAGGCCCAGCAGCACCAGCGGCCAGTGACGCGCCCAGCGCGCCAGGCCGCTCACGTGAAGGATCGCGAGGGTCCCCATCGACAGCACGAAGAGCCCCGAGACGTGATGGTTGTACTCCGACCACGCCCGGTCGGCGTCGGTCCGGGGCGCGTTCCTGTCGTCGACAGGGAGCTCGTCGATCGGCGGTGAGGTGAAGCTCGGCACGCGCGGCGTGAACCGCGTGGCCACCTCGCCCAGGGTCGCCCGGTCGGCGACGACGTCGATCGCCGGCGGCAGCGACGTCAGCGACGCGGCGGCGAACAGCACCGTGATCCCGAGCCCGAGCTCGACTTCCACGAAGCGCCGGACGCGCTGCAGGGACATCGGCGGTTGGCCCGCGAGACGACGCACGGCGAAGAAGTTCGCCGCGCCCAGGACCAGGAGCCCCGCGAGGATCACCATCTTCGTGAGCACCATGACGCCGTAGGCCGTTCCCAGCAGCGCGTGGACGCCGCCGACGTAACCCAGCGTGAGCCCGACGCCGGCCGTGATCAGCACGCCGACGGCGGCGAGCGCCGTCGCCGAAAAGCCCTGAAGCAGCCGCGGCGGCCACGGGCGCTCGATCGAGCCGACCGCCGCCACCACCAGGTGGAACAGGCCGCCGATCCAGACGGCGGCCGCGAGCTGGTGGAGCGCATCGAGCGCCATCAGCGTCGCCCGATGGCCGGAGCGTGCCGCCGCGTGGCTCGTCCAGGCGCCCGCCACGACGAGGCTCAGCGTGCACGCGGCGAGCAGCGCCCAGCGGACCCGCGCCTGGGATGGCCGGCGAAGCGTGAGGGCGCCGACCATCAGCCCACCGCTCGCGAACACCCGCAGCGCGCTGGCCCTGACGTAGGAGGTGGCGAGCAGCTCGCGCACGTGCCAGTCGGCGCCGGTGCCCAGCGAGGCGACGACGACACCGAGCGACAGACACTGGGTGACCGCGACGCCCGCGGCGCCCAACGCGAGCAGGGGCCACACGCGGCGCAGCGGCGCCTGCTCGCGGGCGCACCCCGACCAGAGGACGATGAGCGCGAAGGCCACGCCGCCGATCGCGATGGCCTGCCCCGACAGGTTGAGCCCGCGCAGCAGAACGTCAGCGAACGCGGCCATGGCGTCGGTTCCACACGACGAGGAGAAGGAACGCGGGCGCTCCCACCGCGGCCGCCACCAGGAACCACGACGCCTTCCCGAAGGCGGACAACACGATGACCAGATAGATGAAGTCGCGGCTGGCGAGCGCGGCGGCCAGACGGGCGGCGCGCGGGCTGTCGGCGCCCACCGCGTGGTCTTCGGCCGTGCGCTCGAACGTGAGGGCCGCCGAGCCGAGCGTGGCCAGCGCGGCGGCGGCTCCGAGCACGAGCGGCCACGCCGTCCTGGCGCTCAGCGCCCAGCCGACGGCCATGCAGATGAACACCGCGACGTGGACGGTGTTGTCGCCCCAGAAGTCCAGGATCGCCCCGCGGCGCGACTGCTGGAACTTCAGCCGCGCGAGCTCGCCGTCGCAGCCGTCGAGCACCGAATGGGCCAGAAAGAGCATCGCCCCCGTGAGCTGGAGCGCCGGCGCTTCGCCCAGGAAGAAGGGCGCGCCGGCCAGCCCGACCGCGACGCTCGTGAGCGTCATCATATCGGGGGTCACGGAGGTCGAGGCGAGGCGTCGGGTGAGGGCGAGCGAGATCGTGCGCTCGAAGTGACGCGACATGAATCCTTCGTTGTGCTTGATCAGGGACCTCAGGAGCAAGGTCTCCGCCGTCGCGACGTCTGTCGCGGACACGAGCGGGAACCGTCCGTCCAGCGCGAGCGGCCGCGGAGGGTTGCCGAACGTGCGGGCGAGCTCGACCACGAGGCCGGGCTGCGTCGAGCGCGCCGCCGCGGCGAGGACGACGCCGGGCCGCTCGGTCTCGACGACCACCGCGCAGGCGCCGTCGACGTACAGCCGTTCCGGCTCGACGGGCATCTCGAGCAGCGCGTGCAGCCAGCGTGGCTGCGGCACGACGTTCGCCGGCACCAGGACGATCCGCTGCCTGGACAGCGGGGGAATGTGGGTCGACGGCGTCAGGACGGCGGCGCCCGCGCCGTCGACGAGCCCGCGCACCGCCGGGCCCATGTCGCACACGAACACCTGCTCGAATCCAGCCGCCCTCGCCGCCCGCACGATCCTCGTGATGAGCGGAAGCCCGGCGACGACGCGGGTGGGAGCGACGGACGGTGCGCCGTCCGACGCGGACGGCACGACGACGAGGATCATGCGATCGGCAGGCTCGGCACGGCGACGGACACCCCGCCGCGGCGGCTCGACTCGCGTGCGACGCTCTCGAGCACGCTGCAGAGCCGGGCCTCGGCGAGGTTGGAGTCGCGCGGCGCCGTCCCGGTCACTGCGCCGAGGAACTGATCCACGACGGGATCGAACCACTCCGGATGCGCCGAGCCGTTGGACAGGGCGGGCGGACACGACCACCGCTGCTCGCGGCCGTCGCGCTCGAGCCGCAGCGTCTCCGCGTGGAGCTCGATGCGCCCGTCGGTTCCGACGAGCTCGGCGACGTTGTCGCGCCGGTCGGCGGCCCAGGTGAGGAAGATCTCGGCCGTCGCGCAGGGAAAGGTCACCTGCACCGTCGCCGTATCCTCGACGGGCGAGGTCAGGTGCCGGCGTCGCTCGAGGCGCGCGCTCACCGCCGTCGGCCGGTCGCCGATCCAGTTCCGGAGCAGATAGAACACGTGCCAGCCGTGGTCGGTCAGCACGCCACCGCCGCCGAGCGCGGGGTCGAGGCGCCAGTTCACCCCGTTCGCATTGCTGGCCGCGGCGGGGCGCGTCCGAAGCGTCCGCCACACGACCCGCGTGACCGGCCCGATCGTTCCCTGCTGCACGAGCTGCATCGTCCGTTTGATGATCGGCGCGTGATGCCAGTTGTGAACGGTGTGGACGACGCGGCGAGTCGCCTCGGCGAGACGGCTCACCCGGGCCAGGTCGTCCGGGCCGACGACGAGGGGCTTCTCGCAGAGCACGTGAAGCCCGCGCTCGAGCGCGCGGCACACCAGGGGGCCGTGGCTCGCGGGCGGCGTGCAGATGTCGACGAAGTCGAGCGGCTCGTGCGCGAGAAGCCCGTCGACCGAGTCGTACCAGCGCGCCGCCGGCAGTCGCGCGTCGGCGAGCTGTCGGCGCCCGCGTTCGGTGTCGCTGACGGCAACGATCTCGACATCGTCGCGACGGGTCCAGCCGGGCAGATGGCCCTCCAGGGCCACGTTCCCGAGGCCGATGATCGCCCCGCGTAGCATCCGCTCAGCGGAGCCCGTGCGCGCGCCCGACGGCCTCCAGCGCCTCGTCCAGGATGGCGAGGCCCGCGAGGGCGGTATCCTCCCGGATCACCAGGGGCGGGTTGATTCGGATCGAGGGCGAGTACGTCATGGCCACCAGGCCGCGGCGCAGGCACTCCTGGTACAGCGCGCGCGTCACCTCCCTGGCGAGCGGCTCCTTCGTCTGCCGGTCACGGACCAGCTCGATACCGAGCATCAGGCCCTTGCCCCGCACCTCGCCCACGCACCGGTGTTTCTCCTTCAGCGCCTCCAGCCGTCTGAGCATGACCTGGCCGACGCGTTCGGCGTTGCGGACGAGGTCTTCCTTCAGCAAGATCTCGAGCGTGGCGAGCCCGGCGGCGGCCGCCAGGGGATTCCCACCGTAGCTGGACGAGCTGGCGCTGGGGTTCGACCAGGGGGCGCGGCCCGTCAGGTCGTCGGTGGAGACGACGGCGCTCAGCGGGAAACCGCCGCCCATGCCCTTGCCGACCGTCATCACGTCGGGCACGACGCCGTCGTGATCGCAGCCCCACATCGCACCCGTGCGCCCGAAGCCCGTCAGCATCTCGTCCGCGATGAGGAGCGCGTCGTGCTCCCTGGCGATCGCCTGGACCGCCCGCAAGAACCCCGGCGGCGGAACCACGTTGCCGGCCGTCCCCTGGATCGGCTCGACGATGATGGCGGAGATCTCGCCGCCCGTCTGATAGCGGACGACGTCGCGCAGGAAGTCCGCGCACGCGATCCCGCAGTCCGGAAAGCGCAGCTTGAGCGGGCAGCGGTAACAGTCCGCGTACGGCGACACGTGGCGGCCGGGCATGAAGGGGCCCAGGTGGTGCTTGAACTCGCTGCCGAGCAGGCCCAGCACGCCGCCCGTCTTGCCGTGGAACCCGCCCCAGAATCCGAGGACCTCGTGCTTGCCGGTGGCGGCCTTGGCAAGGCGCAGGGCGGCCTCCACGGCTTCGGCGCCGCCGGAGAACAGCTGGATGCGGGTGAGCCCCTGCGGCGTGAGGCTGGCCAGCTGCGAGAGGAAGCGGGCGCGCGTGTCCGTGGTGAAGCTGCCGAACGTCAGGCGCTCGAGCTGTCGCTTCAGCGATTCCACGTAGTGCGGATGGCAGTGGCCGACGCTGCCCACGCCGATGCCGGCGATGAAGTCGATGTACTCGTTGCCGTCCTCGTCGACGAGCGTGCAGCCTTCGCCCCGGGCCATCGCGACGCCGGCCGTGAGGGCGAACGACTGCAGCCCGGGCGCGATGTGGCGCCGCTCCTGGGCGACGATCTCACGCGAGCGTGGCCCGACCTCGCGTCGCGCGGTCATCGGGAGGCTCCGGCGAAGCGGAGCGCCACGTGCGCGGCGATGCGCTCGGCCGCCTCCTCGCGGAAGAGCGCGAAGCTCGGCCAGGCGTTGACGTCGAGCAGCACGACGCCGCCGGTCGCGGTCACGATGGCGTCGCCGCCGTAGATGTCGAGCCCGAGCGCCAGCGCCGCCCGCCGCACCGCCCGCGCCAGCTGGGCGGGCTCGAACGGGTGGCCGGCCACGCGCTGCTCCTTGTGGTAGAACCAGCGGAACCACCCCGGCGCGCCGTCGGACCGCGCGGCGGCGCCGATGCCATAGAACTTCACGAGGTCGCCCTCGACGTTGGGCTGGATGACCGCGCGCCGGATACCGCGGGCCGCGAGCGCCTCGAGCGCCGCCGTCACACCCTCGCGCGTGCTCGCGAACGTCACGTCCCCTGCCTGCGTGTTGTGGACGTCCGCGCGCTTCACCCACACCGGGAGCGCGCCGACGTCATTGCGCGCGTCGGTGGCGACGAGCCGGCTCTCGATGAAGGCGACGTTGGCTTCGTCGAAGAGCGCGATCATGCGCTCCCGGTACGTGTTCAGCACGGCCCGCGGACTGTTCACGAGAGGGATCCCGCGGACCTCGAGCGCGTGCAGACGATCGAGGATCTCCAGTCGCTCGCACATCAGGAACACGCCGAGGGGGCGGGGATCGGCGGGGCCGATCTCTTCCGGGGTCTTGAACGTCACCTGGAACCCGCGGGCCTCCAGATGCTTGCCCGTCAGTCTCAGGATCTCGGCGTCATCGTTCTCTCGGCCCGGCGAATGCTCCTGTTCTCGAAAGATCCCCCAGCAGTACGGTTCACTCACCAGTCATCTCCCATGAAGGTTCACGCGGCGGCCCGAGCCTGCGAGGGCTTCGGCCAGCGCGACATCGGACCCGTGATCGACGTCGACCACGTTTTCGATCGTTTCAGCGTAGAACGGCTCTCCCTGCCGGTGCAGCCATGCCAGGAACTCCCGCAGCCTCCCGAGCGGCGGCGGTGTCGCGGCGCGCGCGCGCGCGGAGAACAGGTACATGCCGGCGGTGACGTGCGTCCCCGCCGTTCCTCCGAGGGCCCGCACGCGGCTCGCCGCGTCCACGTCGACCCACAGCGGACTCTCATCGGCCACGAGCGGCGTCACCGCGAGCACGCTCGCGTCGGGCGGGCGGCGGAGCGCCGCCTCGACGAAGCGCACGAAGTCGTCCGTCCGACACCACGCGTCCACCGTCGAGACGAGCGCGCGGCCGCCGCCCAGGCGCCGATTGATCTCGAAGAAGCTTTCCAGCGACGACGGGGTCGTCTTGACGATGACCTCGGCGTCGAGGTCCGGGAAGCGGGCGTGGACCAGGTCGCGACACTCCCGGGCCTGCTCGTTCACGATGGCGACGAGCGACGTGATGCCCGCGGCCAGGAAGTTTCCGATGACCCACTCGATCAGCGGCACGCCGGCGACCGGCACGAGCGGCTTGGGCATCGCGAAGCCCGCGGCCCGCAGGCGGCTGCCGTCACCGGCGGCGATGATCCCGCCGGGGCAACCCGTGGGGATTCTCACAGAAGCAACCCTCGGAGCTCTCCCAGCGAGCGAATCACGCGATCGCCGGGGCAGCACGGTGGTGGGTGCCACGTGGCCTCCCCGACGAGCCAGATGTGCGCCATGCCGACACCGCGCGCGCCGGCCATGTCACGCGAGGGAGAATCGCCGACGAACGTTGCGTCGCCCGACTCCACGCCGAGCCCGTCGAGCGCGTGCCTGAAGATGCGGGGATCGGGCTTCCTGCACCCGACGGTCTCGGAATCGACGATCACGCGGAACAGCGACCGGATGCCGAGGTCGTCACACACGGCCGTGAGATTGCCGTAGAAGTTGGAGACGATGCCCAGAGGGTAACGGCGCGCGAGCTCGGAGAGCAACGAGACGTTGTCCCGGACGGAGCGGGTCGCCTCGTCCAGGAAGCGCGTCACGATACGGTCGACGAGCCGTCCGTCGCTCAGACCCAACGCGGCGCCGAGGCCGGTGGCGAGCCGCCGAACGGTCTCGTCGAGCGAGAGCGTCGCGGGGATGGCTCCCACCAGCGCGTCGTCGGCGCCGTAGAACAGCGCGTCGAACCGCTCCGGCGGGACCACCACGCCCTCCGCCCGACAGAGCCGGAACATGCGCTCCTTCCAGGTGAGCGCCCCGGCGTCCAGCGTGCCTCCGAAGTCGAACAGGATGGCGGCAGGCGAGTGCCCGTTCCGAGCGTCCTGCGCGGCGCGTGCGTCAGGCCTCACGAGCGCGCATTTTCTCACAGGAACGCCGCCAGACCCACCCTCACAGCTTCATGTGGGGGTCGAGCCAGTCGCGCAGCGCGTTGCCCATCAGGTTGATGGCCAGCGTGGTCACGAAGATCGCGAGGCCGGGGAAGGTGGCGATCCACCACGAGTTGAGCATGTAGACGCGCCCCTCGCCGAGCATGTTGCCCCAGGCCGGCGTCGGCGGCTGCACGCCCAGGCCCAGGAACGACAGGAACGACTCCAGGATGATCACGCGGGCCACCTGCAGCGTGGCGATGACGACGATCACCGAGACGAGGTTCGGCAGGATCTGGCGGAAGACGAGGCGCGCGTGGCTCATGCCGAGCGCGCGGCCCGCGAGGATGAACTCGCGCTCCCGGATGGCCAGCGTCTCCGCGCGGATGACCCGCGCGTACAGCGGCCAGTCGGCGATGCCGAGCACGATGATCATGTTGACGAGGCTCGGCCCGAGCACGGCGATGACGGCGAGGGCGAGCAGCACGAAGGGGAACGTGAGCATGACGTTGACCAGCGTCATGATGGTCCAGTCCATGCGTCCGGCGAAGTAGCCCGCGGCGAGGCCGAGCAGCACGCCGATGCTCGAGGACACGAGCACCGCGGCCACGCCGATGATCAACGACACGCGCCCGCCGTAGATCACGCGCGAGAGCAGGTCGCGCCCCACCTGGTCGGTGCCCAGCACGTGCGCGCGCGTGCCGCCGTCCATCCAGGCCGGCGGCCCCAGCCGGTGCCGGATGTCCACCGACAGCGGGTCCCAGGGCGAGATCCATGGCGCCCACACCGCGCTGCCGACGATCGTCAGGATGATCGCGGTGGCTGCCACGCCCCACTTGAAGCGCCAGAGCCGGCGCAGCGACATGCGGGGCGGGCCGGCGCGCAGGGCCGCGGGCTCGTCGGCCTCGAGGACCACCTCGCCGCGGGCGCTGACCGCCTTCATCAGCCGAGCCGGATGCGCGGGTCGATGAGGCCGACGATCATGTCCACGAGGAAGTTGACGCTCACGATGATGAGCGCCAGCAGCACGACCGCGCACTGCACGACCGGGAAGTCCTGGTTGCGGATGGATTCCACGGTGAGGGTGGCCACGCCCGGCCATGCGAAGACGGTCTCGGTGACGATGGCGCCGCCCAGCAGCTGGCCGAACTGCAGCCCCAGCACCGTGATGATGGGAATGCACGCGTTGCGGAAGGCGTGCTTGACGACCACGGTGTTCTCGCCGACACCCTTGGCCCGCGCCGTCCGGATGTAGTCCATGTTCATGATCTCGATGACGCCGGAGCGCACCAGCCGCATGGTGAGGGGCGCCAGGAACGCGCCCAGGGTGAAGGCGGGCATCAGGAAGTGCTGCCAGGTGCCGTAGCCGGAGGCGGGCAGGGCCTTGAGGCGCACGGCGAAGACGATGATGAGCATGATGCCGAGCCAGAAGATCGGCATGGCCTGGCCGGCCACCGCGAGCATGGTACAGAGGTTGTCCACGAGGGAGTGTCGTTTGAGCGCCGCGAGGATTCCCAGCGGCAGGGCGATGAGCAGCGCGGCGACCAGGCCCGCCGACGTGAGATAGAGCGTCGGCGGCATGCGCTCCAGCACGAGCGTGAAGGCGGGGGTGTCCGTGTACCAGGACTTGCCGAAGTCGCCCTGGACGGCGCGGCTCGCGAACTTCCAGTACTGCACGTACACGGGCTTGTCGAGGCCGAGCAGCTTGTGGTACCGCTCGTACTCTTCCTTGCCCGCGTTCAGCGGCAGGAGCAGCAGCACGGGGTCGCCGATCACGTGCAGGATCGCGAACGCCAGCATCGAGATGCCGACGACGACGACCCCGAGCTGCAGCAGCTGTCGCAGCGCGTAGCGCTTCACACGCGAGTTACTTCTTTCGCGGCGTCACGAGGAACATGCGGTCGACCTCGTCGGGCGGCGCCTGGTAGTCCACGCGGTTGGAGATGCCCCACACGCCACGAAGGCCCCACTTGAAGAGGTAGGCCGCGTCGTCGAAGGCCAGCTTCTGCGCCTTCGCGTAGACCTCGGCGCGCTTCTTCTGATCCAGCGTCGAGCGCCCCTGGATGATGAGGTCGTCCATGGCGGGGTTGCAGTAATAGGCGTACGTCTCTTTGCACTTGAAGATGTCGTACAGGATCGCGTCGGCGTCGAACACCGAGTAGTAGCCCCAGGAGAACGAGAACATGGGGCCGGCCTTGCTGTCCTTGATGCGGGCGACGAACACGGTGTTGTCGCCGACGTAGTTCTGCTTCACCCGGAAGCCGGCCTTCGTGAGGTCGGCCACGATCGCTTCGTCGGTCTGCAGCAGTCCGGGCTCGACCGTCGGCGGCCCCTGGTTGTACACGATGTCGACGCCGCTGGGATAGCCCGCCTCGGCGAGCAGCTTCTTGGCCGCGGCCAGGTCCTGCTTGTACGGCTTGAGGCCCGCGTCGAACCCGAAGGCCATGGGGTTGACGGCGGTGGCCACGCGGTCGCCCAGACCGTTGAGCACGTGCTTGATGATGCCGTCCATGTCGGTGGCGAGGTTCGCCGCCTGGCGGACGCGCCGATCGGTGAAGGGATTCGGTCCGCTGCGCGCGGCCTGGTCGAGCTGCAAGAACGCCGTCCGCAAAATGGGCGAGCTCGCGGTCCGCGCCTGCCCCGACTTGTTGATGACGTCGATCTGATCGGGCGGCACCGCCTTGATGACGTCCACGCCGCCCGAGATCAGCTCGGCGATCTGGGTGGCCTGCTCGGGGATGATGCGGATGCGCACGTACTTGTAGGGGGCCTTCGGGCCCCAGTACTCGTCGTTGCGCACGAGCAGGTGCTCGTGCTTGCGGTCCCACTTGACGAGCTTGTAGGGGCCGGTGCCGATCGGGTGCTCCTGCATCCACTCGTGGCCCTTGTCCTTGATGACCTTCTCGGACGCCATGACGAGCGCGGTGAGGCGCTCGACGAAGATGGGGTAGGGGCCGTCCGTGTGGAACTTGACCGTGTGGTCGTCGACGATCTCGACGCTCTTGATCTTGGCGTGGTTGCCTCGCGCGGTCATCTTCTTGGTCGGATCGAGCACGCGCTCGAACGTGGCCTTGACGTCGCGCGCGGTGAAGGGGCTGCCATCGTGGAACTTCACGCCCTGGCGCAGCTTGACCTCCCAGGTGGTGTCGTTCAGCGCTTTCCACGACAGGGCGAGATTCGGCACCACCCGGCGCGTCTTGAGATCGCGCACGGCCAGGTGATCGAAGACGTGGTAGCCGAGGATGATCGCCTCGCGCAGCACGGAATTGGGCGGGTCCCAGGTGTCGACGTCCGACTGGAGCGCGTAGACGAGCGTGTCGTCCCTGGTCTGCGCGTCTGCCGCCGGCGGGCAGCCGAGAGCCAGAAGCAGGAACAGGGCCGATCCACTGACGAGCGTGCGGCGCATGGCGGCCTCCTCGGGGATGACTTCACGGTCCAGCGGTCACAGGGAGTCGAACAATAGCCGCGCCCGGGGAAGGCAGTCAAGTATGCGAGGATCCGGTGCGAGGATCCGGCTCCGTGATCGAGACTCCGCGACTCCGGTTGCGACGGCTGCGTCCCTCCGACGAGGGCGACCTCATCGCGCTCGACAGCGACCCGGAAGTCATGCGCCACGTGGGCAGCCCGGCGGGGACACGACCGGCCGACGAGACGGCCGCGCGGGTGCGACAGCGCATCGCCGAGGATCAGGCGCCGCTGGGCTTCTGGCTCGTGGAGAGTCGTGCCGGCGTCGCCCACGGCCTCTGCGCCTTGCTCCGGATGCCGGCGGGCGACGACATCGAGCTGGCCTATCGTCTCGCACGCGACAGCTGGGGCCGGGGGATCGCCACCGAAGCCGCGCGCGCGCTCGTCGGCCATGCGTTCGGGGCCCTGAGGCTGCCGAGGCTCGTGGCCGTGACCTATCCCGACAACCTCGCCTCGCAGCGCGTGCTGGAAAAGGTCGGCTTCACCCAGCGGGGAGTCGTCGACTACACAGGCGTCCGCGTCGTGCACTACGTCATCACACCCGAGGTGCTCGGTGTATCGTGAATCAGATGAAGGCGCCGCGCCCGCGCCCCACACCGGCGCCCCGCCGGCCGGACGCTCCAACGCAGCCGGACCTCACCGGCGACGCGGCCGCGCGTCTCGCCGCCATCGTCGACGCATCGGACGACGCCATCGTCACCGAGACGCTGGACGGAATCATCACGTCCTGGAACCACGCGGCCGAGAGGATGTACGGATGGCCGGCCTCGGCGGCGCTCGGGCGGCACGTGACACTGATCATTCCGCCCGAACGATACGGAGAGGAAGCGGACGTGCTGGCGCGCGTGCGCGCCGGTGAGGTGGTGGACCACTTCGAGACCGTGCGGGTCACGAAGGATGGGCACCTCGTCGACATCTCCCTGACGGTCGCGCCGGTGAAAGACTCGACCGGGCGCATCGTCGGCGCGTCCAAGATCGCGCGCGACATCACGGAGCGCCGGCGCTCCGACGAGACGCGCGCCCGGCTGGCCGCCATCGTCGACTCGTCCGAGGACGTGATCGTCAGCAAGACCCTGAACGGGGTGATCACCTCGTGGAACCCCGCCGCCGAGCGGATGTTCGGCTGGACGGCCGCGGAGGCGATCGGCCAGCCCATCACGCTGATCGTCCCCGAGGAGCGGCGCGCGGAGGAGGACGAGGTCATCGCGAGGATCCGCCGGGGCGAGCGCGTCGAGCATTTCGACACCGTGCGCATCACCCGGGACCGCCGGCTGATCGACGTGTCGGTCACGGTGTCGCCGGTGAGGGATTCGACGGGCGGCATCGTCGGCGCCTCGAAGATCGCCCGCGACATCACCGAGCGGCGGCGCATCGAGGAGGAGCGCCGGCAGCTCCTCAGCCGCGAGCGCGGGGCGCGCGAAGAGGCCGAGCGCGCGAACCGTGCGAAGGACGAGTTCCTGGCCGTGGTGTCGCACGAGCTGCGCACGCCGCTCAACGGCGTCTTCGGCTGGGCGCGCATGCTGCAGTCCGCCGACGTGGACGAGCCCACCCGGCAGCGCGGGCTGGCCGCGATCGTCCGCGGCGCCGCGGCGCAGGTCCGGCTCATCGAAGACCTGCTGGAGGTCTCGCGTGTCGTGACCGGCAATCTACGGCTCGACCTCCGGCGCGTGGAGCTCCGGAACGTCATCGAGGCCGCCCTGGAGACGGTTCGTCCGGAGGCGGCCGCGAAGCACATCGAGATCGTCGAGGAGCTCGATCCGTCGGCCACGGTGATGGGAGCGGCCGACCGCCTGCAGCAGGTGCTCTGGAATCTCCTGATGAACGCGGTGAAGTTCACGCCCCGCCGCGGGCGCGCGCGCGTCGGGCTGCGCCGCGGCGAAACCGCGGCGGAGATCACCGTGACCGACTCGGGCGAGGGGATCGGCCCGGACGTGCTGCCCTACATCTTCGACCGGTTTCGCCAGGAGGACAGCTCGAGCACGCGCGCCCACGCCGGGCTCGGGCTCGGCCTGGCGCTCGTCCGGCACATCGTCGAGCTGCACGGCGGCTCGGTGACCGCGGAGAGTCCGGGCAAGGGGCGCGGCGCCACGTTCGTGGTGCGACTGCCGCTCGCGCCGCCCGCGCGCGGCGACGGGCCTTAGGCAGTGTCAGGAAATAACTGAACGAATTTGAGGACACGGTCGCTACGCTGGATGAGTGAACGTCACGCTCTGCCGGGCGAAGTACAAGGCCTTGGCCCCGGCGTTGACGGAGCGATCCCGCAGGGTGTGGGCCGCGACGGAGGCCCGGGCGGCAGGGCGCGGCGGCATCACGGTGGTGGCGCGCGCCACAGGAATCGCGTACTCCACGATTCGACGCGGCCTCCAGGAGCTGGCCGCGTCCCCTCGCGTTCCTCCACAGCGGATTCGGCGATCTGGCGGCGGCCGCAAGAAGGTGCTGGCGAAGGATCCGACCCTGCGGACCGATCTCGAAGGGTTGGTGGAGCCGACCGCGTCGGGACATCCCCAGTCCCCGCTGCGCTGGACATCGAAGAGCGTGCGTCACCTGACGGAGGCGCTCCAGCGCATGGGCCACGCCGTCAGCCGGCAACTGGTCGCCGAGCTCTTGGCCGCGGCGGGTTACAGTCTGCAGGCCAATCGCAAGACGCGCGAGGGGCCGAATCATCCGGATCGCGACGCGCAGTTCCGGTACATCAACCAGCAGGTGCGGCGTGCTCAAGGCGCCGGGCAGCCTGTCATCTCCGTCGATGCCAAGAAGAAAGAGCTGGTCGGCGACTTCAAGAACGCGGGACGACAGTGGCGGCCGACGGGCCAGCCCGAGCCGGTGCGGGTCCATGACTTCCTCATCCCGGAGCGCGGCAAGGCGATTCCCTATGGGGTCTACGATCTCACGCGCAACGCGGGGTGGGTCAGTGTGGGCATTGATCACGACACGGCGACCTTCGCGGCCCAAACGATCGGACGATGGTGGCGCAAGATGGGCCGGCCCCGCTATCGGCGCGCGCGCTCGTTGCTCATCACCGCGGACGCCGGCGGCAGCAATGGCGCGCGCGTGCGGCTGTGGAAATGGGAACTGCAACGGTTGGCCAATCGTACGCGGTTGGCGATCACCGTCTGTCACCTTCCGCCGGGGACCAGCAAGTGGAACAAGATCGAGCACCGACTCTTCTCGTACATCAGCACCAACTGGCGCGGCCAGCCGCTCGTGAGTCTCGCGGTGATCGTCAATCTCATCGGCTCCACCCGCACCGCGGCCG
>Ga0209160_1001331_pt1 | contig 20695 bp, 18 predicted proteins | sample GraSoiAngelo_153_FD_186167 | JGI IMG/M metagenome (GOLD analysis project Ga0209160, IMG submission 186167) | Grasslands soil microbial communities from the Angelo Coastal Reserve, California, USA - 14_1009_12_40cm (SPAdes) (version 2) | ecosystem: Environmental > Terrestrial > Soil > Grasslands ... | reverse complement strand
GTACAACGACTTGCGCATCGGGATCATTCCGAGCGTGGAGTCGTCGTAGTCCTTGGGCTGCCACAGCGTGCTGTCGAGCTGCAGCACCGGCGGGTTCAAGGGTGTGTCGTCGAGCAGCTCGGTGACGGGGTGGCCGGCGCGCACCGCCGCGGAGTAGACGAACGGCTTGAAGGTCGAGCCCGGCTGGCGCGTGGCCTGGGTGATGCGGTTGAACTTGGAATCGGCGAAGTCGCGGCCGCCGATCATGGCGAGGATCGCCCCGGTCTTCGCGTCGATCGCGAGCAGCGCGCCCTGGAGGTACGGGGTGAACGGCCCGTGGTCCTCTTCGCCGGCCCGGTTCGACTCGATGTACTCGCGGTAGGTGGTGTGTCCCTGGAGCTTCCCGTACACCCCGGCTTCGATCGCGTCGAGCTGGTTCGAGAGCGCCCGCTCCGCCGCTTCCTGCATGTCGAGGTCCAGAGTCGTGTAGATCTGCAGGCCCTTGCTGTAGAGGTCGCGGCCGAAGCGCTGGTTCAGGTCCTGGCGGATCATCTCGACGAAGTACGGCGCGACGTCCCCGTAGTTGGTGCGGTTGGTGGTGAGCACCAGCGGGTACGCCTTCCACAGCTCGCACTCTTCCGGCGTGATGTAGCCCTGGTCGCGCATCAGGTTGAGCACGACGTTGCGCCGCCGCACGGTGTTCTGCGGGTGCAGCCGCGGATTGTACGCGGTCGGGGCCTTGGGAATCGCGGCGAGGGTCGCCGCTTCGGCGAGGTTCAGGTCGCGCGCCGATTTCCCGAAGTAGATCATCGCCGCGGACTCGACGCCGTGCGCCCCCGCCCCGAGGTCGATCTGGTTCAAGTACATCTGCAGGATCGTGTCCTTGGGGAAGTTGCGCTCGATCTCCAGGGCGACGCGCGCTTCCTTGAGCTTGCGCGTCAGGGTCTTCTCGCGCCGGATCTCGTCGGGGAAGATGTTGCGGGCGAGCTGCATCGTGATCGTCGAAAAGCCCTGGCTATAGCCCAGCGTCACGATGTTCGCCTTCAGCGCGCCGAGGATGCGCCAGTAGTCGATGCCGTGGTGCGCGTAGAAGCGCTTGTCCTCGGTCGCGATGAACGCCTGGCGCACGTGCAGGGGGATCTGCGACAGCGTGAGCACCGTGCGGCGCTCCGCGCCGAGCTCGGCGATGAGCCGGCCGTCGGCGGCATACACCTTCGACGTCTGCGCGGGGCCTTCCTGCCCCGGGGCGAGACGCGAGATGCTGGGGCAGCGCTCGGCGGCGCAGACGCGCGTCCACGAGCCGTAGGCGAGCCCGAACCCGTACGCGCCGCCGAGCAGCGCGGCGACGGCGATGCGGCGGCGCGTGAACCAGCGGCGCCACCCGGTATCGAGCCGACCGGGGAGCGGCGTGGAGATGGTGGCCATCAGTCGTTTACAACCTAGTCACGGGTCCCCGCGCTTGCCAGCGTTCGGGGCCCTTCGTACGATTCGCTGCCATGACCGACCTCTTCGCCGAATTGGAGTGGCGGGGCTTCGTGCATCACGCCACGCCCGGCCTCAAAGCGCACCTCGCCAAGGGGCCGGTGAGCGCGTACTGCGGGTTCGACCCGACCGCGCCCAGCCTGCAGCTCGGCAACTTGATGCCCATCATGCTGCTGCTGCAGCTGCAGCGCGCCGGTCACCGGCCCATCGCGGTCATGGGCGGCGGCACCGGCCTGATCGGCGACCCGTCGGGGAAGCGCGCCGAGCGCCCACTGCTCACGCCGCAGCAGATCACCGAGCACGTGCAACGCATGCGCGATCAGATGGCGCAGTTCCTCGACTTCGACCCTGGGCCCGCGGCGGCCCTGCTCGTCGACAACGCGAAGTGGCTGGTGGCGCAGAAGCTGGTGGATTTCCTGCGCGACATCGGCAAGCACTTCACCGTCAACGTGATGCTGCAGAAAGAGTCGGTGCAGGCGCGCCTCGAAGGCGGCCTGTCCTACACCGAGTTCAGCTACATGTTGCTCCAGGCGTACGACTACCTGCACCTGTATCGCAAGGAGCGGTGCACCCTCCAGGTGGGCGGCAGCGACCAGTGGGGGAACATCACGGCGGGGGTCGACCTGATCCGCCGCCTCGAGAACGGCGAGGCGCACGGCCTCGTCGCGCCGCTGGTGACGACGGCGGCCGGCGCCAAGTTCGGGAAGTCGGACGCCGGCGCCGCGATCTACCTCGATCCCGCGCTCACGTCGCCGTACAGGTTCTATCAGTTCTGGGTGAACGTGGATGACCGAGACGTCGAGAGCTACCTGAAGCTGTTCACGCTCAAGCCGCGGGAGGAGATCAAGCAGCTCCTGCCCGAGCATAAGAAGAATCCGGGAGCCCGGACCGCCCAGCGGGAGCTCGCCCGGGACGTGACCGAGCGGGTGCACGGAGAGGCCGCGCGCAGCGCGATGGTCGCATCGGAGATTTTGTTCGGCGATTTCGATCCGCGGAATGCCAGTGGCAGCGTCTTCGCCACTCTCGCGCAGGAGATCCCTACTGCCAGCGTCTCCAACAACGACGCGCTCACGCTCATCGACGCAGTGGTGCGCTCCGGGCTGGCGACGTCGAAAGGCGAGGCCCGCCGGGCGATCGATCAGGGCGGCGTCTACGTGAATCAGCAGCGAATCAAAGCAGTCGACAAACACATCGACCCGAGCGACTGGCTCGCCGACGGTCACCTGCTGCTTCGCAAGGGGAAGAAGGAGTACGCGCTGCTGCGTCGCTCGTGACCCCGGGGCATGGCCCCGGAGTTAACCCACGCGGATCGGGTCCATCCCGCTAAGACAAACCGTCTAACACGTCCGCCACCTTCTCCATCTCTTCCACCGTGTTGTACCAGTGGGGCGACAGGCGGATCGCGCCCTCGCGCAGGCTGCACACGACGTGCGCGCGTTTGACGGCGTGGTACGCCTCCACCGGCTTGGGCGGCGCGATGCAGAGAATCGCCGACCGATGGCGCTCCTCGCGCGGCGACACGACCCGCACCCCCCGCTCGTCCGCCCAGCTCAGCAGCGGCTCGTGCAAGGAGCGCGTCACATCGGCGATGCTCTTGGTGCCGATGTCGAGCAGCAGGTTCAGCGAATGCAGCATGCCGTGGAAATCCTGATACGGGAGCGTGATCATTTCGAAGCGGCGCGCGTCCCCGCGGAACGAGGGGTTGTACTCGGTGAGCCGGGTGAAGTCGTCGGTGCCTTCGAACGCCATCCAGCCGGTGACCGCGGGCTCGAGCGTCTCGATCAGCTCCTTGCGGACGTAGACGAACCCCGACCCCCACGGCGACAGCAGCCACTTCTGGCCCCCGCACGCCAGGATATCCACCGGCGTCTCCCGCACGTCCAGGACCGAGTTGCCGATCCCCTGAATGCCGTCCACCACGAGATACGCGCCGTGCACGCGACAGGCCGCGCCGAGGCGCTTCAGGTCGGCGCGGTAGCCGTTCGCGAACTGGACGAACGACACGGCGAGCACACGCACGCGCGGGTCGCGGAGCCGCTCGCACAGGCGGTCCTCGTCCGGCCAGCCCTGCGGACCGACGGGCGCGCGCTCCACGGTGATGCCCCGGCGCTCGAGCAGCAGCCAGGGGTACACGTTCGCCGGGAACTCCTTGTCGGAGAGCAGGACGATGTCCCCGGGCTGGAGCGGCAACGCGCGCGCCGCCATGGAGAGCCCGAAGCTCGTGTTGGTGGCGAGCGCGATCTCCGACGGCTCGGCGCCGATGAGTCGCGCCAGCACTTCGCGCGTCGCCGCGAGCCCCGCGAAGATCTCGCGGTCGGGGAGCAGGTGGGGCGCGGTGCGCTTGGCGTTGAACTCGTCGAGCGCGCGGCGCGTGCGCTCGGGGATCGGACCGATGGAGGCGTTGTTGAGGTAGATGGTCTCGGCGGTCCAGGGGAACTCCGTGGCGCGCAGGCTCTTCAACTCTTCGCGCAGGGCGCGGACTTTGGCGGGGTGGGTCAGGACGTCGGTCATCGCGCGCGCACGTCGAGGGCGTCGCGAAGGCCGTCCCCGAGGAGGTTGACGCCGAGCACCGTGAGCCCGATCGCCACGCCGGGGAACAACGAGACCCACGGCGCCGCGCGCAGCAGGTCGCGGCCGTCGGCGACCATCGCGCCCCACGAGGGCGTCGGGGGCTGCGCCCCGAGCCCCACGAATGAGAGCGCCGCCTCCGCCATGATCGCGCCGCCGATGCCCAGCGTCGCGGCCACGACAACGGGCGCCAGGACATTCGGCAGGAGGTGGCGGGCGATGATGCGCGCGTCGGAGGCGCCGAGCGCGCGGGCCGCCTGCACGTACTCGAGAGCGCGCACCACGAGCACCTGGCCGCGGACCAGCCGCGCCATCCCCGCCCAGCCGACGACGCCGATCACCACGAAGACGAGCGGCAGCGAGGGACGAACGGCGGCGGCGATGGCGATCAGGAGCAGCAGCGAGGGGAAGGCGAGGGTGACGTCCGCGAGGCGCATTACGCCAGCGTCCACCCAGCGGCCGGCGTAGCCGGCGACAAGCCCCAGCGCCAGGCCCAGAGCGCAGGCGATCGCCTGGCTGACGAGGCCGACCGAGAGGGAGAGCCGCGCGCCGAACAACACCCGCGCAAACACGTCCCGCCCCTGCACGTCGGTCCCGAACAGGAACGCGCGCGACGGCGGGTGCACGCTGTCAGCGAGCGCGCCGCGCAGCGGATCGCCGCGCGCCAGCCACGGCGCGGCGGCCGCGAGGGCGACCAGGGCGATCACGAGGATCAGGCCGACCATCGCCCAGCGGTCGCGCGCGAGGCGTCGCCAGAACAGTGGCGCGTGCATAGGGGATGCGACTACGTTACCCGGGGACTCACCTTCCGGGCAAGCGCTCTCGTGTGATGAAACCGGGCACTCGATACACGCTCGTCCTGGGCGGCGGCGGGATGAAGGGCCTCGCGCACATCGGCGTGCTGCAGGCGTTGCTGGAGCGCGGCCTGCGACCGGCCCAGATCGTGGCGTCGAGCGTGGGCGCGCTCGTGGGCGCGGCGTGGGCGGCCGGCCGCAGCATCCCCGAGCTGCGCGACCGCGCCGTGAGCCTGCGGCGCAAGGACGTCTTCGTGGTCGCCCACGCCGACATGGCGTTCAAGCGGATGCGCTCCCCCGCCCTGTTCCGGCGCGAGCCGCTGGCGGCGCTGATCCAGAGCCTGGTGGGCGACGGCACCTTCCAGGACCTGATGCTGCCCACCGTCGTGAACACCGTGGACATCAACTCGGGGATGCAGGTGTTCTGGGGCCTGCCCGGCGTGGACGAGGTGCAGGTCGCCGACGCCGTGATGGCATCGTGCGCGCTCCCGGGCTACCTCCCGCCCCACGAGATCCGCGGCCGCTTCTACATCGACGGCGCGACGGTGGACAACCTCCCGTTCGGCGCGGCGCGCGCTGTGGATACCGACCTGATCCTCGCCGTGGACGTCTCGGCGTCGAGCGCCCTGCGCGCCGACACGCAGGACGACGGGTTCGCGGCGGTGTTCGCGCGCGCCACCGAGCTGGCGATGCAGACGCAGCTCGAGGTGCGGTTGCGCACGTGGACCGTGCCGCCGATCTATTACATCCATCCGCGCGTCGAGCACATCTCCATGTTCTCGTTCGACCACCTGCGGGAGATGGTCGAGGAGGGTTACCGCTCGACGAAGGCGGCGCTCGATCGCGAGGCCGAGTGGCCCGCGGCTGGGGACGAGGGCGTCTTCCCGCGGCGACGCGTCGTGGTGCGCGTCGAGCGCGATCGTTGCATCGGGTGCGGCGCCTGTTTGGTGTTCGGCCCGCCGGGGATGTTCGTGCTGGACGCGCAGGGGAAGGCCGTGGTGACGACGCCGGACCAGGAATGGGGTCCGACCGGCGGCGTGTTCATCCGCAACTGCCCGACGTACGCGATCAGCGCGCGGCCGGCGGCGCCGGCCGTCGAGCCGCTGCGTCGATCCGGATGAAGTCGCGCGCCACGCGGTCCCAGTTGTAGTAGGTCTCGACCGCGCGCCGCCCCGCCGCGCCGAGACGCGCGCGCAGCTGGTCGTCGCCGAGCAGCCGCACGATCCCCGCCGCGACCGCAGCCGGGTCCTCCGGATCCACCAGCATCCCCGTCTCCCCGTCGCGCACCGCGTCCGCGACGCCGGCCGAGTCGCCGCCGACGACCGCGAGCCCCGATGCCGACGCCTCGACGAGCGCGATCCCGAACCCTTCGGCGAGCAGCTCGTAGCGCCGCGATGCCCCGACGTACAGGGTCGCCGCGTTGTAGAGCCCCGGCAGCTGGTCCTCGGGCACCGGCCCCAGGAACCGCACCGCGGCGGCGACGCCCACGTCTCGCGCCAGCTGCTCCAGCTCGGGCCGCCGCGGACCCACCCCCGCCACCGCGTAGCGGACGTCCGGGTGCCGCGCCCGCACGGCGGGCAGCGCCCGGATGACGGTGTCGATCCCCTTGTGCCACTCGAGCCGCGCGACGGTGAGCAACCACGGGCCGCCATCGAGTCCGTACGCCGCGCGCGCAGGACCGGGATCGAGGCCCGGACGGAAGCGCTCGGGGCTGGTCCCCAGCGGGACGACCTCGACGCGTCGCGCGAGGTCGGGCCGGCCGAGGCGGTCGTAGACAGAGCGCGCCAACTCGCCCGTCCAGCGGCTGTTGGCGACGACGACTGCGGCGCCCCCGAGCAGCGCGCCGCCCGTCCAGCGTTTGAAGCGGCTGCGGCGGATCTTGGCGTCGAGCAGCAGCAGCTCCGTGCCGTGGACCACTACGCCGTAGGGGATGCCACGGCGCCACGCCAGCCAGCGCGCCGGATAGCCGGCGGGCTTGAGCTCGGCGCACCACGTGAAGCGCGGGGAGAACTCGCGCGCGAGCTGACCCGCGCGCCACGTCCACAACGCCAGCCCGTTCAGGGTGCGCAGGCGCGTCGCGCGGATGCCGGCGCGATCCACCAGCTGGGGGTAGCGGGCGTCGCTCGCGGCGTGGTCCGGGGCGCGCCCCGTGGAGACGACCAGCGACTGCGGCGGGTAGCGCCGCGCGAGCTCGCCCATCATGCGGGCGATGCCGCCGCCCAGGGGGGGGAAGTTGAAAGCCAGAAGGAGGGTTCGGTTCAAACGGGATGGGGGATGCGGGATGCGTGATCAGGCGATTTGAGATTCTATTTCCCGCAGGTCGCGAACCACCCGATCCCAGTTATAGTAGCTCTCGACCGCCTTGCGGGCCGCCTGGCCGACGCGGCGGGCGAGCAGCTGATCGGCGAGGAGGCGCTGCAGGGCGACGGTCACGGCGTCGACGTCGGTCGGCTCCACGACGAAGCCGGTGTCGCCGTCCTTGATCGCCTCGGCGAGCCCGCCGCTCTGGCCGGCGATCACCGGGAGGCCGCAAGCGCTCGCCTCGGCGAGCGCCACGCCGAAGCCTTCGACGCGCGTGGCGTCGGCGCGGCGCGAGACGCCGAGGTACACCTGCGCGGTGTTGTAGAGCGCGGGCAGGTCCCGGTCCGGCACGTTGCCGGTGAAGCGGACCGCGTCACCGATGCCGAGCTCCCGGGCGAGTTTCTTGTACTCCTTTCCTTTCTTGCCTTCTCCGATCACGAGGTAGTGCAGGTCGCGACCGCCGTTGCGCGCGGCAGCGACGGCGCGGAGCGCCGTGTCCACGCCTTTGTAGGGCTCGAGCCGCGCCACCGTCACCGCCCACAGGTCGCCGTTGAGGCGGTAGCGGGCGCGCACGTCGCGAGTGTCGAGGCCGGGCTTGAACTGCTCGGGGTCGGTCCCCAGCGGCACCACCTTCACGTGCTCCGCCAGCGGATCGAGGCCGAGCTCGCGCAGCACCTTCTGCGCCTGCTCGCGCGTCCACTGGCTGTTCGCGACGACGGAGACCGCGGAGCCGAGCAGCGCCTGCGCCGTGCGCCGCGCGCGCCGCGAGTGATGGACGCCGTGCAGCTCCTTGAGGAGGTCGCCGCCGTGCACGAGGACGCCGTACTTCGTGCCGACGCGCTCGTGCGTCCACTTGGCGGGGTAGCCCGCGGGCCGGATCGAGTCGCACCAAGCGAACCGCGGCTTGTGCTGGCGGGCGAGACTCGCGACCCGCCGCGACCACAGCATCAGGCCGATGATGTTACGCAACGCGCGCGTCGAGAGCGGCAGCCGGTCGAGCGTGGCGGTGGCGTATGCGCCGTCCGTTTCCGAGGCGTCGCGGTGCTGTCCGGTGGAGACCAGCAGCTCGCCTTTCGGGTAGCGCCGCGCGATCTCCCCCATCAGGCGGGCGATCCCGGTCTGCACCGGCGGGAATTCGTCGGTCAGCAAAAACGTCTTAGGCATCGCGGCCGGTCCTGAGCTCCCAGAGGCGGGCGTACTTGAGGAACACGCTGATGGCGGCGAAGCCCGACAGCACCGCGCCGCGCCAGCCCTCCAGGAATCCCCGCTGCAGCACGTAGGACCGGAAGAACATAAAGGGCGGCCGCAGCAGCAGGTCGCCGAGGCCGGCCCGGCGGCCGTTCTCGGCGAGATCCTGGGCGCCCCAGCCGGCATACAACGTGAGTTTCTGCCAGTGGTGGGCGAGGTCGCGGTAGGGCGTGTGGTCCATCGCCGCCCCGAGGCGGCCCACGTCGCTCACCGCCTCGAGGCCTTCGTGCACGCGCCGCTCGATGAAGCGGCGGTCGCGGCGGAACAGCCGCACCGTCCAGTTGTTGCCCCATCCGGCGTGACGCATCACTCGCCCCAGGTAAACGTTGCGGCGGTGGACCGCGTAGGCCTCGTGCCGCGGCGCGGCGACCACCGCCGCCAGCTCTCCGGCCAACGCCGGGCCGATGCGCTCGTCCGCGTCCAGCGCGAACACCCATTCGTGGGCCGCCTGCGCAATCGCGGCGTTGCGCTGACCGGCAATGGTCGGGGCGTCGGTGACGACCACCTTGGCGCCCGCGGCGCGCGCCGCGTCCCCCGTGCCGTCGCGAGACCGGCCGTCCGCCACGATCACCTCGCCCGCCCATGCGAGGTGCCGCACGCATTCACCGATCTGCGCCGCTTCATTGAGCGTCGGGATGACCACCGTGACCGGGGAACGGGTCGGCATGACTGGAGGAATGCTAACGGCGCGCCACGGCGTCCCGGTAGACCGCCTCCGTCCGCGCGGCGGTCCGCTCCAGCGTGAAGGCGCGCCGCACCAGCTCCCGCCCCGCGCGGGCCAGGCGCGCGGCGAAGTCACGGTCGGCCGCGAGGCGGTCCACCGCGCGGGCCCAGGCGGCCGGGGTGCGCGGCGGGACGAGGAGGCCCGTCTCCCCGTCCGTGATCAGATCCGGGTTGCCGCCCGCGGCCGACGCCACCACGGGGAGGCCGAGCGCCATCGCCTCGAGGAGTCCCTGGGAGAACCCCTCGATCCGCGACGGCAGCGCCGCGAACGCCGCGAGGTGATAGAAGGGCAGCGGTTGCTCGACGAACGGCACCAACGCGACGCGGTGGCGCTCGGGGACGGCGCGCGCGAGCGCGACCAGGTCGGCATCGGGCTCGAGGCCGACGCAGGCGATGGCGACGGGGCGCTCGACCAACGGCAGCGCGCGCAGCAGCACGTCCTGGTCCTTGCGGCGCGACACGACGACGCCGAGCGGCCGGTCGCCGAGGTCGCCGAGGCGGGCGCGCGCCGCCGCGAGCGCGCCGGGCGTCACCCGCGCGTCCACCCGCCCGAGATCGATGCCGTTGGGGACGACGACCAGCCGCCGGCCCGGGTGGAGGCGGCGACGCAAGGCGCGCGCGACCGCCGCACTCACGGCGATGGTGCGGTCCGCCGTGGCGCCGACCGCGACGAGCTCGACCGGCGAGGTGAGCGGCATCGTGCGCCGTGTGACGACGAAGCCTATCGGCAGCCGCCCGCGCCAGCGCAGCCACGTGAGCGCCCGCCGATCGCGCGTCGCGTGACTGTTCACCACGTCGACCCGCCGGCGCGCGACAACGTCCGCGAGACTCGTCGCGAGCGCGCCGAGCCGCCGGAAGTCGAGCGGCACGACCTCGAGGCCCCCGCCCACAGCGAGCCGGGCCAGCAGCGACTCCGCGCGGCAGCCCACAAGCACACGGTGGCCGCGCGCCGCGAGGTGCTGGCTCAAGTTGAAGATGGATTGCGTCGATCCCGCACCGTCGCCCTGGTAGGTCACCTGCAGGATGGTGAGCGGGGCGTGAGTCATGAGCGCACCAGGACGCGTGCCTTGTTGCCGATCCGCCATCTGCGATACAAGGCGTATTTCAGCGGGTTCACCGCATACGTTTCCCAAACCAGGAGCTCGAGGCCGGCGCGGGCGCAGGCGAGGGCGAACGAAGCGCGGCAGAACTCCTGCACGTGCCCAGGTTTGTACGTCGGCGCGTAGCGATGGCGATGCATCCCCGTCCGATCGAGAACGCGTCGCACGCGGGCGTCGAGCGCGTCGATGTTGGGAAACTCCAACACGCCCACGCCCGCCGGTTTGAGCAGTCCACGGATCTTGACCAGCGCGCCGACGGGGTCGGGCAAGTGCTCGAGGACGTGGGTCAGGACCACGACGTCCCACCCGCCCGGGGTGCCGTGGTACGCGTCGATGTCGGACGCCGTGACAGGAAATCCATGGGTGCGTTGCACCATGGCCGCGTGCTCTGGAAACAGCTCCACCCCCTCGACCTCCCACCCGTCCGCGCGCGCCAACCACAGCACCGTGCCGTCGCCGCAGCCCAAGTCGAGCATCCTGCCGGGGGGGCGCGCATGGCGCCGGATGAACGCGTAGGTCTGGCGGTGACCCCGGTTCTGCCGCGTGTCGGCTTCGGGATCTACCGCGTGCAGCACGTATTTCTCCTGGCTCACGCCGGCGCTGATGTCGTACACCACGAGGCGACAGCGAGGACACCGATGGAAGCGATACTGCCGTCGGTCTCCCTGGGTGTAGAAGAGCGGCAGGTCACGGGTTCCGCAGAGCTTGCAATCCATGATCCGGAAGCGGTCGCCTCTCTAGCGGGAATGCCGCTCGTCGTACTAGTTATGTTCTAGCGCGCATGCACATCGCCGTCGTCTCGCTCCACCGCCTTCCGGTCCAGGGGTACGGCGGCACCGAGCGTATCGTGGTGGCGCTGGTGCGGGGGCTCGCGGCGCTGGGGCACCGCGTCACGCTGATCGCGCCGCAGGGCACGAAGCTCCGCGAAGCGTCGGTCGTCGAGCTCCTCCCCAAGCGGCTGCGCGATCCCGCGCTCGATGTCGCCGCGCTGCTGCCCGCCGGCGCCGACATCCTGCACGCGCACTTCCCCGTCCGCCAGCTCCCCACCGGCGTGCCGTTTCTCCAGACGCTCTACGGCAATCTCAAGGCCGCTGAGGCCGTCCCGCCCCACACGGTCTTTCTCTCGAAGAATCACGCCGCGCGCTTCGGCCAGCGGGCGTTCGTGTACGCGGGGCTGGATCCGCGGGAGTTCGTGTTCCGCGAGCGGAAAGACGAGTACGACTTCTTCATCGGCCGGCTGCACAGCGCCAAGGGGTACCACTGGGCCATCGAAGCGGCGAAGCGCACGGGCCGGCGCCTGGTGCTCGCGGGCGGCTGGCGCCCCACGTTCTCGCGCCGGATCAAGTTCGTCGGGGAAGTCGACGGCAACGAAAAAGCCGAGCTGCTGGCCGGCGCCCGCTGTCTGTGGATGCCGGCGCTGTGGGATGAGCCGTTCGGCCTGACGACCATCGAAGCCCTGTTCTCGGGAACGCCGGTGGTCGCGACGCGGCGCGGAGCGCTCCCCGAAGTGCTGACCGAGGAGGTCGGCGCGCTCGGCGACACGCTCGACGAGCTGATCGAGGCCTCGCGCACCATCGACACGCGCGCGCCGCACGCGTGCCGCGCGCACGCCGAGCGCTGGTTCACCCACGTGACGCAGGCGGAGGGGTACGTCAGCGTGTACGAGCACCTGCTCAAGACCGGTGAGCTCCCGGCGGGCCGGGCGACGCCGTGGGCCCAGCGCTGAGGAGGCGCTCCCCCAGGCTCACCGCGTGCAGGAGGCACAGCGGATAGAAGTGGACGAGGTGACGGCCGAAGCCGGTGCGGATGATGAACAGGGTGCTCATCTGCGGGTGGCCGGTGAAGGTCAGTATCGCGTACAACCCCAGGGTCGCGAGCCAGGCGGCCAACCCGGCGAGGCCGAGGTCGCGCGCCAACGAGCCGTTGCCGGGTGCCGGTCGCCGGCTTGCCGCCCACACGGCCACGATGATCCAGCCCCAAGCGAACACGCCGTAGCCGTAGTGGCTGAACACCTGCCCCTGCGCGCCGTACAAGAGCCGGCCCATCGCGTGCGCCGCCGCGGCGAGCGTCCAGGGGGCCTGCGGGTCGAGCGTCGGCGCGAACAGCGGCAGCGCGTGCAGCGCGGCGGGCCGCAGCGTCCAGGTCAGGTACCCGACCGCCGCGCCGGCTGCCGCCGCCCAGAGCCGCGGCCCCCGCCACGCGCGCGTGCGCATCATGACGACGGCGCCCGCCACTGCGAACTCCGGCAGCCCGTCGCGACGGATCAGCGCCACGGCCGCGCCGGCGATCACCGCGCCGATGATCGCGAGACGCCGCGGCGCGAGCGCCCCGTCGTCCACGGCCAGGACGATCGCCACCGCCGCCGCGATCATCACCGGGACGCCCGCGTAGAACGACACCGCCCCCTTCATCACGTGGTCGGTGACGAACAGCCACAGCACCCCCCAGGGCGCGAGGCGCGGCGCGACGCGGCGCAACAGATGATAGAAGAGGAGCCCGAACGCGCCTACCATGAGCATCGGCAGCAGCCGCCCCTGGAACGTGGGATCGCCAGCGCCGAGCCACAGCATGACCGAGTACAGCGGCGGCCGGGCGGGATCGAGGCAGTCGAATACGCCGGTCAGCGCCCCGTGCTCGGCGAACTTGAAGGCCCGGCACGCCCAGATGTCTTGCGCGTCGGTGAAGTGATAGGGGAACACGAGGTGCGTGAGCTGGAAGACCCAGAACGCCGCGGCGAGCCAGAGAGCCGGGTGCCGGGGGTCGGGTGCCGGGGATGTCGCAGCGGGCGACGCATCGGCGGGCCAGCGACGCACCCACGCCCCGAGCGCGGCGAGCAGGATGAGGGCCACGAGCGTCACGAACGGCGCGAGCCGTCCCGTCGCCCAAGCGAACGCGTAGTGGGCGAGCGCCAGCGTCCACGCGAGCAGGATGAACCGCACCGCCCAGGCGGCGAGCGAGCGCCCGCCGCCGCGGGCGGGCAGCCACCACCAGGCGAGCGCGGCGATCGCCACGCTCAGTGCCAGCTCCCCGGCCACACCCGACAGGACGAACGGCTGCACGCCCGCCGCCAGGCCCTCGCGCAGCATCACACCCGCGCGCCACGTGCCGATGCCGACCTGGGCGGCGGTGAGCGCGCCCAGCGCGATCCATGCGGCGCGCGGCCGGGGCAGCGTCATGTCACACGAGCACGTAGTTGCGGAACTCGAACAGGCGAGCGCCGGTGAGCCGCTCGATGCCCTCCGACAGATAGAAACGGAGGTGCTCGAGCTTGAAGTGTCGGGGTCCGAGACGCCGCTCCGGATCGTGGCGCCGCTCGGCGATCCACGCCGCGGCGACGCGTGGATGCGTGCCCGTGAACGGCTTGAGCAGCGGCATCCAGTCCAGGTAGCCCTTGGCCTGCTCGCGCGCCGAGCGCTCGCCACTCCAGGGGTAGATAGTCTTGGAGACCTCGTATTTCTCGCGGATCGCGCGCGCGGGCCGGGCCCATCCGTAGTGAAACATCTCGGCGCCGGTGCGTCGCGCGCGGATCTTCCGGTACCCAGGGCCGACGCGGAACCCCTGCGCGCCCTGGTAGGGACGGATGTCGCGCCGCAGGCGGATGGCCCGCACCTCGCGCCGATACCAGCGGCGGCTGGTCGCGACGAGCTCGAACCCGGCGTAGAAGTGCCGGTAGTCGACGAGCAGCCCCTCGACGCGCTCGTCGCGATCCCACTCGCCGACTCGTTCCTTCAGGAGCCTGGCGCCCGTCTCATGCAGCACTTCGTCGGCCTGGATGTAGATGCCCCAGTCCCCCCGGCAGGCGTGCATGGCCTTGAGCGTCTCGATCGAGAGCATTTCGTTTTTCTTCGTGAAGTCCCACTCGCTGTCGAGGATCTTGACGCGCGGGTCGGCGATCGCGGCGACGACGTCGCGCGTCCCGTCGTCCGAGCGGCCCACGTTGACGACGACCTCGTCGCACACCTCGAGCACCGAGCGGATGGCCGGCACGATCGGGAAGTCCAGCGTGATCGCGTTGCGGACGATGGTGAAGCCGGAGAGCATCGCCCTTCAGGTCCGGAACTGCAGGTTGTAGAGCCGGCGGTACAGGCCGTCGGCGGCGAGCAGCTCGGGGTGGGTGCCACGCTGCCCGAGGCGCCCGTCCTCGAGCACCACGATCAGATCGGCGTGCTGGACGGTCGCGAGCCGGTGCGCGATCACGAGCACCGTGCGGTGCCGCATGAGGCGATCGATCGCGTCCTGAACGAGCCGCTCCGACTCGGTGTCGAGCTGGCTGGTGGCCTCGTCGAGGATGAGGATCGGCGGGTCGCGCAGCACGGCGCGCGCGATCGCGATGCGCTGGCGCTGGCCGCCGGAGAGCCGCGTGCCGCGCTCGCCGAGGACAGTGTCGTAGCCCTGGGGGAGCCGCGCGATGAAGTCGTCGGCGTTCGCGGCCCGCGCCGCGGCGCGCACCTGCTCGAGGGTGAAGTCGCTGCGCCCATAGGCGACGTTGGCGAAGACGGTGTCGTTGAGGAGCACCGTCTCCTGCGACACAATGCCCATCAGCGCGCGCAGCGAGCGCCGCGTGTACCGCGTGATCGGCACGTCGTCCATGAGGATTTCGCCCGACGTCGGCTCGTAGAAGCGCGGCAGCAGGTCCACGAGGGTCGTCTTCCCCGCCCCGCTCGGGCCCACGATCGCGACCACCTGCCCGCGCCGCACCGCGAGGCTCACGTCGCGCAGCACCTCGGCTTCCTCGCCGTAGGCGAACGACACGTGCCGGTACTCGAACCGCTCGCGGAACACCGCCGTGGTCTCGCCGGGCCGGTCGCCCTCGTCCGCGGGCAGGTCGAGCACCTCGAAGACGCGCTCCGCCGATGCCGCCGCGCCCGCCATCACGGCGGGGTAGTTCGACACCGACTTGACCGGCGACATTAGACGCAACGCGACGGCGAGGAAGGTGATCAGCATCTCGGGCCGCAGCGCCGCGGGATCGCCGAGCGCCAGGCGCGTGCCGACCCAGAGGATCATCACGATCATGACGCCGCCGAACACCTCGGTGACCGGGCTGGTGAGGCTCGAAAAGCGCTGCGCGCGCAGCACGCGCTTGCGGTAGCGCTCGGCGAGGCGCTTGAAGCGCTCCAGCTCGAACGCTTCGGCGACGTAGGCGCGGATCAGCTTCACCGAGGCCACCATCTCGCTCACGTGGCTCGTGAGCTCGCCGCGCTCGGCGACCAGCTCGCGGGAACGCCGCCGCAGGCGGCTGATCATCGGCCGCACGATGAACAACAGCACGGGCGCGAACGCCAGGGCCAGCAGCGTCAGCCGCGCCGACAGCCCGAACAAGATGACCACGTACACGACGATCACCACGGCGTTCTGGAGCAGCGAGGCGAGGGCCGCGGTCACCGCCGTCTTCACCTGATCGGTGTCGTTGATCAAGCGAGAGACCGTCTGCCCCGCCTTGGTGCGCTGGAAGTAGCCGAGCGGCAGCGTTTGCAGGTGGCGGAACAGGCGCGCGCGCAGGTCGCGCACCACGCTCTCCTGGATCACCGTGCTCCAATACGAGGAGGCGAAGGCGGTCACGTTCTTGAGGACCAGCGCGACGAGCAGCACGATGACGACGTTGCGCAGCGCGGTCTCCGCGGCGCCGGCGTGCAGGAACGGTCCCGCGATGCGGTCGAGCACCGCCTCGACGTGCGAGCCGCCCTGGGCCGGCAGGGCGGCCTCGCCGAACAGCGACCGCAGGAACGGGATGAGCAGCACGAAGGTGAAGCCGTCGAGCACCGACGACACCACCGTGGCGGCGACGGTGGCGACGAACAGCGGGGTGTAAGGGCGGAGCAGCGCGACGAGCCGCGCGCCGCGCACCATTCAGCGGGCTCCCCCGCGCGGGGTGAGCAGCGCGACCGGGAGGATCACCTCTTCGGGCGTCACCCCGCCGTGCAGGAAGGAGCCGCGATAGCGCGCCTGGTACTCGCGCAGCTTGGTGGGATAGACGAAGAAGCGGTCCGTGGTCGCGAGCAGCATGCGCACGCCGAGGCCGAGGGCCGGGAGGCCCCACGCCTTGAGGTCCTCCACCGTGATCGCGGCTTCGGGGTCTTCGGCGCGGAGGTCCTCGCCGAACTTGTAGCGCAGGTTCTGCGTGGCGTCGCGCTTGGCGAACACGGTGGCCGGCGTTTCGCAGTGGATCGAGCCGTGGTCGGTGGTGAGCAGCACGGGGACGCCGCGCCGCTCCGCCTCGGCGAGCGCCGCCCGGACGGGCGAGCGCTCGAACCAGGTGCGCGTCAGGCCGCGCAGCGCGTCCGCGTCGCGCGCCACCTCGTAGAGGATCGCGCTCTCCGAGCGGCCGTGCGTGAGCTGGTCGATGAAGTTGAACACCAGCGCCGTCACGCCGTCCTGGGCGAGATGCGCGGGAAGCTTGCGCAACAGCTCGGGGCCGTCGTTCGAGGTGAACAGCTTCTCGTAGCGCACGGGGACCGGCTTGCCCAGGAGGTCCGCCAACTGTTCGCTCAGCAGCTCCGGCTCGTGGGCGTTCAGGCTCTCTTCGTCCGAGGGCTGGCCCCACCATTCCGGGTGGCGGGCGGCGATCTCCATCGGGAACATGCCGCTGAAGATCGCGTTGCGCGCGAACGGCGTCGCGGTGGGCACGATGCCGTAGTAGTACGACTCTTCGATGTCGAACAGCGGCGTCACCAGTTCCTTCAACGCCTCCCACTGGTCGAGCCGCAGGCAGTCGACGATGAGGAACAGCACCTTGCCCTTCGCCTTGAGCACGGGGACGAGGAACTCCGCGCCCACGTCCACCGAGAGCGGCGGGCGATCGCCCTCGGGGTTGGCGAGCCAGCGCGGGTAGTGCCGGCGGAAGAAGTCGGCGAAATCCTTTCGCAGGCTCACCTGGAGGTCGCGCAGGGCCTCGAGCAGGCCGGGTTCCTGCGCTTCGGAGAGCCGCACTTCCCAGCGCGTGAGCTCCACCACCAGCTCGATCCATTCGCGCCAGGCCAGCGTCGTGCCGCGGCGCGCCTCGAGCTCGCGGAAGCGCGTGACGAAGTCGCGCGCCAGCCGCTGCTGGCGGATGCGATCCCCCTCGAGCAGCCGCGTGATGACCGAGAGGATCTGGCGCGGGTGCACCGGCTTGACGAGGTAGTCGTCGACCTGGATGCCGATCGCTTCGCGCAGCAGCGACTCTTCCTCGCTCTGCGTCACCATGACGACCGGCATCGCCGGATCGATGGCGCGAATCTCCGGTAGGAGCTCCAGCCCGCGCTTGCCGGGCATCTGCTCGTCGAGGAGCACGAGGCTGTACGGCTGGCGGCGCAGCAGGGCGAGCGCATCGTCGCCGTGCGCGGCCTGCTCGACGGTGAACCCCTGCTGCTCGAGGAATTGGCGGTGCGCGGCGAGGCCCTCCACCTCGTCGTCGACCCAGAGGATGTTCTTCGGGCGAGAGGGGGCGGAGGGGGGCATCGCGGCGAAAGCTAGTCCGGCTGGCGAGGGCGGGCAACGCGCGGGTACATTGGCCGCGTGCTGTCCGTTTTGCTCGTCCGGTTCAGCTCCATCGGGGACGTGCTGCTCACCACGCCGCTGGTGCGCGCGTTGCGCCGACGGCACCCCGGGGCGCGCCTCGTGTTCGTCACCAAACGGGCGATGGCCCCGCTCGTCGCCGACAACCCGCACCTCTCGGACGTCGTCACCTTGGAGCCGAGCGAGCCGGTGCGCCACCTCGCGGCGCGGCTCGCCGCGCTCGGCCCGACGCACGGCCTCGACCTGCACGGCAGCCTGCGCAGCCGGGCGCTGCGGCTGCTCGTGCGCTGCCGCTGGGCGGGCTACCGCAAGCGCAAGCTCGCGCGCGCCGCGCTGATCGCTACCAAGCTCGACATCTACGGCCGGCACGTGCCGGTTCCCGAGCGCTACTTCGCCGCGGCCCGCCACCTCGACGTGCAGCCCGACGGGGACCCGCCGGAGTTCGCGCTCGGCGCGCCCGCGCGGGCGCGCGTCGCGCAATGGCTCGCCGCCCGCGGCGCGGCCGACGCCCCACTCGTCGCGCTCGCGCCCGGTGCCGCCCACGCCACGAAGCGCTGGCCCGTGGCTCACTGGGAGCAGTTGGCCGCGCGACTGCGCGCCACGGGAATGACGCCGGTGGTGCTCGGCGGCCCGGACGACCGCGGCCTCGGCGGCGAGCTCGCCGGGCAGGCGGTGACCGCCGCGGGCGAGTTCTCGCTCCAGGAAACGGGGGCCCTGCTGGCGCGCGCGCGCGTGCTCGTGTCGAACGACACGGGCGTGATGCACATGGCCACGGGCGTGGGGACGCCGGTCGTCGCCCTGTTCGGCCCGACGGTCGAGCAGTTCGGGTTCTTCCCGTACAGCGCGCGCGCCGCCGTGCTGCAGCGCGCGCTCGATTGCCGCCCCTGCTCCGCCATGGGATCGGCGCGCTGCCCGATGGGACACCACCGCTGCCTCATCGACATCGCGCCGGCGGACGTCGCCGCCGCGGTGGAGCGCCTCGTCCCGTTCCAACCCTCCTCCGCGATGCGATCGTGAGACGGGCTCCGGTGGGAACGGGACTCGTCGCGTGATGCCGGTGACGACGGACTGCGAACAGCGGCTCGTCGCGCTACTGGCGGAGGCCGGGCGCGGTCCGAAGCGCGACGGGCTGTACGCCCTGTGGCTCGTGGTCCGCGCGGCCGAAGCGCTGTTCGGGCCGAACCACGTGAGCCCCAAGAACCACCGCCGCCGGTTGCAGGCGATCGAGCTGCGCCTGGGAAGTCTCGCGCTGCCGGCACCGCTCAAGCGGGCCCTGGTCGCGGCGCGGCAACACCTCGAGGTAGCGACCCCGGAAGCGGCGGCCGGCGTGCTGCGCCAGCTGCTGGCGCCGGCGCGGGAAGTGCTCGGCGCCGACGCCGCGGAGGCCCTGAGCCTAGCGGTGCGAGCGGCCGCATTACATTAGTGGCGGTATGAGCCCCCGCCGTTTCGAAAAACGCCCCTCGCTCGAGGCCCTGGTGCACCGGGTGGACCGCCAGCGCCCGGGCGACCTGGGCGGCGACACGGTGCCGACGGGATTCCCCTCCGTCGACAAGCTGCTCGGCGGCGGCCTGCGGCGCAGCGATCTCATCATGCTGGGCGGCGACGTCGGCGCCGGGAAATCGGCGCTGGCGCTGGGGATCGCGCTCCGCGTGGCCCAGCAGGAGTTGCCGGTGGCGCTGCTGTCGGGGGAGATGGAGGAGGAGCGGTTGATGGAGCGCGCCCTGGCGATCGAAGGGCGCGTGGCGGTGGACGAGCTGCGCGCGGCGAAGATGAACGACCAGATGCGCGCCGGGATCGGCGCGGCGGCCGTGCGGCTGCGCGGACTGCCGCTCACCATCCTGCCGCTCGCCGCTCCCGACCTCGAGACGGCGTTCGAGCGGCTGGCGCCGCTGCGCGACCTGGCGCTCGTCCTCGTCGATTACCTGCAGCTCGTGCCCGCCCCCGCGAGCGGGGCCCGGGGCCCCCAGGACGAGGAGCTGGCGCAGGTGCTGCGGCGGTTGAAGGCGGTGGCGCTGGAGCGGCAGGTCGCGCTGCTCGTCGTCGCGCAGCTCCCCAAATTCCACCCCGAGCGCGAGAACCCGCGCCCCACCCTGGACGACTTCGGCCACCTCGGCGCCATCAAGCAGCACGCCGACGTGGTGCTGGCGGTTTTCCGGGAAGAGATGTACCGCCCGGGCGGCGGCGTGGAAGGTGCGACGGAGCTGCTGGTCGCGAAGAACCGCAACGGCCCCACCGGCTTCGTGGATCTCTACTTCTACAGACGGTGGATGCGCTTCGAGGACATGCTGGACCCGGACAGATAGCCTCGGACGGTCGGACTGACGGACGGTGTGACGCTATTTCACAGTATCCCCACTCACGATTCCCCCGATCACAGTATAGGTCGTCCCCGGCCCGCCGACGTTGGCGTGGAGCCGGACCCACACCGGCCGCCGGCCCCGCTGCGCGTACAGCGTGACGATGCCTTCGCGGTCGGCCGCGTCGCTCTGCATCTCCCAACCATTCAACCGGAAGGCCTCATGGAACCAGGCCACGACGCGAGGGAACGAATCGGCGGTCGTCAGGGTGATCTGTCCCACGCTGTCGCCGGCATCCATCTCCAGCATCAGGGAGCGCGGATACACGAGCACCCCGTGCAGGGCGCGGTATACCGTTCCGCGGGGATTCTTATCGGCCGGTCGGCTGCACGCCGCGAGGCCGACGACCAACGTGAGCGTGAGAGCGAGCGGGGCGCGCATCGGGCCCGAAGGTTAGCGGTGGCGTGCGCGAGGGGTCAAGCCTAACTTCAAGGCGTGGCCGGCCATAGCAAGTGGAAACAGATCAAGCGGAAGAAGGCTGTCGCCGACCAGAAGCGCGGCGCCGCTTTCACCAAGGTAATCCGCGAGATCACCATCGCCGCCAAGCAGGGCGGTGGCGACCCCGCCGGCAACCCCCGCCTCCGCACCGCCATCGACGCCGCCAAAGCCGAGAACATGCCGCAGGACAATATCGAGCGCGCCATCA
>Ga0209160_1001328_pt1 | contig 20725 bp, 16 predicted proteins | sample GraSoiAngelo_153_FD_186167 | JGI IMG/M metagenome (GOLD analysis project Ga0209160, IMG submission 186167) | Grasslands soil microbial communities from the Angelo Coastal Reserve, California, USA - 14_1009_12_40cm (SPAdes) (version 2) | ecosystem: Environmental > Terrestrial > Soil > Grasslands ... | reverse complement strand
TCGTCACAGTCGCTTATATGTCACCGGAGCAAGTGCGAGGGAAGGAGCTCGATCCTCGCACCGACATGTTTTCCTTCGGGGCTGTTCTGTACGAGATGTGTACGGGCATGCTTCCCTTTCGGGGTGACACCTCTGGAGTAATTTTTGAATCCATATTGAACCGAGCTCCCGCGCCAGCAATCAGGTTGAACCCCGAAATACCGCTCAAATTGGAAGCGATCATAAGCAAGGCATTAGAGAAAGATCGTGATGTTCGGTATCAGCATGCGTCCGATATTAAGGGCGACCTGAAGCGAGCGAAGCGAGACTCGGAGTCAGGCAGGATCACATCGGGTGACACGGCGATGCCCCGCTGGTCACGACGATCGATCTTGATCGGGGCGGTAGCCGTTGTGTTCGTCATCGGCGTCATTGCGGTGGCGGCATTCTACTTAGGCAGTCGTGGTCACGCCACCATCAACTCGGTTGCTGTACTACCCTTCGCGAACACCAGCGGTGATCCAAACGCGGAATACCTATGCGATGGCATCACTGAAGGCATTATCGACAAATTATCGGGGCTCCCAAATCTTAAGGTCATCTCGCGCACGTCTGCATTCCGTTACAAGCAGCGCGAGATTGAGTCACAAAAGGTGGCGAAGGAGCTTGGTGTAGAGGCTTTAGTCACAGGCAGAGTTGCACAGCGTGGGGACAATCTCTCTGTTAGTGTCGAACTTGTGGACGCACGCCAGGACAAACAGCTTTGGGGTGAGCAGTACAAAAGGAAGCTTGCTGACATCACTTCCGTCCAACAAGAAATCGCAACTGCTGTATCGGGAAATCTGGGAGGAAGACTGACCAGTGAAGGTGAGACTCGTTTGAACAAGCCAACTTCGACGAACTCAGAGGCTTACCAGCTTTATCTGAAAGGACGGTATCACGCGAATCAAGCAACTGTAGCAGGGCTAAAGAAGGGAATCGAGTACTTCCAGCAGGCAATCGATAAAGACCCGAGCTACGCGTTAGCGTATGCCGCTATGGCTGACGCCTACTCTACACTGGGTGGCGGGTGGCAATCCAGCGACACTCTTCCGAAGGCGAAGGCCGCGGCCATGACGGCACTGGAGCTTGACGACACGCTGGCCGAGGCACATGCTGCGCTCGCATATGCCACGTTTTTCGATTGGGACTGGCCAAGTGCAGAGCGCGAGTTCAAGCGTGCCATCCAGTTGTAACGGATCGCACTCTTGTCCTCTGACGTTCTCAACATATCTTGCGGCGGTTTTCTCAGATTCATCCCCGGATTTTAAGCTGGTCAGCTACTGTGGGCTCGATGCGGGTGGGATAGGATACATGTCTGTATAGGCAGGCTGAGTATCCTATCCCATCAAAGAAAGAAAAGTGAGATGGCACTGAGGTTTGAAAGTGCCCGTGTTGCAGGCGTGAGTCGGACGCCGCTGCACAGGGGGTGAAGAATGACACGTCACCCCAGGATGGGTGCTGCAGGCTAACCGCAGGTTACCGTGCTGCGAACGCATTGAAAACAGAATAGGTAACCAGAACATCTCCGTGACCGGGTTAACGCAGGTGAACTTATTGATTTCATTGATCAGGAGGGCCGCGACCAAAAGCGGGTCGCGGCCGGCTTCGCGTTTGTGACTCCGGAGGCCAGAGCTCTGGTATCTGTCCCAGTTTTTGTGAACAAGAGGAGAGCCCCGCGCAGCGTGCTAGAACCGCGTGGGGCTCTGACTGAGTACGAGTGATCTGGGTGCAGATCCGTCGCCCCAGCCTCGGGCCCTGATCCCCACAGGGCAGGGTTTGCGGCGGCGCGACCCAGCCGCAAAGTCGCAGAATGCTATAGCGGCAATCGATACTGGCCATCGTCGTGAACGACGCTGCCTTGTTTACAAGCTTCATGGATAGCCAGTTGCGCAGTACGTTTGGAGCACTCGGTCTGCTGCATGATTTCGTGTCGCAGCTCGCTGTAGCGGAGCCGTCCGCCACGAGTGCTGAGAGCTTGGCTAACATCCGTTGGGTTTACCTTGTGACGAAGTGTCTGAGCGATAGGCACCGAGCCGGCACTGGAAAACCAGAGGCTCTGGGGATCAAGTTTCAGCAACCGTGGTGGTTGGGGCGGACTATAGCGAAACTGAAAGCGCAGCTCCAGGGTGGGCAGCTGAGGCGAAGGACGAGTGAGCAGCATGTAGGTATCGCCTACCGCATGCAGAGCACTGGAGCCGCGAAAGGCGCTGCCGATTTCCTCGCGGGTAATCGATTTTCGAATATGGTGGACGACGATCAGAGCCGCATGAGTGGCATCGCGCAGGCGGAGCAGGGCTTGGCAGAGAGCCGCCATGGCGCGGGTATCGTTTTCATCCTGATCGTGAGTTGAGTAGAGAGGATCGAGCACAATGACTTCGGCAGCGGCAGCCCTGGCGGCAACTACGAAGTGATTGAGACCCTGGGGTGCACTGAGCAGATGCCCTGTGGCCCGCGTATCCACGAGTAGATGATGATCGGCAGCGGGACCGAGATTACGCCGCATGACCAGCAAGCGATTGACGAACTGGGGCAAGGGCAGCTCGAACTGGCAGACCAGAACCCGGCGTGGAGCGGGAATGGGAAAGCCAATGCGATTGGAACCGGCGGCCAACGCCAATGCGAGATTGGCGACCAGCAAGGATTTTCCCACCTTAGGCTCTCCGCCTACGAACCAGATACCTTGTGCCGGCAGCAGTCCTGGCTCGACTAGGGAAGGCGGTGGAGTAGGCGGCTGTTGTTCGAGCAGCTGAGCCAGCGACAACACAGTGGTTGGGGAAGCTTTCTGCCGGTCCGTATCTTTCACAGGAGTGCCTCCGCGGTGGCATCGAGCAAGATGGCTTCATTGACCAGGGAAGTCTTGCGCTGTGCGGCCAGGCGCAAGGCGGTAGAAGCCAGTTTGTTCACTTTGCGCAAGATTCCCTTCGTTGCCTGATAGAGAGCTTGCATAGCGATGTCATCAAACAGCGGTTGGCTGACCCCGGCAGCTTTCAGCTGATGGGCGACATAGGCATCGAGCTCTTCGCGCGAGAGTCCTTCCAGGTGGTAGTGGACAGCAATGCGCTGGCGCAAGGCCTCATGCAGTTGCAACGACAAGGTCCGGCGCAGCAGCGGTTGACCGACGAGCAGCAAGGTCAAGTAATGTGCGGAATCCATGTCGAAGTTGAGCAGTAAAGGGAGCTGCTCCAAGGCGGAATGGCACAAGAGATGCGCTTCGTCACAAATCAACACGGGATGTTGTTTTTTGCTTTGATTCAAGCGCACGATGGCTTCGGAGATCTGGCGAGCGAGATCGCCACTGCGGCCAGCCGGCTCCAGGTCGAGTTCGCGCGCCAGTTGCCGTAACAGGTCCACGCAGGACCCGGAGGTCCAGTGCAGGTACAGGATCTTGTACAAGCTGGGATTGAGCGAGCGGCTAAAGGTGCGAGCAGCAGTGGATTTTCCGGCTCCGACTTCTCCGGTCAGCAGACCCGTAGCGTGGTGATCGACTAGAAACTGCAATCGTGCCTTGACCTGATTCCAGGCTTGCGAGGCGAACAACTGTTTCGGATCCGGAGAATCCGGGAAGGGGATTTTCTTAAAACCGAAGAAGGTTTCCCACATCGCTTGCTTACTCCTTATTCTTTGTCCTGGTCTGGTTTTTCCTTGTCTTCTGTGTCCTGGTCGTGCTCCTTCCTGGGTGGGAGCGGCTGGGGTTTTTGCACGAGAAGCTCCACGAAGTTAATGCCGGTCGGCTCGGGAGGTGCAGCGGGTGCAGACTTGATGGAAGGCAGCTGTGCATTGACCACGGCATCGACCGGTCGTGCCCTGCCTTGTGCTTCCCCCCGAAAGTAGATCTCCACCTCGGAGAGATCGAGCGGATCGAAACGTACTTCGATGGTTTCGCCTTCTAACGCAGAGGGAGTCTCATAGAACTGCCCACGCAACCGGAAGGTCGAATCACGGCGCACGAGTCGATTCAGGCGATAGAAAAACAGACGGCGCAAGTCGGTCGAGGGCGGAAGTTGACGGATGTGTTCGATGTCTCGCTGCCAGCGCAACAAGGGAGTAGTTCCCAAACCACCGTGCTGGGAGCAGTGATAGACCTGCTCGATCCAAGCCCACAGGCGCTGGTTTAACTCTTGCAGGGAAAGGGTTCGTCGTGGATCCAGATTGGCCAGTAGTTGTTCTCTTAACGAGCGGAAAAAACGTTCGATCTTGCCGCGCCCTTGTGGTTGGTAGGGCGGAGTGTGAGTCACAAGAATACCAATGGATGCGGCGATCCGTGCCAACTGGGCACTGCGAAAAACTTTGGCGTTATCCACGTAGAGGCGGATGGGGACCCCCCGGGCGGCCACCGCTTGCCGCAAGCAATCCAGGAACGCGTCCAGTCCTTGGTGAGAATAAAATTCGGCATGCGGGACGAGCCGGCTCGCGTCGTCGAGAACGGCATATAAAAAGGCCTGCATGCGCCCGCCGCCAGAACGCTGGACGTAAGGTCCGAACAGCATGTCGGATTGCCAGATGTGATTGCTTCGCTCCGCCTCGAACTTCTTGTGTGCTGGCCCAGCCAGCAGCTGGCGGGTGGTCAAGCCACGCTGTTTGAGGAAGCGATACAGAGTGGCGGCCGAGATGGCGGGAGAGTCTGTGCCTGAGACCAGCGCCAGTTCCCGCAGCAGAGTCATGCCCGTGCGATGCGGGTTCTCGCGCTTCAGCCGTTCGATGAGCTCGGCCAGCTGTGGTGGGACAACGCGCGGTTGCCCGCGATCGCAGCGCGGTTTCGGAGCCAGGGCGGGAAAGCCACTGCGGCGATAGCGCAGTGCCCAATCCAGCAAGGTGTCGACCGAAAGCGAAGTGCGTTGCGAATACGGGATCTCGTACTTGCGCGCGGCGATCTCCTCCGCCCGGCGCGTGAGTTCGCCGCGCGGCAGGACCTCCAAAACTAGAGGAGCAATCAGCGCATAGCGGAACAAAGCAATTTTTTCAGCCCGCGTATCCATCATGACCAACCTTCAACGTTGGCGACCATAGCCCGTTTGCGGTTCCAAGCCAAGACAAGCGTTGTGTGTTTCACATCAGGAATCGGATAAATCCGGCAACCACTGGAAGCGACAACCGTAGGGAACCAGAAAACGCGGCCAGCCCAGTAAGTGGATACGTACTTTGCCAAAGAGGAAACGATGTGCTGGGATCCAGCCGATAGCCTCGAGCATCTGCAACCCCCGGGTCAGAAAATCTCTTGCCGGAACGACTGCAGTCAAGCTGGCCAAGCCCGCGCACAAAGCCTGGGCTTGCTGCTGCAACCGCCGTACCCAGAACTGGCCACGTTGATAAGGCATATCGGGTTGAAACGCCGCACCTGCCGCTTGTCTTAAAGTGCGGCCGTTGAGTAGGCGCGACACTAAAAACAAACCGATCACCTGAATACTGAAACGCAGGTAGGGCAAGACGAACTCGGGTAACAGAGAAACGGTACGCTTACAGAGAAGACATAGATAACGGCGCACGCGGATGGATCCGTCGTATTGCACATCCACCACGGTGCGACAATAAAAGCCGTGCGCGCGAAGCGGCTCCGGGGTGTGGCAGAGCGGACAGTGGTCAGGGCGATAACGATCAGGATCGGAAAGTTCCTGCAAATACTCCTCGATGGAGCCGCGGAACGGGTGTAGGCTTTGCATGAGGGATCTCCCTCCGGGAGCTGCGAACTCCCGTGATGGTTTGCGCCGGAGGGCTTCACCGCCCTCCGGACGGCTAACCTTGCAAATCCTACATCCCCCAAAAACCAGCCGCGACTGGGATAAGAGCGATCCCACGCAATCGACTGCGATCGACGCACTGAGCGCCAGCGTCTTGTCGGGATTGTTTCCCTCCAGGAAGAACTTACTCAGAGGAAAGAAAACTTTGGCGGTGGAAAGAAATGTGACGCGTTACACTACATCGCGACGGTCGAAACTGGGCAAGTCAATGTGACTAGAACCTCTCGCGCGACCACGTAGCGCGTTCGGGTCTATTAGGAGGAATCCAGAATGATCTCGGCTCCCATCCGTTTCGCTGGCTCAACTCTTAGGGATCGAGCTCACATTTGTGCTTTCTTCAATAGCCCCGGCGAGGCGTACCGCGTGCTCCTTCCCTTCGTCAAAGAAGGCCTGCCTTTCTTCGTACCGCCGGACGAGTTCCTGCGTGAACTTCGTGAACCCAGGGATCATCCAAGTAGCGCAGCCGCGGCGGCCTGATATGGAAGGGCTACTCGAAGATCCAGCCCAGGACATCAAGCGCCTTCAGCGCTGCATTAATGATCTGATCAGCTTGCTTGCTCTGCCGGCTATGTGGAGCAGTGACCAGCCCTCGCAGATTGTTCATATCCTGCTCGACGCTCTCCTCCGTATGCTCAGTCTGGACTTCACTTATGCACGGTTGAAAGATTGCGTGGCCATAGTTCCGATCGAGATCCTGCGCATCGCTGACTCGTGCAAATTGAAAGTGACCCCGCAAGAGATCGGCGGGATGGTCAGCAACTGGTTCGAAGGCGATGGCCAGAAACCGTTGCCGTCCATGCGGGACCGATTTCGAGATAAAGAATTCTCGAGGCTGCCTGTGCCACTGGGTGTACATGGTGAGATCGGCATGATCGTAGCAGGTTCTGGCCGTGCGGATTTCCCTAGGCAGACCGAAAGCCTTCTTCTGAGCGTAGCCGCAAATCAGGCCTCCACCGCAATGCGAGAGGCAAGGCTCCTAAGCGAACAGAAACGCATTGCCAACGAACTCGATCAGCGCGTAGCAGAACGAGCCAGTGCACTTGGCCAAGCGAACGAGGAACTGAGGAAGGAAATTGACGAGCGGAAGAAAATCGAGGAGCGGCTGAGAGAGAGCGAAGCAGCCCTGCAGAGAGCATTCAATGAAATCAAGAAGTCAGAGGCCAAATTGCGGCAGGTGATTGATACCATCCCCACACTGGCCTGGTGCAATCTGCCGGATGGTCCGAACGAGTTCCTCAACAAAGGTTGGCACGAGTATACGGGTCTGTCTCCGGAAGAGTCGCATGGTTGGGGCTGGCAAGTTGCGTTCCATCCGGAGGACTTACCACCGTTAATGAAAAGATGGCAAGAGTTGTTGGTTTCAGGAGAACCAGGCGAGATCGAGGCGCGTCTTCGCCACTATGACGGAGTCTATCGGTGGTTTCTTATTCGCGCGGAGCCATTACGCGACGATGCAGGCAAGATCGTCAGGTGGTACGGAACAAGCACTGATATCGAGGATCGCAAGCGGGCTGAGGAGGCGCTGAAGGCCAGCGAACGCGAATTTGGTCTAATCATTAACACAATCCCGGCAATGGCGTGGTCGGCGCGCCCTGACGGATATGCGGAATTCTTCAACCAGCACTATCTAGCCTATGTGGGACTCCCCTTGGAACAGTTGCAGGGATCAGGCTGGACCGTTGCGGTTCATCCGGACGATCTAGACGCTGTGGCCGGAACCTGGCAGTCGATTATGGCCTCTGGTAAGCCGGGAGAAGGCGAAGCTCGATTGCGGCGTTTCGACGGTGAGTATCGATGGTTTTTGTTCCGTGCCAACCCCATGCTCGATGAATCGGGCAACATCTTGAAATGGTATGGGACTAACACCGATATTGACGATCGGAAACGGGCAGAAGAACAGTTGTGGCGCAGTGAGGCCTTCCTCGCGGCAGGTCAGAATCTGAGTCGCATCGGCAGCTTCTCTTGGAAGGCAGCAACGGACGAAATCACGTGGTCAGAGCAGCTCTATCGCATCTACCAGTTTGAGATCGGAGTGCCCGTGACGCTCGAACTGATCCGTACTCGTGTGCATCGGGAAGACCTCACCTTGTTAGAGAAAATGATCGAACAGGCACGAAACGGCAGGAACGACTTTGAATGGCAGTACCGCTTGATGATGCCGGACCAGTCGATCAAGTATCTACATGCGGTCGCTCATGCGACTCGGGACCAGGATGGTCAGCTGCAGTACATCGCGGCGGTTCAGGATGTTACGGCGCGCCGCATGTCGGAAGAAGCTCTCGGCAAGGCGAGGTCGGAACTCGCTAAGGTAGCAAGGGTAACGAGCCTGGGAGTGTTAACCGCGTCAATCGCACACGAAATTAATCAGCCTCTTTCCGGCATCATCACCAATGCCGGCACGTGTCTGCGGATGCTCTCTGCCGACCCCCCCAACGTTGAGGGCGCGCGCGAAACTGCCCGGCGCACGATTCGCGATGGCAACCGGGCCTCTGACGTGATCACGCGACTGCGAACGCTTTACAGCAAGAAGGACCCTCAACCCGAATTGATGGACCTGAATGAGGCTGCCCAAGAGGTCACGTCGTTGTCGCTGAGTGAGCTACAGCGAAACCGGGTCATTCTCCGCCAAGAATTCGCAGAAGACCTCCCGCCCGTGAGAGGAGATCGAATCCAGCTTCAGCAGGTCATGCTGAACCTGCTACGGAATGCTTCGGACGCGATGAGCGCCGTTGACGATCGCCCGAGAGAGTTAGTTATCCGAACTGAACGGGATGACGGCGACCGAGTACGCCTTAGCGTGAAGGATGCGGGAGTCGGTTTCCCGCCTCAAGCCTCGGACAAGCTCTTCGAAGCTTTCTATACAACGAAAACCGATGGTATGGGAATTGGCCTATCGATCAGTCGATCCATTATCGAAGCTCATCATGGACGCCTCTGGGCGACACCCAATGATGGACCCGGAGCTACATTTTCGTTTGCTATCCCTTGTAGACTCGAAGGTTGGGCGAGCGGCGGAACTGGTGTCAATCGGTCTGATCCGGCAACGAACGCGGCATGATCTGGGCCGTTGCTTATAATCGGCGGAAAACAATACTAAAGTACAATGGACGCCCTTTATGGAGTCGAGCATTATTTTGTCATGGAGTTCCATCAGCGAAGCATCGCCACCGAACGTCCGCTTCTATCCGTAGTTGATGATGATGAATCGGTGCGCGAGTCGCTGCCTGACTTACTGAGGGAGTTCGGTTTTGCTGCGCGTGCGTTCTCATCGGCAGAAGAATTCCTGGCATCCGACAGCGTCGGCCAAACTAAATGCTTGATCCTCGACGTAGCGATGCCGGGCATGACTGGACTTGATCTTCAACAGGAATTAAGGCGTCGTGGACAAAGAGTTCCGGTCATCTTCATCACCGCCCTGAAGGACGAAGCCATCCGGGAGCAAGCGCTCCAGCAAGGAGCCGTGAGCTTCCTGTACAAGCCCTTCAGCGACACGGCTTTGCTTGAGGCGCTCAATGCGGCCGTTCAGGTGAACTGAACGATCCTCCGCTCTCAAGGATCTTGGGGATATACTATGAGCCTTGCACAGCCACTCAGCTATCAAGTGGGGTCGGCGCTCATGCAGCCCGCATCACCGATCGTATTCGTCGTTGATGACGATGTGTCGGTGCGCGAGTCGCTGGAACTGTTGATCCAGAATGAAGGCTGGCACGCCGAGACCTTCTGCTCCGCACAAGGATTCCTCGATCATCCGCGAGCTGCTCTTCCAAGCTGCCTCATCCTGGACATTTCTCTTCCGGGCCTCAACGGCCTAGAACTGCAGCGGCGTGTAGCCGCCGAGCGGACCGACATGCCGATCATCTTCATCACAGGGCACGGCGATATCCCGATGACAGTCCGAGCCATGAAGGCCGGCGCGGTTGAATTCTTAACGAAACCTTTCAGTGATGAAGTGCTGCTGAACGCCATTCGGCAGGCGCTCCAACGCAGCCGCATGGCTCTTAGCCGCGAAGCGGAGATACAGGAACTCCGGAACTGTTACGCGTCGCTCACTCCTCGCGAACGGCAAGTTATGGCGTTAGTGGTTTCCGGCCTGTTGAATAAACAGGTTGCTGGCGAACTCGGCATCAGCGAGATCACGGTTAAGGCGCACCGTGGCAAAGTGATGGAGAAGATGAAGGCTGGATCTCTCGCTGACCTGGTCAATATGGCCGCTAAGCTGCGCGCGGCACGAGTGTCGGCTGCTAATCTATACAAAGAAGCAGTAAAGAACACCAAAGCGTGAGGGTCGGGACGGTGAAAAAGTCCATTGCGGCAATGGCCTCGCGATGGTTCCGCAAAAAAAGGTCAGCCAACGCTTGCCCACATCCGGACTCCTCGGCGCCGGTCGCAGCCAGCGTGAGACCGTTGGCTCCGATACATTGAAGCCCAGCTTTAGCAGCTCGCCGTGAAACCGCATGCGCTGGGCCAGCCAGTGGTGCTGGTTGAGTCCTCATCGGCTGGATTGTCAACGCCTTGGGTTCGCGCAGGGACCTCGTCCTGGAAAATCTTGCGCTTCGTCAGCAACTCCTCTCGTTGCATGCCAAGCGCCCCCGCCGTCGATTATCCGCAACGCACAAACTTGGGGTCGGATGTTCGTTCGCCTGTGTCCCTACTTCCCTTTTTCCGCGCGCCTCTGCTAGCTAAGCTAGCTGGACCAACCAAGTAACAACGGAGTACGGCGTGAAATCCTCCTTGCAAGGCTCCATCCCGGAAAGAAAAATGCCATTTTCTTGCTTAGGCCGTGGACTGAACGACCGAACGAACACGCTGGCTCAGTCATCGGCGTCGTTCTTCCAGAGGCTGCGCTGCACGAATGCAGCCGTGTGCTCTCCCGAGCGGGGCGCACTGCGGCGCACACCGACGAAACCGGAAGAAAAGGTAAGAGGAGACCCGACGGTGCGGTAGGTCGCAGTGCCGTCACTGTAAGGAACTTCCCAGATCAGCTGCTTGTGCGCGACCTGCGGATCGTGCTCCAGGTCGGCATAGCATTGGACCGGCGCACACCACACATCGTTGGCCGAGAGCAGATCCATCCAGTAGGCAGTCGGATGAGTTGCGAAGTGATCTGAAAGCCGTTTGTGTATCTCGTCTCGGGCGGCAAACATTTTCTCATTGGTATCGTATTGCGCTAACCAGTCCACCTTCAGAATCTGGCCGAGCTTGGGGCACGGAAACATCGCCAGCATCAGGTATCCGTCGCAGGTGGCATACACTCCGCAGGGCCCGGTAACGCCCGGATGTCCGATGTTTTCCCCCGGGCGCTCCATCGACTGATGATGGTTGAGAAATACGGTGATCTCCTGTTGCTGCACGGCCATCATGCAGGACAGCAGATCGACATCGACGCGCTGCCCTTCGCCGGTACGGTTGCGGTGCTGGAGCGCGGCCAGGATCCCGATGACAAGATACAGACCCGTAAACTGATCGGCGATTGCCACGCCGAACAGCAGCGGCGGATCGTTGCGCCGGCCGGTAAGCCACATCGCGCCGGTGAGTGCCTGCACGAGGTAGTCCTGTCCGGGCCGGTTCGCGTACGGACCGGTTCGTCCATATCCCGAAGCGCCCGCATAGATCAGTCGCGGATTCCTCTGGCGAAGCGTCTCGTAGCCAAGGCCTGCGCGTTCCATAACGCCCGGGCGAAAGTTTTCGACCACGACGTCGGCCTGCTCAGCGAGTTCGAGAATCCGCTTTCGATCCTCAGGATCATGCAGATCCACCTCCACGCTGCGCTTGTTGCGATTGAATGCAAGGTAGGCATCGGTTTCGCCGTGGGTACGCGTCATGAAAATCCCCCATTGACGCATCCACTCCCCACCCTTTTTCTCCAGCTTTACGATATCGGCGCCGCAGTCACCCAGGATCTGGGTGGCGAGCGGCCCTTGCAGAAGGGCAGTGAAATCCAGAACTCGTATGCCGGACAGCGGTCCGGCAGCGTCATGCGTGTGATGGCCCATAACTCCTCTTCGTCAGGACTTCGGCTCCGCAGCAAGCCAATCCGGCAGGAGTGATTCGACCAGCCGCCCGTACTCAGAGAGGCAAGCCTCGGCAGAGAGCTTTCCCGACCAAATGCACTGGTGGATCACTTCACCTGCAAGAGGCTGAAAGCTGCGGTGGCCGGGCACTCGCGGGCGAACGAAAGCCTGCTCCATGCTGTTGCGCGTTGCCGCAAAGAAACCTCGCGTTTGTTCATTCACGACAGGAGAAATCCACGCGGCCGCATGACCGGGCTGACCGCCGGCGCGGGCGTACAACCCCGACTGCACTTCGGGGGCGGCAAGATACCGCGCCAGGTCCGCAGCCAAATCCCGATGCGCCGAGCGCGCCGACAGCGCAAGACCGACCCCGCCGAGAACCGACCCTAGTATTCCGGACGACTGGCGGGGCGCGTTGTGAAAGCTCAGCCGATGCGGCCGGAATCCCGGCCTCGAGTAATTCGAGTAGCCGAACATCAGTGGAACATAGAGGATGGCGTCGGATTGAGACATGCGGTCCGACATCGCGATCGGGTCATCAATGCGGGATCCGGGGTGGACTAGCTTCGCCAACCGGCGTAGGAACTCCAGTGACTGAAGGCCGGCGGCTCGGTTCACGGGTCTGCCCATCGGCCAGAAATCCCTTCCGGCCAAGCTGACCCCGACGGAAAGAAACGCGCAATACGCATGGTTTGGACTGAGCGGAAGCGCAATCTGATGGGGACCTCCGCTGCATTCCGCAGCCAGTTCGGCAACCAGTTCCCATGTGTCGGGGAGTGAGCCCAGACGCGCGCCAGCCCACAGATCTTCACGTACAGCGCTGACCTGGCAGGCCGCGTCAATAGCGAGTGCCCACTGCTTCCTGCCCCACCCGTAAGACGGATAACTGGGTCCGACACTGTGGGCAGCCTGGTCTTCCAGGTAAGTTGGGCCCACCCAGTCATCGACGGGCACGATAAGGTCCGAGGTCGCCGCGAAGCCGACAAAGGGATGGTCAATCAGAACCAGGTCGTAAGCCGTGGCGAGTTCCTCGAGGGGCTGATCCTCAAACTGCTTCAGCGTCCGGGCGTCCCACTTGACCGCGATCGCGTGCTGCGCGGACCACTCCGCAGCAACGGCCTCCAGCGGGTCGCGCGCCCGGGGATGGTCCCATGCTATCCCGTGCAGTGTCGTAGGTTCACTCACAGTACGCCGTGGGCCGACAGGGTCAAGATCGGCCGCCCGTTCATCGCTGGGCCTGCCGAGTGGCTTGGATCTTCGCGGGATCGCGATAGAGCACGGTCTGAAGGTGCTCGCAGTAGAGCACCAGCTCGCCCTCGTTCTTGAACACCTCGTACTTGGCGCGCGTGAGGCCCCGGTCCGGGTATTTCGGCTCCTTCGCCAAGTTTGTGCGGATGGTGTAGATCGAGTCGCCAATGAACACTGGCTTGATGAAGCGCAGGCGATCATAGCCGTAGGAAAAGGCCTGCAGCCAGTTCGTGGCTACCAGTCCGATCCCCGCGCTGAATACGAAAGCGCCGGCCACCAGCCGGCGCCCAAACAGGCCCTCCTCTTTTGCGAAGACTTCGTCGGCCACGTAGGGATGCAGGTCCACAACGAGGGTGTTGAAGGCCATGCTTTCGCCTTCGGAGATGGTGCGCCTGATGGTGCGAAGGCGCTGGCCAATCTCGAAATCCTCCCAGTAAAGGTCTTCACAGCACCACAAGGGTATAGCTGCGTGCTCGGCAGGGAATTTGGCTTCGTACATGGTGTTTTCCGTTTGCTTGAACAAGGTTATTTTCCCGGATAACAGCGATTCAGGCCTTCCTTCAACGACCCCCGGCCAGCAGGAAATTCGTCTTGCCTTGTTCTGTATGTCAGAATATCTTCCTGCAATGCGGTACTCTATGCGCGCGCCGGAATACTGTCAAGCGCGCTCCGTGGAAAGGACTTCTGCCATATGGCATACTTTGAATCTTCGCCCGCGACCGCGATCCCGGTCTGCTTCCTCGGCAACTTCATCCCCCTGGGCACCAGGGGCGCAACTCTGCGGACCTGGCTGGCGCTGGTAATCGTGTCTTGCATTCAAGTTGCGGCCGCCCAGGAGAGTCCCTCCGTTCCGATCGGTTTGGATTCCCTCACCCAACTGGATCGTCTGCCACTGCTGCGCCGCGGGGTCTGGTTTCACTCGGTGGGCAGTCAGGATGTAACCGGCGGAAACAGCGATGGATTCAACGCAGAGTTCAGTAACCAGCATGTCGAAAATGGACGTTACGTGTTCCTCGACACTCGAGGTCCGAGTTGCGTGCAACTCTTCTGGGCTTCCCGCGTCAACGTATTCACGGATGAGTTGGGTTTCGACGGGGACCTGGCTATCGAGACCCGGCGGGGCGGAAAGCAGGCAACCTATCTCCTGCCTTTTGGCGACCTGTACTCGGGAAAGCGCGCGCCCTTCCTGCCGCCGCTCGTTCAGGACGAGCGCGGCGGCCATGGTTCCTCCTGGAGCTTTGTGCCGATCTGTTCGGAAGATGGCATCAAGATATCCACGGACAAAGGCGGACCGATGTTGTTTTATGAAATCTATTATCACAGTTTTTCTCGAGGCACAGGGGTCAACGCCTTCACGCCGAAGCTGGAGCTGGGACCCGCCCTGGAACGCTGGGCGGCAGTCGGCCAACCGCTGGATCGTCGCCCGTCAAGATCCGTGACTCGTGAGCTCGAGCTGCCGGCCGGGGCGATTGTGCCGATTTGGACATCATCCGCGCCGGGCACCGTTACCGCGATCTATCTAAAGCTCAGCCAGCTCAGCTATCAGGCTCTGCGGCAAGTGAAAATAAAAGCGTACTGGGATGGCGAGCTGGAACCCTCAGTCAACTCGCCGCTCGGTCCGTTCTTTGGCACAGGGTACTGGCCGGTTCCTGATCCTCCTGGAGCAACCCCGCGTTATGGGTTCACTCCCCTCGCCTCGAAAACCGGCCCTGTCGAACTTGGCAGGGTGGAAACTCGGTCGCTGCCTGTGGGAGCTACAAGGGACGGCTTCTACAACTTCTTTCCCATGCCGTTCTTCCAATCGGCGCGCCTCGAGCTGGTGAACGAATCGGACACGCTGCTGTCTGGCGTCAAAGTGGCAGTGCACAGCGTAGCTGGCAGGCCGGCGCCGTCAAGCGCGCACTTCCACGCGCGGTGGCGGGAAGAGAATCCAACCCTGCCCTATCACGACTACACTGTGCTTGAAACTCGTGGGCACGGGCATTACGTGGGGGCGGTGGTAGTCATGTCCTCCATCAACTACGACCCCGGCAAGCGCGGCCAGGCGCAGCGCTGGCACCTGGAGGGTGACGCGCGCTTCTACCTCGACGACAAGCGGACATTCGACGGTGGCAGTACCGGCACCGAGGATTACTTCATGGGGGGCTGGTACGACGTCGGCACGATGGACAAGGTGTTTTCCTTCCCCGCCAATGGTTACCCCGTGCACGATATCGATTCACAGGACCACACGGTGATGTTTCGCTTTCACTTGACCGACCTGGTTCCTTATTACCGCTCGTTCCGCTTCGCGTTGGAGCATGGGCCGGAAGGGAACCTCCCCACGGACTATTCAGGCACTGCTTTCTACTACCAGGTGGATACACCCGCCTTGGAGTTCACCGATCAGCTAACCATAGGTGACTTGCGGAGCGAGCAGTCCCACGCCTACTTCCCCAGCAAGATCAGTTGGAAGGGTTGCCGCGACTTACCCTTCGAAGGCGATCGTCAGATTGTTTTCACCAATGCCTACAAGGCCGACTTGAAGGGTGCGACCCATGAGAGCCTCAGCGAAACGGTTCACGCGTGCGGCCAGCGCGTCCGGGGCGCCATTGAATTTACGGTTTCGGTGCCGGCAGCCAATCAGGGCTTGGAGCTCCGCCGAATGCTGGACTATGCATCCGCGGATATTGCCGGCCAGGAGATGGACAAGCGACCTAGGCTGCTCATCGCCCCCAGGGAAGCGGCACAGGTCTTTGTGGACGGCCAGAAGGTTGGCGAATGGTATGCGCCACCCCGGCACGCTCGGTTGGCGTGGCTCGAAGATGAGTTTGAAGTCCCTGGCAAGTTTACTGCTGGAAAACGGAAAGTCAGGATTCGGCTCGAAGTCATGCCGGGAACTTCCTGGAGCGCATTCCAGTATCGCGCGTACAGCTATCGCTGAGCGCGAGTGGCTCAGGAGTCTCGGACACGATCCTTGACAAGGGCTGTTTCTGGAATTGAAAACGTAATAACCTTGGCACGGTCTGCGGCCTAGGAAGGATCGAACGTGAGATAGTCAACCCCGGTGCAACGGTTGCTCATCGCCTTGGAGAAAATTATGCTTCGCTCACTATTCCTGGTTGTTCTTCTCGGGATGTTTGCGGGACAGCTTCAAGCCGCGGTAAGAGTAGAAAAAATCGAATACAAGGGCTGGAGAAACTGCTATCGGGTCAGCAACGGAAATATAGAGCTGGTGGTGACGGCCGATGTCGGTCCCAGGATCATCCGGTTCGGCTTCGTGGGCGGCCAGAACCTGCTTAAGGACTTCGCGGACCAGCTCGGGAAAGGTGGCGAGGAGAAGTTTCAGCTGCGCGGAGGCGATCGGGTATGGAAGGCCCCGGAAGACGCAGTGGCCACCTGGGCGCCGGATAATGCACCCGTCGAGGTCATTCTCACTCCGACGGGATTAGTTGCTCGAGCTAGGGTCGAACCGCTTACCAAGTTGCAAAAAGAGATCGAAGTCAGTATGGCGCCCGAGGGTGCAACTGTTACGCTCTCCCATCGCATTACGAATCAAAACGTCTTCCCTCTGGAGTTTTCCGCATGGGTGCTCACGATGATCCACTGGTGATGTGGGCGTACACGGATCTTGCCGACAAACGCTGGACGTTCACCAAGAAATACTTGACCCTGCAGCAGGACGCGAGCAGCCCGGAGCCGCAGAAGCTGGGAATGTTTAACCCGGATACCTGGTCTATGTATCTGCTGAACGAAGAAGCGTTTCTTAAGCAAGCGAAGGCCGAGCCTGCCGAGGCCTATCCGGATTTTGGCTGTTCATTCGAAACCTTTACCAACCATGAATTTCTCGAGATGGAGACTCTGAGCCCGCTGAGCAAGGTCCTTCCCGGCCGCACGGTCGAGCAGGTGGAGCATTGGAGCCTGTATCGCAAGGTCAAACTCCCGGAGCTGACAGATGAAGGGATTGACCATGTGGTATTGCCGCTCCTGCAGGCGGCACGGCCGAGCAACTGACCTGAGAACGCCTGCATCGGGCTTGTGCCTGCCCCGAGCCTCATTCGCAGACTGATCTCAACACTACGCCGGCTGCACCGCCGGGGCAGGCCGGTACCCGCGAACTGCGAAGTAGAAAATGAAAGCGTGACAAAGCAGCGGGAGGACAAATGCCCTCTGAATGTTTCCCGCATCGGACACCAGCCCCATCATGGCGGGATAGACCGCTCCCCCAATGATGGACATCACCAGCAAGGAAGAACCAAGCTTGGTATATGGACCCAGACCTTTCAGACTGAGAGCGAAGATCGTGGGAAACATAATGGAATGGAAGAAGCCGAGAAACACAAGCGCCCACACCGGAGCGCTCCCCGAGGCGGCCAGAGCGATGGTGAGGCAGGTCAGTGCGCTGCCAGCAAACACGCCCAGCAGTCTGGCGGGGGCAACCTGCTTCATCATCGCCGAACCCGCCAGTCTCCCCAGCATGAAGCCGAGTACATGAAGTTGCAGATAGCGCGCCGCCACTTTTTCGTGGGTGCCAGGAACCGCAAATTCGGCAAAGCGAATCATGAAACTTGCCACCCCGACCTGGGCGCCGACGTAGCAGAACTGGGCCACCACTCCTTTGAGAAGGTGCGAGAACCGCCAGATTCCTCTCAACTTCACATCCGCGGTTGGAGAGGCTTGGGTTGGTTCGCTTTCTCGAATCTCCGGCAGATGCACGCAATAAATAAGGATGGCAACAAACAGAAATATGGCGCTAATCACCAGGTAAGGGCCCCTTACCATGTTAGCTTCCAGGATGCGGTAATTGAGCAACTGCTGAGGAGTCATGGCGGCGAGTTCGGCGGGCGTGTGCTCGATGCCGGAAAGGATGAATCGAGCGCCAAAGAAGACGATCATCACCGCCCCGACAGAATTGAAGAACTGTGCGAAATTGAGCCGCCGCGCGGAAGATTCCTCCCGGCCCAGCACGGTGATATAGGGGTTGGCCGCGACTTCCAGAAACGAGCCGCCGCAGGCCATCACGAAAATGGCGAGCAAGAAGAATGCGTACACCCGAATCGAAGCTGCGGGGATAAACAGAAAGGCGCCAGAAGCGTACAGGAGCAATCCAGTCAGAATTCCCTTCTTATAGCCCAAACGCTGCATCAGCCAGCCCGCCGGCAGCGCGGCGAGAAAGTAACCGCCAAAAAAGGCCGACTGCACAAGCGAAGATCTGAAGTCACTGAGGCTGAACGCCTTCTTGAGGTGCTGGATCAGAATGTCATTAACATTGACACCGATTGCCCATAAGAGGAACAAACTGGTGACCAGGATGAACGGCAGCAGGTATCGCCGTTCGGTGATTGACGCCGATGAACTCACCGGTAGCCTCCTTTAAGTAAGGTCGCGGTCCAGGTGGACGTATCCGCCATCTACATGCGGATGCTGGCCGGTAATGTGCCCTGCGCCCGGCGAGAGCAGGAATATTACTATCGCGGCAATTTCTTCCGGAGTGGTTATTCGTTTCCCCGGGGGGATCTTGGAGACCATCATTTTCAGTTTCTCTTCTGGATTCGGAAACGAGTTGAGCCACGGCTGGTATAGCGGGGTCATAACCTCGGCGGGAAGAACGGCATTCACTCGTATGCCGTAAGGCAACAACTCAGCGGCCCACTCTCGAGTTAAGGCCAGAATTGCGCCCTTGGCGGAGGCGTAGCCGGACGTCCCGTCTTGTCCGGTGAGCGCGACTTTCGAGCCGATGTTCACAATGCTTCCGCGAGATTGCTTAAGGTGCGGCACCGCGAAGTGTGCCATGTTGAAATAGTGCAGAACATTGCGCCGCAGGGAATCCAAGTATTCTGGCGGACTGCCGTGCTCGAGTCCGATCCGGTCATTGACTCCAGCATTGTTCACGAGCGCATCAAGCCTCTTGAAATCGCGGACGGTTTGGTCTACGGCTCGGCAATTCTCGGCTGCGGTGAGGTCGGTCGAGATGAGAAAACAGCGGTGGCGGCGCTCTACCAACTCGCCGGCCAGAGCCTCTCCCGCAGCCGTATCCTTATCAACGAGCACCGCGATAGCTCCTTTTTCGCACACTCCGCGGGCTATCGCCGCCCCAATACCCTTCGCACCGCCGGTGATCAGGATCATTTTGTCGTCCAACTGCAGATTCATACGTCGCCTTTCAAGCGATAGCAATCGAGTGCGTTCAAGCCAAAAACTTGCGCCTGCTGGTCAAGGGAAAGGCTTGAGGTGTACGTCCGAATCACCTCACCGACCTGGCTGTAGCTGCCGGCCAGCAAGCAGGCTGGCCAATCCGATCCGAACATGAGGCGCGCGCAGCCGAATGCGTCAAAGACGACATCAAGATAAGGAGTAAAATCACGGTTTTGCCAATTGCGCCAGTCAGCCTCGGTGAGGAGGCCAGATATTTTGCAATAGACATTCGGACCGGAGGCCAGCGTCCGAATGTGCTGGTTCCAGGGAGTTAACTCAGCGCTGCGAATGTGCGGCTTGGCCAGGTGATCGAGGACGAAACGTTGCCTCGGAAACTTGGCCACCAGTTCGATGGCGGCGGGCAATTGTTTCGTATAGATAAGAATGTCGTAGGTAAACCCGAACCCTTCGAGATTACCGATTCCGCGGCAGAATGCCGGCTTGAGCAGGAAACGATCGTCGGGTTCCGACTGTACGATATGGCGGAAATCGCGCAGCTTTTCGAATTGTGAAAGGCGCTCGAGATCCCGGGGCAAATCGTCTGCACACAAGTCTACCCAGCCGACGACTCCTTTGATCTCGCGATGCGTCCTGGCGAGTTCAAGCAGAAAGGTCGTCTCCTGCACCGATTGATCCGCCTGAACCGCCACGCAGCCGTCCATGCGGTTTGCCTTCAAGATTGGCAAGAGATCATCGGGCATGAAGTCTCGCCTGAGGACGGACATCTCCGGCGTCATCCAGCTATCTCTGCCTGGGTCATACCGCCAGAAGTGTTGATGGGAGTCGATCGTCAAACCGTTCCGTCACCCAAAACGATATCTAGTGGTTCCTCTAGCCAACCGTGTTAACCAACGTCCCGATGTCGCTGATTGTGATGCGAACCTCATCCCCGGCCACTAGGGTGAACGCGTCGGGTGGCACAATTCCAGTTCCGGTGAGCAGATAGCATCCGCTGGGGAAGCTGTTGTTTCGGAACAGATATCGGACAAGGGATGCCGGATCCCGTTTCATCTGAGCGAGAGTGGTGGCGCCGATAAACGCCTGTTCTCCGTTGCGAATGATCTCGAGGCGGATTTCCGTCGAGGAGTGCGGCGGCTCCTTCGAGACCAGCACGCAGGGCCCCAGAGCACAACAGCCATCCCAGATTTTGGCTTGGGGCAGATACAGCAGGTTCTCACCCTCAATGCTGCGCGAACTCACATCATTTCCGACCGTATAGCCGACGATGGTGCCCTTGGGCGTGATGAGCAAAGCCAACTCAGGTTCAGGCACCGACCAGGTTGAGTCATCGCGAATCGCAATCTTGGCTTTCGGCCCGACCACTCGATGAGGTGTGGCTTTGAAGAAAAGCTCGGGACGATCCGCATCGTAGACCCGATCATAAAAATCGCTGCCGCCCAGCAGTTGAGAGTCCTTGATGCGAGCTTCCCGGCTGCGATGGTACGTCACTCCCGCTGCCCATAATTCCTGGCTTCCGATCGGAGCCAACAAGTGACCGAGCACGTTCGGGCTGGTGTCCCGTGCCTTCCCGAGACC
>Ga0209160_1001327_pt1 | contig 20730 bp, 20 predicted proteins | sample GraSoiAngelo_153_FD_186167 | JGI IMG/M metagenome (GOLD analysis project Ga0209160, IMG submission 186167) | Grasslands soil microbial communities from the Angelo Coastal Reserve, California, USA - 14_1009_12_40cm (SPAdes) (version 2) | ecosystem: Environmental > Terrestrial > Soil > Grasslands ... | reverse complement strand
TGACCAGCAGATAATCTCGAGCCCGGACAACGAGGTCGTCCGCCGACTGCGACGCCTCGCCCACCGGCGCGAGCCAGGCCTCGTCCTCCTGGAAGGCCCGCGCGTGCTCGCGGAGGCCAAGGCGGCCGGGCTCGCGTTCGAAGTGATCGCGGTGCGCGAAGGCGACAAGCTCCCATTTCACACGGAATCGCGCGTGACGCTGACACCGGCCGCATTTCGCGCCGCGACTCAGACCGTCACGCCGCAGGGCGCCATCGCGATCGCGCACGTCACCGAGGCGTCGCCGGCGGAGGCGATCGCCGCGGCGCGGGCCGCGGGGTGGCCGCTCATCGTGCTCGACCGCGTGCAGGATCCAGGCAACGTTGGCGCGATCGCGCGCACGGCGGCCGCGGCGGGAGCTCCCGCGCTGGCCGTGCTGCCTGGGAGCGCAGACCCGTTCGGACCGAAGGCGGTGCGCGCATCGGCTGGAAACGTGTTCCGGTTGAAGGTCGCCAGGGCGCAGTGGAAGGACCTTGCGGAGCTCGGCGGCTTCGGGGCCTCGTCCGCGGGCGGTGCAGCGCTGGCGGAGGCGCCGATAGAGTCAGCGGGAATGATCGTTCTCGGCAGCGAGGCCCACGGCCTGTCGCGCAAAGACCTCAAGCTCGTGACCGTGGCGCTCACGGAAGGTGTTGAATCGCTCAACGTGGCCGCCGCAGCGGCGGTGATCCTGTTCGAGATCAGGCGCCGACGCGGATGAACGATCCTTCAGCGCTGACCGCGGACGCTGTCGAGGCGATCGGCAAGTCCCAGACTTCAGCCGAGCTCGAGCGGATCGAGGTCGAGTACCTCGGCCGCAAGAGCGGCCGCGTGAGCAGGCTTCTCGAGGGCATCGGCGGGCTCAGTGCGGACGAAAGGGCGGTCCTCGGCAAAGCCGTCAACGAGGCCAAGCGCACGATCGAAGGGGCGCTTGCAGCCCGGCGCTCGCAGCTCGAGGCGACTCGCCTTGCCGACCTCGCCGAGACGGAAGCGATCGACGTCACCTTCCCCGGCCGGCCGCTCGAGCGTGGGCAGATCCACGTGCTGACACAGGTCCGGCGCCAGATCGAGACCGTGCTCGAGTCGCTCGGCTACCAGGTGGAGCTGGGGCCCGAGGTGGAGACCGAGTGGTTCAACTTCGAGGCGCTCAACATCGCGGCCGGGCACCCGGCGCGAGAGATGTGGGACTCGTTCTACTTCGGTCCAGGCCTCCTTCTGCGCGCGCACACCTCACCTGTGCAGATCCACGCCATGCAGAGGATCAAAGAACCGCCGATCTACATCATCACTCCGGGGCGCTGCTACCGGCGCGACGCGCCTGAAGCGACGCGCCTCCCCTACTTCAGCCAGGTCGAAGGCCTGGCGGTCGACAAGGGCCTGACCGTCGGGGACATGAAGGGAACCCTCCTCTTCATGATCCAGTCGCTGTACGGCCGCGAACGCAAGGTTCGCGTGCGACCGAGCTTCTTCCCCTTCACCGAGCCGAGCTTTGAGTTCGACGTGTCTTGCGGGATCTGCGGCGGCATGGGCTGCAAGAGCTGCCGGCACAAGGGGTGGCTCGAGGTCGGCGGCTGCGGCATGGTGCATCCGCAGGTGTTGCGCAACGGCGGCATCGACCCATCGCAGTGGAACGGGTACGCGTGGGGTTTCGGAATCGAGCGCATGGCGATGCTGAAGCACGACGTGGACGACATGCGCCTCTTCTACGAATCCGACCTGCGCTTCCTGGAGCAGTTCTAATGGTCAAGTCTCCTCCCCATTCATGGGGAGGTGGCGCGCAGCGCCGGAGGGGCTGGCACAACTAACCCATGCGGATCTCATATGAATGGCTCGGAGACTTCGTGGACCTCGACGGCGTCACGCCGAAAGATGCTGCTGAGGTCCTGACGCGACTGGGAGTAGAGGTGGAGTCGATGACGGTGGTCGATCTCTCGCAGATCGTGATCGGCAAGGTGCTGGAGCAGAAGCCGCACCCCAAGTCGCGCAACCCGCTGTGGATTCACCAGGTCGATCTCGGAGACCACGTGCAGCAGATCATCGCGGGCGCTCCGAACGCGGTCCCCGGCAGTCTCGTCCCCGTCGCGCTGCCCGGAACGACAGTCCCCAACGGCAAGGTCGTCAAGGATATGAACATCGCCGGCTTCAAGGCCAGCGGGATGCTGTGCTCGGCCGAAGAGCTGCTCCTGGGCGAGGACCACGCGGGCATCCTGATCCTCGATCGCGGCAAGCCTGGCGATCCGCTCACGTCGGTCATCCCGAGCCAGGCGATCATGGAGGCGGAGATCACGTCCAACCGCCCCGACTGCATGGGCCACCTCGGCGTCGCCCGTGAGCTCGCCGCCGGCCTCGACCGCCCGATGAAGCGGGACTTCATGCCGGCTTTCACTGGCACCGCCGATCCTCCGGGTCGAGACCTGGTCAAAGTCAGCATCGACGACCCCGACCTCTGCAGCCGCTACATCGGCGGCGTGATCAAGGGGGTCAGGGTCGGTCCCAGTCCGGACTGGATGCAGCGCCGGCTGCGAGCGTGCGGCGTGCGCCCGATCAACAACATCGTCGACATCACCAACTACGTCCTCCTCGAGTACGCGCAGCCGCTCCACGCCTTCGACCTCGCGCGCCTCAGCGGACCGGCCATTCACGTCCGCCGTGCTCGCGCAAACGAAAAGTTGCTGGCGCTCGACGGCCTCGTCCGCGACCTGACCTCCGACATGCTGGTGATCGCCGACGCGCTGCGACCAGTCGCGGTCGCGGGGGTGATCGGCGGGGAGGAGACGGCGGTCACGACCGCGACCAGAGACATCCTGCTCGAGTCGGCAAACTTCAATGGGCCCAGCGTCCGGCAGACGTCGCGGGCTCTCGGATTGCGCACCGAGGCGTCGGCGCGATTTGAAAGGGCGCTGCCGCCCGAGCTGGCGCTTGCGGGTGCGCGCCGCGCCGCGTCGCTCATCGCCGAGCTGGCCGGTGGCAGCGTGCACCGCGAGTGGGCTGACGTGTATCCGCGCCCGCAGCAGCCAGTCCGCGTCAACCTCAGGCCGGCGTTGATCGACGACGTGCTCGGCACTCACGTCCCGCTCGAGGAAGCCGAGTCGATCCTCAAGCGGCTCAACTTCCACGTCAAGGTGATGGGCGACGGCGAGTGGGACGTGCTGCCGCCCGTGTTCCGGCTCGATGTCACGATTCCCGAGGACCTCGTCGAGGAGGTCGGCCGCGTGTACGGCTACGACCGCGTCCCGCCCACGCTGCCGGGGCGACGCCACGAGAGATGGACGCCTGCCTCGCCAAGCCTCGATCGCAGGCTCGATGCCATCCGCGAAGTCATGGCCGGCTCCGGCTACACGGAGACCTGGAATCCCGCTCTGGTCCCCGGACGCAAGCTCGAGGCGTTGCGCATCGCGGCTCACGCCATGCGAGTCTCCAATCCGCTGAGCGATGACATGGATACGCTGCGCACGTCGCTGCTGCCCTCGTTGATCGAGGCCATGACGTTGAATCGCGATCGAGGCCGCCTCGAGGTCCGCATCTACGAGATCGCCGAGGCTTACCTCGCGCGCGTGGGCGAGCGCAACGGCGCCCAGCCCGAGGAGCCGCTCCGCCTGGCCGCCATCGCGTCGGCGGGGGAGACGGCAGACGAGGGACGAGATGCGGTCTATCGGCTCAAGTCTGTGCTGGATGGTTGCGTTGCCGCGATGGCGGCGCCGCCGTGCGCGTACGACAGGGCGTCGACCGAGCTATTTCACCCTGGCCGGTGCGCCGCGGTCATGCTCGACGGCCGCCAGCTCGGCTACATCGGCGAGCTCCATCCGACCGTGACCGCAGGAGCCGGATCGACGGACGGGTCGTCGCGTTCGAGATCGACGTCGAGCCGGTGGTCGCGGCCTCGCGCATCCCGCGCGCTCAGCCTCTGCCGCGCTTCCCCGGCGTGCAGCGCGACCTGGCGGTGATCGTGGACGAGACGGTCGCGGCGGGGGTGCTGCAAGCCGCGATCAAGGAGCTGGCCGGCGACCTTCTGGAGCAGGTCCGGGCTTTCGACGAGTACCGGGGCACGCAGGTTCCCGATGGCCACAAGAGCGTCGCGTTTACCTTGACTTTCCGAAGCCCGGAGCGCACCCTGACGGACGCCGAAGTGGATAAGGTGATGTCCGAGATCAAGCAGGGACTGGAGAAAAGACACCGAGCCAGGTTCAGAGAGTGACACCGGCGCGGCTTGCGCACGCCTCGGCGTGCTGTTTTGGGGAAAGCACCAATTGACCTGGATCGACATCTTCCCGATCGCGCTCATCGTCGTGTATGGGGCGGGCGGGTTCTTCAGCGGCCTCATCCGGCGCTTCATCGGACTCGTCGCGTTGTTCGTGGCGGTGTGGGCCGCGACAAACCTGGGCCTGCAGGCGGGCGGCATCCTGCAGCAGACCTCCAACATGGAGGTGCCCGATGGCCGCATCTACGGCTTCTTCGGGATCATCGTCTTCCTTCTGCTCCTGGTGGAGGCCGCGACCCAGATCGCGCACAAGCAGATCCAGGTCCCGGCCGTGGTCTTGAACCGGACCCTCGGCACCGCGTTGGGGCTTATCACGGCGATTCTCCTCTCGGTCGTCCTGGTCTACGAGCTCGGGCAGGCCGCCAACCCCATCGGCGGCGCGCAGCTCGACCCCACGCAACAGGGGCTTCGCGACTCGGTGCACCGTTCGGCGTTCATGGTCAGCCTGGTAAATGCGATCGACAGGCCGATCATCGCTTTGTTCCAACCGCTGCTTCCGGGAGACCCGCAGATCTACTTCGGTCCTGGACCGGTCAATCCCTAAGCACGCACACGCGTTGAGCAGCGAGTTTTTCAAACGCCTGCGCGAGCGGGCAGTGGAGATCCACGTCGAGGACCACCTGCGCGGGCGCCTCGAGCGCGGCGACAGGCTGCGCGTGAAGCTGGGTCTCGATCCGACCGCTCCTGACCTTCATGTGGGGCACCTGGTGGTGCTCGACACGCTGCGGATGTTTCAGGACGAAGGCCACACCGTGGTCGTGATCATCGGCGACTACACGGCGATGATCGGCGATCCGAGTGGGCGTTCGGAAACGCGGCCGATGCTCACGGAAGACCAGGTCGAGAAGAACGCAGAGACGTACTTCAAACAGCTGGACATCGTTCTGGACCGCAAGAAGATCGAGGTCCGCCGCAACTCGGAATGGCTCGCCTCGATGTCCGCCGCGGATATCCTTCGCCTCCTGGCCAAGGCCACGTTGCAGCAGGTGCTGCAGCGCGAGGACTTCGCGGACCGCATCAAGTCCGGAACGGCGGTCGGCGCGCACGAGATCCTCTATCCGTTCAACCAGGCGTACGACTCCGTTGCGGTGGAGGCGGACGTGGAGATCGGCGGGACAGACCAGCTGTTCAACCTTCTCTTCGGGCGGGAGATCCAGAAGGCCTACGGCCAGGAGCCGCAGGACATCGCGGTGTTCCCGTTGCTGGAAGGGACCGACGGGGACAAGAAGATGAGCAAGTCGCTCGGCAACTACATCGGGATCAACGAATCGCCGGAGCAGATCTACGGCAAGACGATGTCGATCCCCGACGGCCTCATCGAGAGATATGTACGGCTGATCTCCGGCCTGGACCCGAAAGAACAAGCCGATTTGTTGGCGCTCGGGCCGCGTGACGCCAAGGCCGCGCTGGCGCGCGAGCTGGTGAAGCGTCTGCATGGCGAGGAAGCAGCTCGGCGCGCCGAGGAAGACTTCAACACAAGGTTCCGCAAAAAAGAAACGCCGGAGCAAATCGAGGAATTCGAGATCGGATTTCCCATGCGACTCATTGAGGCTCTGGTGAAAAGCGGTCTCGCCAAATCAAACAACGAGGCTCGACGGCTCATCGAACAACGAGGCGTGAAACTCGATGGCCAAACGGCTACTGGCGATGATCCACTTACCCACGGCTCGGTGGTACAGGTCGGAAAGCGCCGGTGGATTCGATTTGTAGTGAAGTAAAATCATCGAAAGCATGTTCGGAGCCTGCATCTGATGTCGGGCCATTCCAAATGGGCCGGGATCAAGCACAAGAAGGCGATCGTCGACGCCAAACGGGGCCAGGCGTTCACCCGCGCGAGCCGTGAGATCACGATCGCGGCGCGCGAGGGCGGGGGCAACCCGGATGGCAACTTCCGCCTGCGGCTGGCGATGCAGAAGGCGCGTGAGATCAACATGCCGACCGACAAGATCAAAAACGCCATCGAGCGGGGGACGGGGGAGCTCGCCGGCGAGAGGCTGGAGGAGGTCCGCTACGAGGGCTACGGTCCGGCCGGTGTGGCGATCATGGCCGACGCCCTCACCGACAACCGCAACCGCACGTCTGCTTCGATCCGGCACCGCTTCTCCAAGCTCGGCGGCAACCTGGCAGAGAGCAATGCCGTCGGCTGGATGTTCGAGCGCAAGGGAGTCATCACCGTCAACACCGGTAAGCACGACCCCGAAGAGGTCGGCCTCGATGCCATCGAGGCAGGCGCCGACGACGTTCAGGTCGATGGCAAGTCGGTCGAGATCACCACACCTCCGAACGCTTTCGAAAAAGTGAAGGCCGCGATGGAAGCCCTCGGTGTCAGCGTCGAGAACGCCGAGGTCACGATGCAGCCGAAGCAAACCGTGTCGGTCGGCGAAGACAAGGCCGCCGCGGTCCTGAGGCTCATGGAATCACTGGAAGAGGACGATGACGTCCAGCAGGTTTACGCCAACTTCGACATCCCATCCGACGTCCTTGAACGCGTCTCAGCACAGGTGTAGAACCTGATGGACAAATGCCTGGACACAACAACGGGTTAATCCTTGGGGTCGACCCCGGGCTCGCGGGCACTGGCTTTGCCCTTTTTGCCGAGCCGAACCTTGTCCTTTCGTGCAGCACGGTCGTGACCATCCCCGGCCGCGACGGCGCGCGGCTGCTCACCATCACCAATCATTTGCGAGCGATCCTTGCCGAGCACCCGCCGGCGGAGGCGTCGATCGAAGAGCTCTTCATGGGGCGCAATGCGACGAGCGCGGTCGGAGTGGCGCAGGCGCGGGGCGCGATCCTCAACGTGCTCGAGGAGTGTGGAGTCCCGGTCTTCGAGTACAAGCCGAGCCAGGTCAAGGTCATCCTCACCGGCTATGGCAACGCGGATAAGACGCAGATCGGGCGCATGCTGGCGGCGCAGGTGAAGATGCCCGAGGGAAAGCTTGACGACCACGCACGCGACGCGATCGCCATCGCGCTCTGCCACGCGCGCAGCAGACGCTTCACGAGGGCCGCGATATCGTGATTGCCCACCTGAGCGGGGTCGTGCGCCGCGCCGGTCCCGATTTCATCGTGCTCGACGTGGGCGGTGTCGGCTACCTGGTCAGCGTGGCCATGCAAACCCGTCAGCAGCTGCCGCCGCCCGGAGGCGATGTCGAGCTGCACATCCACACGCAGGTCCGCGAGGACCAGCTGGCCCTTTACGGATTCGCGACCGTGGAAGAGCTGGAGATGTTCGAGATGCTGATCCAGGTCGACGGCGTGGGGCCGAAGGTCGGGCTGAACATCCTGAGCGCGTCCAGCCTCGAGGTCCTCAAGCGCGCCATCATGAGCGAGGATGCAGCGCCGATCAGGCGGGCCAGCGGCGTCGGACCGCGCACCGCTGCGAAGGTGATCATCGAGCTGAAGCCGCGCCTCGATGCGGTGGCGGCGCTGGAGGTGGTGCCGCGCGCCGCGGCTCTGGCCGGTGACGGCGCCGTGCCGAAGGCCGTCGAGTCCGCGCTGCGCAACCTCGGCTATTCGTCACAGGAAGCGCGCTCCGGGCTCGAGTCGGTCGACTGGAAGGAGTCTCCCTCGACCCATGAGGCGCTCGCCACAGCTCTCAAATCGCTGGGTCGCAAATGACCAAGGACAAAGTCCTCGACGCGCGCTCCGATGACGAGCAGTTCGACCTCACGCTGCGACCCCGATTCCTCGCCGAGTACGTCGGGCAGGAGCAAGTCCGGGAGAACCTGAGCATCCTGCTCGAAGCTGCCCGCCGGCGCGATGAGCCCGTGGAGCATGTCCTGCTGTGCGGTCCGCCGGGGCTTGGCAAGACGACCCTCGCGCACATCATCGCCAACGAGCTCGGCGTTGCGATCAAGGTCAGCTCGGGACCAGCCATCGATCACCAGGGCGCCCTCGGCTCGATCCTCTTGAACCTCACCACGCGCGACGTCTTCTTCATCGACGAGATCCACCGCCTGAACACGGTGGTCGAGGAGTCGCTGTATCCCGCGCTCGAGGACTTCCGCTTTGACGCGGTGCTCGGCAAGGGAGTGGGGGCCAGCGCCGCCACCCTGCCGCTGCCCCACTTCACATGCGTCGGCGCCACGACGAGACAGGGTCTCCTCAGCGGGCCGCTGCGGGATCGCTTTGGCGCCGTCTACCGGCTCGACTTTTACAACAAAGCCGAGCTGGAGAAGATCGTCGGCCGCTCCGCGCGGATCCTCGACATCGAGATCCACGATGACGCGGTGTCGGAGATTGCCCGCCGCGCCCGGGGTACGCCCCGCGTCGCCAACCGCCTGCTGCGCCGGGTGCGGGACTACGCGCAGGTCCGCGGAGACGGCCGGGCGACGGTCGACACGACGCGCATCGCGCTCAGCAAGCTCGAGGTCGACGAGCTCGGACTAGAACCGCTCGACCGCCAGCTGCTCGAGACGGTGATCCTCAAGTTCAAGGGCGGCCCGGTCGGGCTGGACACGCTGGCCACGTCCCTCTCGGAGGAGCCGGAGACCATCGAGGACGTGACCGAGCCTTACCTCATCCAGATCGGGTTTCTCGCCCGGACGGCCAGGGGCAGGGTCGCGACGGAGCTCGCCTACCGGCACATGGGCATCACGCCGCCCGCACCCGCGACCGAACAAACCCGCTTACTGTAAGTAGGAGTGTCTGATGTGGGGAGGATGGTCCTCTTCTTCGGCGTGGTTCTGGTGATCGTCGGCGGGGCGCTCATGCTCTTCGGCCGGCTCCATCTGCCCGGCGACCTCACGTTTCGGACCGGCAACGTCACCCTCTATCTCCCGATCGCCACGAGCATCGTGCTGTCGATCGTCCTGACCGTGGTCCTCAACCTCGTCTTCCGGCAGCGGTAGATGGGTAGTACGTACACTGATCGGCTGCCGTGCACATAGTCCTCAGCGGCCCCATCCGCCTCATCGTCGCCGCCGTGCTGGTCTTTTCGCTGTTCATCGACGGCGCCGGCTATGTCTATCGCATCGCCAATCACCTTCCGCTGACGGGTGACGTCGCCGGCCTGCCGCCCAACTTCGGCGGCTGGCAGCTCTACTTCCACAAAGGCCTGGACCTGGCTGGCGGGACGCACATCGATTACCAGCTCACCAACTTCCCGGCAGGCCAGAGCCGCGCCGACGTCCAGCAGAAGACGATCGCGGTCATCAACAAGCGCGTCAACGCCCTCGGCGTCAACGAGCCCGAGATTCGGGGCGCGGGCACCAACTACGACCGGATCACCGTGGACCTTGCGGGCGTCAACGCCGCGCAGGCGCAGAAGACCATCGGCGCGGTCTCCAAGCTGGTCTATACGAAATGGGTGGCCGACACGAAGGTCACCAACGGTCCCGAGCCGGGCTACAAACCAGACTTCACGGGTCTGACCGGAGACGACATCTCGAGCGCGAGTGCGGCGATCGACTCCACAGGAACGAGCTGGGTGGTCAACATCGGCTTCACCTCCAAGGGCGCGACGACCTTCGACAACCTGACCCGCGACAACGTCGCTGCCTGTCCCGGTGACCCCAACACTTCGGCCACCGCCAACTGTCCGCAGCGACACCTCGCGATCTGGCTCGACCTCACCCAGAAGGACATCGACAACTGGGAGGACCCCACCTACGTCTCCAAGGTGCAGCAGCCGTACGACGCGGCCTGCCTCGCCGCGCAGACAGAGACCACCGTCTGCGGGAAGTTGCTCACCGACCCCATCACCATCCAGGAGATCGCAGGCGGCAACGCGACGATCTCAGGGTCTTTCACGCAGCAGAGCGCCAACGACCTCGCGACCGGGATCAACTCCGGCTCGCTGCCGGTCGACCTGGTGGCGCTCGACGTGACGCAGGTCAGCGCGACGCTCGGCGCAGAGGCGGTCAAGCTCAGCCTGGCGGCCGGGTTGCTCGGCCTCTTCATCGTGGTGCTCTTCATGATCCTGTACTACCGCGTCCCGGGCCTCCTCGCGAGCCTGGCGCTGCTCTTCTACGCGGGTGTTGTGCTGGCCTTGTTCAAGTTCATACCCGTCACGCTGACGCTCGCGGGTATCACCGGTTTCATCCTGTCCGTAGGCATGGCGGTCGACGCCAACGTCCTGATCTTCGAGCGCTTCAAAGAAGAGGTAAGAGCCGGGCGGACCATCGCCGCAGCGGTGGATGCGGCTGTGCGACGGGCGTGGCCGGCGATCTGGAACTCCAACGGGTCGACGCTGTGGACGTGCGCGATCCTCGGTTTCGTCGGGCCTTCGGCGGTCAAGGGGTTTGCGCTGACGCTTGCCATCGGGGTGCTGGTCAGCCTGGTATCGGCGATCGTGGTGACCCACAACCTGCTCGCGATCGTGCTGATCTCGAGCCGCTTCCGGCGCGCGGGTCTGCTGGGGGTGGACCGTGTCCGAACTGTCTGACGTAAAGGCGGAGGAGCAGTCTGCGGACATCGTCCCGGACGGGGTCACCAAAGGGCCGGAGAAAGAGCCAGAACCTGTAAAGCCTCCAAGAGTCCGCCGGCTCAACATCATCGGCCGCCGCAACCTGTTCTTCGCCCTGTCGCTGATCATCATCGTCCCGGGCATCGTCTCGATGGTGACCCACGGATTCCGACTCGGCATCGACTTCGCCGGAGGAACCGAGCTGACGGTGACCTTCGCCAATCACCCGGCCCTGCCGCAGGTCGAAGCGGCCGTCGACTCGGAGAACGCCAGCGGGTCCGTCATCCAGACCACCGGCGGCGGCTACATCCTCCGCTACCCACCGCTGACCGCGGCCCAGACGGCGAACGTCCAGACCGACATGCAGAACAAGCTCGGCCCGATGACCGTGCAGCAGATCCTGGAGGTGGGGGGCACCATCGCCGGTGAGACCATCCAGCTCTCGCTGCTCGCTGTCGCCATCGCCGCGGCCGGACTCCTGGTCCTGCTGTCGATCTGGTTCCACAACGTGCCCGGCGGATGGAAGGCGGGTTTTCAGTTCGGCGGTTCGGCCGTCGCCGCGCTGCTGCACGACGTGTTCGTGCTAACCGGCATCTTCTCCATCCTCGGCAAGGTGCTGGGCCTGCGCATCGGCGAGATCGACGCGTTTTTCGTGACCGCCGTGCTCACCGTCGTGGGCTTCTCGGTCCACGACACCGTCGTGGTGTTCGACCGGATCCGCGAGAACCTTCGCGTCAGCCAGCGCCTTTCGTTTGAGCAGGTCGTGAACCTCAGCATCATGCAGACCGCCGCCCGATCGATCATCACCAGCTTCACGGTCGTCCTGGTCCTGGCCGCGATCCTGATCGCGGGCGGACCGAGCCTCCAGGGCCTGGCCCTGGCCCTGATGATCGGCATCGTTTCCGGGACCTACAGCTCGATCTTCAATGCCGCGCCGTTGCTGGTCGTTTGGCGGAAGCTCCAGCCCGTCCGGTAATCACTTTGCTGGCGTTGCCCTGGCGGCCGAATTCACTTCGGCCGCAACTTGTTTCCATCGCTGCCAGGCGTGGTCGGTGGAAGGCAAATAAGTGAAGTCCCAACCCTATACCGGAAAGAGAGCAGGCCCGCCGCGCAGCGGCCGGCCGATGCAATCAGTAGGTCTTACCTGCCCGCGCCTGGCGCGCAGAGGGAACCATTTGGGTTCCCTCTCATAATTAAGACATCGGACATGCCGACCTGGCCAATAACGTCGATCAAAGAGCTGCTCGAGCCCACGCTCAAGCACATGGGCTATGAGCTGTACTCGCTCGACCAGTCAGGCCAGTCGGGACGCACACTCCGCATCTCCATCGACCACAATGAGCCGATCACGATCCAAGACTGCGAGCGCGTCAGCAGGGTCGCCGGTCCCCTGCTCGACCATGCAAACCTGATCCAGGGTCCGTACGACCTCGAGGTCTCTTCGCCCGGCGCGGAGCGACCGCTGCGCACGCACCACGAATACGAGCGGTTCAACGGGAAGCGGGTCAACGTCCGCTATCGGAGCGGCGAATCGGAATCCGTGGTCGAGGGTCAGCTGGTGGCGGTCGACGGCGCCGGCATCGCAGTCCAGTCACCCGGCGCGCGGGGAAGAGCGCCGGTGATCATTCACATCGCGTGGGAAGACGTTGTCGCGGGCAGGCTCGCGGTCGCAATCTGAGCCGTCAACCGAGAGCCTGGCCGAAGCGCTGAGCGCGCTTTGCGCCGAGGTAGGCATTCCTTTTGAGGAGATGCTGCACACCATCGAGGTCGCGCTTGCGGTGGCGTACGCGCGCGCGTTCAACCCGCCCGGCCAGGTGACGGTGAGGCTCGACACCAAGACTGGCGCCCTCGATGTGCGCAGCCGCGTCGTGAGTCCGGATGGAACGAGCGTCGAGCAGGAGCTGCCGTCGGAGGATTTCAAGCGCATGGCGGCGCAGACCGCAAAGCACGCGGTCCTGCGTCACATCCACGACCTGGAGCGGGACAAGGTCCTGCGCGACGTGGCCGAGCACCGGGGCGAGCTCGCGACTGGAATCGTCGACCGCATCGAGGCAGGCATCGTGTACATCGACCTCGGACGGGCCGAAGGCGTTATGCCGCCCGAGGAGCAGATTCCGGGCGAGGTGCTCCACCCGGGCCGTCCGGTGCTGGTTGTCATCCTCGAGCCGCAGCACAACCGCCGGCAGGCGCAGGTCCGGGTTTCTCGCGCGGGCCGCGCGTTCGTCCACCGCCTGCTCGAGGCGGAGGTGCCGGAGATAAAGGCGGGCACGGTCCAGGTGCGCGCGATCGCTCGGGAGCCCGGGCTCCGGACGAAGATCGCCGTTTCCTCGAGCCAGCAGAATCTCGATCCCGTCGGCGCGTGCGTCGGACCCAAGGGAGTCAGGCATCGCGCGATTCTCAGCGAGCTCGCCAGCGAGCACGTCGACATCGTGCCGTGGTCGGAGGACCCGGAGGCTTTCGTGGCCGCGGCCCTCGGTCCGGCCAAAGCTGAAAAGGTGTCGATCGACCGCGTGACCCGGACCGCGACAGTGCTGGTGCCGCGAGGACAGCTTTCGCTGGCGATCGGCCGCGATGGGCAGAACGCGCGCCTCGCCGCGAAGCTGACCGGCTACCGAATCGACATCAAGCCGAGCGAGTCGGAGCCGGTTGGCGAAGCCTCGACACCAGCCGAGTAGGACCTGCGTCGCCTGCCGGCAGGAGGCGGGTAAGGCAGACCTGGTCCGGGTCGTGCGCCGCCCGGAGGGCGGCGTGGCGGTGGACAGGACGGGTCGTGCAAGCGGCCGAGGAGCCTACCTCCACGCCGACCCGGCGTGCCTTGAAACGGCCCGCAAAAGACGCGCCCTTGACCGCGCATTGGGGACCCCCGTCCCACCCGAAATCTGGTCCGAAATTGAGTAGATAAGTCTCCTCCCCATTCATGGGGAGGTGGCCTTTTCCTCCCCATTCATGGGGAGGTGGCGTCAATGACGCCGGAGGGGCAGGGCCGGAGGGGCTGACCCAAACGCCCTCGACGGTTCGGGCCCCTCAGGTTTCGAATTCGCCCTGGGCGGCATAATCAGTAGTTCCAGATGAAGGCACACGAACTCGCGCGCGAACTTGGCATCAGCCAGAAGGAGCTGGTCAACTTCCTGCAGCAGCGCAGGTTGACCCGCAATACCGCGGCGCCCCTGGCGCCCGGGGCGATCGAGGCTGCCCGCTCCGCTTTCAAGCCGGCGACCGCGGCGACCAAGATCGAAACCAACGGCGACCGACGCGCCGCGCTTCCACCCACACTGTCGGTCAAAGACCTGGCCGAGAAGTTGAGCGTGAGCCCCGTCGAGGTCATCAAGAAGCTGATGGCCTCGAAGATCCTGGTCACCATCAACCAGGTCATCGACTTCGCCACGGCCGAGATCGTCGCCGACGAGTTCGGCTACACGGTCGAGCCGGTGGCCAGCGAGGACGTGGTCGCGGTCGAGTCGGCCGCGGGCGAGGGCAACCTGGTGACCACGTCGCGCGAGGAGCTGTTCTCGCTCGCCAAAGAAGACCCGACCAAGCTCAAGCCGCGGCCGCCGATCGTGACCGTCCTCGGCCACGTCGACCACGGCAAGACGTCGATCCTGGATTCGATCCGCCAGACGCGCGTCGCCGCGGGCGAGGCCGGCGGTATCACCCAGCGGATCGGCGCCTACAAGATCGAGACCGCGGACGGACATCCGGTGGTGTTCATCGACACGCCCGGCCATGAGGCCTTCACCGCCATGCGCGCCCGCGGCGCACAGGTCACCGACCTCGTGGTGCTCGTGGTCGCGGCCGACGACGGGGTGATGCCCCAGACCGTGGAGGCGATCCACCATGCCCGAGCGGCCAGGGTGCCGATCATCGTCGCGATCAACAAGATCGACAAAGACAACGCCAACGTCGACCGCGTCCATCAGCAGCTGGCCGAGCAGGGCATCGTGACCCGCCACTACGGCGGGGAGCACGAATGCGTGCACCTGAGCGCCAGGACGGGCAAGGGCATCGACGACCTGCTCACCACCATCGTGCTGGCGTCCGACATCCTCGAGCTCAAGGCGAACCCCGACCGCAACGCGATCGGAACGATCGTGGACGCCCACCTCGAGCGCGGCCGCGGACCAGTCGCTACGGTCCTCGTGCAGGCAGGCACGCTGAAGGTCGGCGACGACTTCGTGTGTGGACACATTTATGGACGGGTCCGCGCGCTGGCGGACGACCGCGGCCGCAGCGTGACCGAGGCCACGCCCGCGACGCCAGTCGTCGTATCCGGCATGGGCGAGGTCCCCCAGGCTGGTGACATCTTCCAGGTCGTCGCCTCGGAGCGGGTGGCTCGGCAGATCGCGCTGACCAAGCTCACCGAGAGGCGCGCGCAGGAGGCGGCACGCGACGTCACGCCTCGCATCACGCTGGAAGACCTGGCCCGCCGCGCCAAGGAGGGCGAGGTCAAGGAGCTCAGCCTGGTCGTCAAGACCGATGCGCAGGGCACGCTCGAAGCGGTTCTGGCCTCCTTGCAAAAGATCGAAGACCCGGTGGTCGCGATCAAGATCGTGGGACAGGGAGTGGGCGCGGTCAGCGACTCGGACCTCCTGCTCGCCGGCGTGTCGAGCGCGATCATCGTGTGCTTCAACCTCAAGCCGACTCCGGCCAGCACGGCCGCCGCCGAGCGCGCGAAGGTCGAGGTCCGGTACTACGACGTCATCTACAAGCTCACCGAAGACGTGGAGCGCGCGGCCAAGGGTTTGCGCGAGCCGACGTATCGTCAGATTCGCGAGGGCAGGGTCGAGGTCATCACCCCGATCAAGATCCCGCGCACCGGTCTGATCGCCGGGAGCCGTGTGGTGGAGGGCAAGGTCAGCCGTGGAGGCTGGGTCAAGCTTTTCCGGGCCCGAGAAATGGTCCACGAAGGCCGGATCAACTCGCTCAAGCACTTCAAGGAGGACGTGCGTGAGATGCCGGCCGGCCAGGAGTGCGGCATCGGTCTCGAAGGCTGGGAGGACTTCCAGCCCGGTGACACGATGGAGACGTATCGACTCGAGCGGGAAGAAATTTAAGCAAGCCGTGGCTCTGCTGAATGCGGAGGTCGAAATGACCAGCTACCGCGCGGACCAGGTGGGGGAGCAGGTGCGTGAGGAGATCATGTCCATCATCCGGCGCGACCTCAAGGACCCACGCATCGGATTCGTGAGCATCACCGGCGTGCGCATGTCGCCGGATCTGCGCCAGGCACGCGTCCGCGTCAGCGTGCTCGGCAAACCCGACGAGCAGAAGGCGTCGATCAAGGGTCTGGTGTCAGCCAAGGGACTTATTCGGCACGAGCTCGGCCGGCGCTTGCGGAACCTGAAATTCTCACCGGAGCTCCGATTCGAGCTTGATTCGTCGATCGAGTACAGCGTGCACATCTCGGAGCTACTGAAAGAAGTGCTTCCGCACGAAAATGGCGAGCAGGAGAGCGCGCTATAGCCACCGCCAAACGCGATAAGCCGCACACCTACGACGAGATCAAGGAGCTCATCGACGCGAACCAGGAGATCCTGATCTTCGGTCACAAGGACGCCGACGGAGACACGCTCGGCTGCAGCCTCGCGTTCGCCGAAGCGATGCGCGCCGAGGGCAAGGAGGTCTGGGTTCTCGTGCCGCCGCCGCTGCCGTCGATGTACGGCTTCCTGCCGGGCATCGGGGACATACAGGCCGAGCCTCCGCATGGTGTCGACCCCCAGCTCGTCTTCTTCTTCGACTCCGGCAACCTCGAGCGCTCGGGCAATGCAGTGCGCAGCATCGCCACCCACGCGACGATCATCAACGTCGACCACCATCCCTCGAACACACGGTTCGGTGACATCAACGTCATCGACCCGAACGCCGCCGCCGTCGGCCAGATGGTCATGGAGATGCTCGATCACTTCGGTTACCCGATCACGCCAACCATCGCCACCAACCTGTATGTCGCGCTGCTGACCGACACCGGTGGATTTCGGCACGAGAACACCACTCCACGGGCGCTCGAGGATGCGGCCCGCCTCGCGCGCCTGGGCGCCGACCCCGGCCGCATAGCCACGCAGGTCTACAAGATGCGGCCGGAGACGACCCTCAAGCTGAGCGGCCTTGCCCTCGCGACGATGAGAGTCGAGATGGACGGCCGGCTCGCGTGGGCAAAGGTGACGCGGCCGATGCTGAAAGAGGCAAACGCCGCGATGGCCGAGTCGGAGGGCATCATCGACACCCTGAACAGCATCGCGGGCCTCGAGCTGGCGATCCTCTTCAAGGAAGTCTCGAGCGACCTGACCAAGATCAGCGTGCGCAGCCGAGGCGCCGTCGACGCAGCGGCCCTGTGCGCCTCGTTTGGTGGAGGCGGGCACATTCGCGCCGCTGGAGCCGAGATCGAAAAGCCGATGGACGAGGCGGTGCGATTCGTGCTGGGGGCCGCCAAGGAGGCCATCCTTGCCGCCGCCACGCAGCTCTGACCCAACGCGATTTTCGACCGGCGTACTGAACGTCGACAAGGCCGCCGGCGAGACCTCTTTCGCAGTGGTCAACCGGTTGCGGAGGCTGACCGGCGCCCACCGAGTCGGCCACGCCGGCACCCTCGATCCCCTCGCGACCGGGGTGCTGCCGGTGCTGTTCGAGTCGGCGACCAGGCTCGCTGAGTTCGCGCTGAAGCTGCCGAAGACGTACGTCGCCGACATCCATCTCGGCTTTGTCACGGCGACAGATGACGCCGAGGGACAGCTCGAGCCGGTGGCAGACCCGGGCGGCCTCTCCGCCGCCGACGTCGAATCGGCGCTCGTCGAGTTCACCGGGCGGATCCAGCAACAGCCGCCCGCGTATTCGGCCGTCAAGGTCGACGGCAAGCGCGCGTACAGGCTTGCGCGCGGCGGCGCTCCCACGCGCCCGGCTCCTCGCGAGGTCGAGGTGTACGAAGCGAGCCTGCTCGATTTTCAGCCTGGATCCCACGCGGTGGCGCGGGTGGAGGTCCGCTGCGGGAGTGGCACCTACCTGCGGTCGATCGCCCGCGACCTCGGCCAGAGGTTGGGGGTCGGGGGCTATCTTGGCCGTCTCGTGCGCTCCGCTTACGGGCCGTTGACGATCGAATATGCCGTGCGCCTGGAGCACCTCACGGAGCCGGATGCGGTGAGGGAGAGGCTCCTTCCGGCGGAGGTCATACTGCCGGACATGGAGCGGGTCCGCCTGAATGTGGAGCAGGAGTCCCAGGTGCGCCAGGGCCGTCCTGTACGCGTTCTTCCGGAGCCGGAGCCCGGACCGCTCCGCGCCCATGACGCTGACGGTCGCCTCGTTGCACTCGGCCATACCGACCCGCTGCGCCGGACCTTTGTTCCGGAAAAGGTGTTGAGCTGAAGGTCCACCTGGGCCTCCCTACCACTCCGATAGGGCCGGTCGCGCTCACGATCGGCAGCTACGATGGCATTCACCTCGGCCACTTCGACGTCATCAGACACCTGCAGGACACGGCCGCCGCCGAGCACGCTGCGTCCGCCCTCATCACATTCGAGCCACACCCGCGATGCGTCCTCGACCCAGCCAACTGCCCGTCATCGATCACCACACTGAGCGAGAAGCTCGCCCTCATCGAGGCGGCGGGGGTTGAGCACGCAATCGTGCTTCGTTTCGACCGCGAGTTGGCGTCGCTGTCGCCTCAGGAGTTCGTCGACCGGTTGGCCGCGGTGATGGACATCAAGGCCTGGGTCATCGGTTTCGACTTCGCGTTCGGGCGCGGCCGCACCGGCAACGCCGACTGGCTCCGCACGAATGGACACCATGTCGATGTGGTGCCGTCGTTCAAGATCGACGGCCGGGAGCTCCACAGCTCGGAGATCCGGCGACTCGTGACCATCGGCGAGGTGGAGGCGGCGAACCGGCTGCTCGGGCGCGAGTTCGAGATAACTGGACCCGTCGAGGCAGGCGCGCAGGTCGGCAGACAGCTCGGCTTTCCGACCGCGAACATCAGCCCGGAACCGAACAAGCTGGTGCCGGCGCTCGGAGCGTACGCGGGTCGGGTCGTCGCTCCCGAGGGCGACTTCGTCGCCGCGCTATCCGTCGGCTACCGCCCGACGTTCGGCGGCACCGAGCTGAAGATCGAGGCCTTCCTCCTTGACTTCGAGGGCGATCTGTATCAACAGAGGCTCTGGCTTCGCTTCGTCAGATACCTGCACCCCGACATCAAATTCGCGTCGCCTGACGAGCTGGTCGAGCAGCTGAAGCGTGACGTGGCGGACACCCGGCGCATAGTCACGCGTTGACGAAAGTCCTTGTCGTCGGCGGAGGCATCGCGGGTTACTGCGCCGCGCTCGCCGCCCGACGCGAGAGAGCAGACGTGACGGTCATCGCAAGGGCGCCGGGCGCGACCGCGCTCTACGCGGGTGGGATGGAGATCGTCGACGACCTGGAGGCGATCCTCAGCTCACAGCACCACCCGCTTGCCCGTCTCGGTCTGGACACGGTGGGACTTGCCACCGAGCTCGACGCCGCGATCTCGACGCTGCAGCTCGCCCTGGGCAAAGAGGGGCTCACGTTCGAGGGCGGCTGGCGCACTCGTGGGCTTTACGCGGACATCCACGGGCTGGCCAGGCCGGCCAACGTCGTCCCCCAGACCGTGGCGCGGGGCGAGCTGGGGGCCCTGACCGGAAAGAGGGTTGCCGTGATCGGGATTCCGCAGGTCGGCGACTACGACGCTGCCTCGACCGCTCAGGCACTGAAGGAGCTGCACTCCATCGAGGCGTTTGCGGAGGAGATCTCGATCCCGGACCTGCCGCAGGCGGCGGCGCTCACCGACCTGTACGGACGCCGCGCGCCGGCCCCTCGCGCCCGCGGCGCCGCCATTGCCTATCCGCCCGGCTTTACGAACCTCCCGGCGGACGGTTTTGAGCTGCTCGCGGCGGCACCGTCGCCGCATGGGTGGCGCCTGCAGCAGGCGATCGGCCTGGGATCGGTCAATGGGGAGATAACGTCTTTTGAGACGGGGCCCGGCAGGGTGGTGGCGGCGCGGACCGCGAACCGCGCATTTCGCGCCGATGCGTTCGTGATCGCCACCGGCAGGCACATCGGCGGCGGCCTGCACGGGGGACGCACGACGACGGAGCCGCTGCTCGGGCTGGGGGTGTTTCACGATGGCGCGCCCGCAGCGACGGCCGGGGCCAGGCTGCACCACCTCAAGTACCTGGATCCCGCGATCGAGATGCGCCTCGGCGTCATGACCGACAAGCGGCTGCATCCACTGAACGAGGACGGTTCGGCGCCCTACGACAACCTCTACGCGGCGGGGGCGGTGCTCGGCGGTTATGACTACAGCGGCGCGTGCGGGTTTGGGGTTCCCATCCTCACGGGTTGGCTCGCCGGCCGCTTCGCCGCGAGGCAAAGCTGAGTGCGGAGCTCACTCGAAAAGATCGTCGGCGTCGCGGCCGTGGACGAACGACCGGTGCGTGACATGTGGCCGCTGGGGATCATGGAGGAGCGCGCCGGCAACCCGTCGCCGAAGGTGCTGGTGGTTCGCCCCGCCGGCAGGGAACAGGTCGCGGAAGTCCTGCGGTGGGCCGCAGCCAACCAGGTGGCGGTGACACCGATGGGCGGGGGATCCGGCGTTTGCGGAGCGATCGGGCCGGCGGCCGGAGAGATCGTCCTCGACATGGGCGCCCTGGACCGCGTGCTCGAGATCGACGAGACCAACCTGACGTGCCGTTGCGAGGCCGGCGTCAACGGGTACGCCTTGGAGCGGCAGCTCAACGCGCGCGGGCTGACGCTCGGCCATTACCCCAGCTCGCTGCCGGGCACGACCGTGGGTGGATTGATCGCCACCCGCTCATCAGGCCAGGAGTCGAGCCGGTACGGAAGCATCGAGGACATCGTGGTTACGCTTGCGGTCGTGCTGCCGGACGGATCTTTCGCCGCGCCTCGTCCCGGCCCGCGATCGGCTGTCGGCCCGGCGCTGCATCAGCTTTTCATCGGCGCGGAAGGCGGCCTTGGCGTGGTGATCGGGGCGGTCCTGCGCCTCCACCGGCTGCCGGAGTCCACGAAAGGCCAGGGTTACGCGTTCAAGGAC
>Ga0209160_1001325_pt1 | contig 20744 bp, 19 predicted proteins | sample GraSoiAngelo_153_FD_186167 | JGI IMG/M metagenome (GOLD analysis project Ga0209160, IMG submission 186167) | Grasslands soil microbial communities from the Angelo Coastal Reserve, California, USA - 14_1009_12_40cm (SPAdes) (version 2) | ecosystem: Environmental > Terrestrial > Soil > Grasslands ... | reverse complement strand
CGGCGCACCGTCCCGCTCCGCCAGGACGAACCCTTCGACTCTGCCCCGGTGTGCTGTGCGACGCGATCGACAAGGCGTGGGGATCGGGATCGGTGACAGGATCGACCCGAGCGCACCACTGCTCGGGCGACCGTGAGCCGGCTCATTGGGATTGAAGGCGCATTGTCAGCCCAGATATTGGCGTAGCGATGGATGAAATATTCCACGAGCAGGGGGACGTCGGACCGACGCTCGCGCAGGGCAGGCACGTCCAGCGGGACCACGTTCAGCCGATAGAAGAGATCCGCCTGCGGCGCGCGGCGTGATCCCGATTCGGGCGAATAAGTGGAAGTCACACCCGGCTCGCCATAAACGTCGATAGACGCTTGCGGAGCCAGAGCCTGGCGCGGTGGGCTCGGGTCTTCGCTGTCGGAACCGTGATCCCTACGGCTTCGGCGACCTCGGCCATAGACAATCCTTCGATGTCGTGCAGAACGATCACGGCGCGATAGTGAGCCGGAAGCCCTGAGATCGCCGAGCTCAGCACGGCCCGAAGTTCCGATTGCACCGCCGGGTCATCGATGCTCGACGACCAGTCAGTGAGCACGGCGGCATGACGCCCATCCTCATCGAACGCGGGCAGAACTTCGTCAGGCGAGATCTCGACGAATGACTGTGGACGGTGGCGGACCTTCCGGTAGGCAGCGTTGCTCACGATCCTGAAGACCCAGGATCCGAAGGCCGCTTCGCCCCTGAACGTGTCGATCTTGCGCACGACGCTCCAGAACGCATCCTGGACGGCCTCCTCGGCATCCTGCTTGTTGCCCGTGATCCGGACGGCCAGGCGATACGTGCGGTCGCCGTATGTGGCAACCAGCCGCTCGGCGGCGGTCAGCTCGCGCAGACGCAATGCTTCGACGAGCCGCCAGTCACGGTCACCTTTTGCCGGGATGAGCTGCCGATCGAGCGGCACATCGAGCTGGGCGTGCGGCGTCGCGACCAGTCCTGCTTGATACTCGAACTGTTTGTCCGGGGCGGTCGGCTCGCGCCCGCGGAGCGCGGCCAACAGGTCCTCATCACGCTCGACACTCGCTGCTCTCATGTCGTGCCCCCTTGTGCCAGTCGATCTGCCACAAGCAGTCGGCAACCATCGTGCCGTGCCGGAGGTCGTGACGTCGGCGGGTCTAAGAGCGCGTTTTAGCTTGACGAACGAATGCCTACGGCGAACGAGGGCAACCATCTCAAGCGCGTCCGATATTCGGACGCCGACCGAAATCCGGCCGATGCGTGCGGAGGGACATCCACGTCTATCGGTCGTGCTGTCGAGCCCGGCGAAGAGTCGTCTTCAGCCCGAACTTGTCTTCCGGACTCGGCTTTCGTCAGTCGCCGGCGGCGAACGTCAGCGCGGCAGACGTCGTCAGCAGCTCGGCGCGGCTCTGGATCTCGGTGGTCCGGGCGCGGGCGAGATCGCGTTGGGCCGCGAGCACATCGAGTACGGTCGCCAGCCCCGCCGTCCGATACGACTCGAGCGTCGACTCGTAGGCCTCCTTGGACGCAGTCAGCAGCGCGAGGGCAAACTCATGCTTGCGGAGCGCCGTCTTCACGTCGGCGTAGGCCTTCCACACCTCGCGAATCGCCCGGAGCTCGAGCGCGGCCAGGTCGGCCTCGGCGGCGCCGCGCCGCGACGTCGCCTCGCGCAGCGCGTTCTCGCGCTCGAAGCCGTCGAAGAGCTTCCACTCGAAGTTCAGAAAGGCGCCGTACTCCGTCTCGTTCATCGTGAACGTCCCGAAGGGCGGGCCGACGCGATAGCGTTGCACGGCCTGACCGACCGATCCGGAGAACGACAGCCGTGGCCGGAACTCAGCTTGTGCCTTTCGCTCGTCCGCTTCGCGGGCCCGCAAGGCCGCCAGCCGCGGGGCCAGGTCGGGCCGACGACCGAGCGCGCGGTCGATGATCTGCTCGACGGATTCCGCGAGGTCGCTGGGAAGCGGCACCGTCGAGAGGTCCGCCACGCGCATGGGCGCCGTCGGTGGGATGCCGAGATTTTCGGCGAGCGCGGCCTGCGCATCGCTCACGGTCCCCAGCGCGTCCTCCACCTCGTACGCCGCGCGGGCTCGCTCCTGCCGCGAAAGGAGGAGGTCCGGCAGCGTGGCCAGGCCTTGCTGCAGACGCGCGTCCACCGCCTCCTCCACCGCCACCGCGGATTCGAGACTGGCGCGCGCCGCCACGACCCGGGCGCGGCTCGCGTCGAGCCCGAAATAGCTCCGCGACACGGCGAAGGCGATGTCCTGCAGCTTACGGTTGAACGCGAAGTTGGCGCGCACCAGCTCCTGGCCGCCGCGCTCGACGCCGGCGCGGCGACGACCGAAGTCGAGCAGGATCCAGTCGAGCTGCAGCTTGGGATTGACGCCCGGCCCCTCGACCGTGAACGTGCCGACGCGCGGAGGCGCCTGGTCGGCGACGCGGGAGGTTCCGCCTCTGGCCATCGCAAACAGCGTGGGGTAGTACGCCGCCTCGGCGCGCGCGGCCTGGGCGGCCGCCGCGCGCGCCTCTTCCCACGCGCGTTTGGTCTCGGGGTTGGCGCGATGGGCGAAGTCGATGAGATCGGCGAGGCCGTAAACGACGTCAGGGTCGATCGGCTCGCCGAGGCTGGCGAGCGCGCGAGAGCGGTCTGCGGCCACCCGGGGTGGAGCCTGCCAGGGAGCCGACGATGAACGCGGGGCCGCGGTGAACGGCGCACGCGTCGGCACCGGCAACTCCGCGCATCCTGAGAGCGTGCCGATCATGACGAGGAGCGCGAGACTGCGATGTCCAGCGATCTCCATCGGAGCCGTATTCTACCTAGATGACGCCTTTTTTGATCGGCCGGCGTTGAGGTTCCATCGGCCCAGGGGCGGTTGTCACCTTCGGTCAGCCCGCCGCATCTATAGGACATGACGAGCCGTATCGCGAGCGGTGCCGCCCTCGTGCTGCTCGGGGCCGGCTGTGATCCCGTGGTCAACGTTGCCGGCTCGTTTTTCCCGGCCTGGATGGTCTCGATGGTGGTCGGCGTCGGGCTGACCGTTGCTGCCCGCTACGTGTTCGTCGTCGCGCGGCTGGAGCCCGACCTGGGCCCGCCCATCCTTATATATACGTGCCTTGGGCTACTCCTGACGGTGCTCGCCTGGCTCGTCCTCTATAGAGCCTGAGCCATGGACGACGGCGCGCCCCCCGCCTCAGCCCGCCGGCTCATCGCCCGCTGCCTCGGCGTGCTGATCGTCGCTGGGGCTGTGGTCGCCGGCCTCTACGCCTATCGGTTGAGCTTCGTGAAGCCGCGCACCGACGACGCCGCAGTGCGTGCCAATGTCGTCGGGATCGCGCCCCAGGTCAGCGGTCCCATCGTGGATCTGCGCGTCGTGGACAACCAGCACGTGAGGGAGGGAGACCTGCTCTTCGCTCTCGACTGCCGTCCCTACGAGGCGCGACTGGCTCGCGCGGGCGCCGACCTGGCGCTCGCCCTCAAGGAAGTCGACGCCCAGCGCAAGGCGATCGCCTCGGCCGGGTCCGAGATCGGCCGCCGCGAGGCCAGCCTGGCGTCGTCAACCGCTCAGCTCGCGCGCGCCGAGGAGGAGCGAGCGGCGGCCGAAGCGGCCGTGGCCAAGCTGCAGGCTGAGGCTGTCTACGCAGACGATTACCTGGGCCGGGTCGAGCCGCTCCTCAAGCGCCGATTCGTGACGGCGGATCGCGTGGCGGACGCCCGCAGCCGCCGTGACGCCAGCGCGGCTGCGCTCCAGGAAGCGCGGCGGCGCGCGCGCGCGACGGCGGCCGCGGTCGAGCACGCGGTGGCCGCTCGCCGCGATGCGGTGCTGGCCGTCGACCAATCACACCACGACGCTTCGCGAGCCGAGGACCTTCTCGCGCAAGTCGGTAATGTTAACGCGCGCGTGGAGGCGGCGAAGGCCACCGTGCGCGCGGCCGACCTCGACGTGGGCTACTGTCAGGTGCGCGCGCCGTTCGATGCGTACGTCACGAATCTCAACATCGCAGTCGGCGAGTATGCGCGCCAGGGTCAGCGGGTCTTCGCGCTCGTGGACAACCGCGCCTGGTACGTGCTGGCCAACTTCAGCGAAACCTACATGTCGTCGATCAAGCCGGGGATGGAAGCGGACGTCTATCTCGTAACCTACCCGCGGCGGTCGTTTCGCGGGGTGGTGCAGGGAATTGGCTGGGCCACTCGACCGGACGATGGCGAGACCGTCGGCGTGCTGCCCGCCGTGCAGCGTACGCTGAACTGGGTACGTCTGGCCAATCGGTTCCAGGTTCGCGTGCGGATCGAGGAGCGCGACGCCGACCATCCGTTCCGGATGGGGACGACGGCCGTTGTCACGATTCGCGGTTTTGCTGATGGCGCCTTCGCGGCTGCACCACCGCGCTGAGCGCGGTGTTCGGTCGTGAGCGTCGTCTCGGCGCCACCGCGGGTGATCGGGTCGACGCCCCGAGCGATTCAATCACTGTGGGCGGAGCTGGCGCCCACGCCGGGCCGCTGGCGGCGGTCCGTGTTGATCGGGCTCGGCACGATGACCGCGCTCGTGCTGGACTGGACGCTCCAGGTGCCGAGGTTCTCCGCTCCGGTGATTGCCTTCATGGCGCTGCAGCCGAGCAACGTCTGCAGATGGCGCGACGTTCCGCGGCGGCTCGCGCTGGCCACCGCCGGCGCGGTCGTCAGCATCACGGTCGCCGGAGTGCTGGTGCAGCTTCCCTGGCTGCTGCTGCCGGCGTTCTTCACGGGTGTGGCGCTGATCGCGTATTTCTGCCCAATCACGAACGGACCACTGGAGCTGCTCGCCCTGCTGTACCCGCTGTGTACCGCGTTCTACATCGGTGTGTTCGACCCGCGCGGCATGCCGACGGCGGTGGGCGAGATATGCGTCGGTTACGGGGTCGGAGTCGTGACGGCGACCGCATTTTCGCGGCTGTTGGCGGCGGACGACACGGTGCCCATGCTCACCGGCGCGCTCGCCGCCGGGTTCGCGCGCGCGCGCTCGCGCTTGGACGAGGCCACGGCCCGCTTCGCCGCTGACCGGTTCGCGCCCCTGCCGGGCGAGGGGCCGATCTCCTCGCAGCTCGCCCGCGATATGCAACTGCTGGAGCGCGTCCGCCATGAAGGCCGGCATCGCGAGGACGTCGCGTTCCTCTCGCTCGCCATCGTCGTGGCGGACCATGCGTTGACGCTCACGGACATGATGGACACACTCGCGCGGCACGACGTGGGCCGAACGTATCGGCGGCTGCTCGCCCCGCAGCTGACCGTGCTCGTCGCCGAGCTCGACGCCGGGCTCCGCGCATTCGAGCAGACGGCACGCGAGCATCGGCCTCTGACGGCGGCCTTGGCTACGCAGGTGGGCGCGCAGTGGCCCGACTGTCGCGCGGCCATTGCCGCCGTGGAAGCACGGCAGCTCGCGCTCCGGCGGACCGGCGCTCTGGCGCGCGTGGACATCGCCGAGGAAGCCAACACCGACGCCTTCGTCCGGGCGCTCGTCGACATCGCGGTGAGCCTGCACGCGTCGCCCGCAGAGCTCCGCGAGCGGGCGACAACGGGCACGGAAGTGACCAGTATTTCGCGTCCCCGCTTCGACCCCTATGCCGCCCGATATGGCGTGCGCGTCGGACTCGGCACGACGATCAGCTATCTCATCGGGATCGTCGCGGACACCGCCGAGCTCTTCAACGTCCTCTGGCATCCGGCGTTCCTCGCCGTGTCGAGCTACGGCGCGACGATCCGTCGCGCCGGTACACGCTTCGCCGGCACCGTCATCGGCTGCCTGGTCGCGATCGTCGCGACGATCGCAGTAATGCCGAACATCTCAGAGCTGCCTGCACTCGCGCTCGTGCTTTTCGCTGTTACGGTGCCATCCGCGTACGTCGCGGTCGGCGGACCGCGATTTTCGTACGCCGGATTGCAGATCGTGGTCGCGTTCGTGATCGTCGCGCTTGCCGGGCGGCCGGAGGCGGACGTCCACCCGGCGCTGTGGCGTGTCTATGGGACGCTGCTCGGCACCGCGGCACTCTTCCTCGCGTTCCGCTTCGTGTCCCCCGACTATGCGGGGCGGCAGCTCGTCGCCCGCTTTACCGAAATCGTCCGCGAGATGCTTTCATTACTTCCGCGTCCCGGCTCAGCACCGCTCACGGTTGCCCAGGCGGAGACCGTCCGTCAGCGGATCGCCGCGACGCTTCCTGACATCCTGAGGCTCGCCGACGAGGCGCAGGCCGAGGCGGCCACGGGCGGCGTTGATACACAGGCTGCCATCGTCGCCGGCGGGCGCGCGGTCCGCATCGGCTACCGGCTCGCGGCCGTCTACGGAGAACGCTCGGCGAACCCGGGGCTGCCGCTCTCGGAATCCCTCCAGAGGGCACTCGGGAATGTCGAGACCGCCGTCCGTGCCTGGCTCGAGATCCCTCTGCGCATGCTCGAGGCCCGGCACACGATGGCACGTCCAGGCTCGCGCGGCTATCGCCAAGCGTATGCGGCAGCGGCGGCGGTGGCGGCGCAGCCGCGCCCGGACCTGGCCGGCCCCCTGAGCACGCTCCAACTAGCGATCGAGGCGGCCCGTCCCATCGAACTATCCGACTGGCCGCAGGCGGCGCGCGGAGCACTCGTGGCCGAGATCGAACATTTTCGACGCGTCATCGAGCTCCTGCCGTCGCTCGACGAGTATCTCAGGCAGATGACCCTGCCGCAGGACCCGGGACATCCTGGGGTAGCTGGACTGGCGACCGTGGTGACTCGCCCCAAACGGTGATCCGAGTAACCAGCTGCTCGGTGACCGGATATTCGGACACCGACCGAGATCCGGCCGGCTCGTACGGCGGGGGTGTCCCTCTATCGGTCCTGCTGGCGGGCCTGGCGAAGAGTCGTGTTCAGCCCGTACTTGTCTATTTTCAGGTAGAGGGTGCTCTTGGAAATCCGGAGCTCTTTGGCAACCCTCGTCAGGTTGCCCTGGCGTCTCGCGATCGCGGTGCTGATGGCGTCGCGCTCGACGGCGTCAAGATCCGGAACCGTCGCGGACTCCGCGGAGACGTGGGGGGTGTGTCGCGCTCCGGCGCCCAAGAAGGCCATCTCCTCCGGAAGCTGTGCTGCCGTAACGGAGTCATCGTCAGTCGACATGACCATACCTTCGACCACGTTTCGCATTTCGCGTACGTTTCCGGGCCATGCGTATCGTTCGAATGCCTCGATGACGTTCGCCTCGAAGCGTTTCACGGATACGCCGTGGCGATGCGACACCTCCCGGTTGAAATGCTCGACCAGCTCGGCGATGTCCTCCTTGCGCTCGCGCAGCGCGGGGATGCGGAGTGTGGTGACGGATACACGGTAGAACAAGTCCTGGCGAAAACGACCGGCAGCGACCTCCGCACGAAGATCCCGGTTGGTCGCGGCGATCAGCTTGAACTGAATATGGCGCGGCTGGCTCGCCCCGAGCGGATACAGTTCTCCTCCTTCGAGGACACGCAGCAGATAGGGTTGCAGTTCGAGAGGCATCTCGCCGATCTCGTCGAGAAACAATGTCCCGCCACGTGCGGCCTCGATTTTGCCGATCATTCCCGAACGCTTGGCGCCCGTGAACGCGCCGTCGACATAGCCAAAGAGCTCGCTGGCCAAAATGTCGCGCGGCAGCCCACCGCAATTCACGGCTACGAACGGCCCCTTCGTTCGCTGACGGTTCTCGTGGATCGCGCGCGCGAAGATCTCCTTGCCGACCCCAGTCTCGCCCTGTAGCAGCACTGTCACATCGAGATCCGCTAGATGCTTCGCCCTCTCGACGGCTTGTCGTAACGCTGTGCTGCGGCCGATGATCGGTCCGAGGCTGGTACTGGTCTGTCCCACGGTCCACGTTGTGCCGCCGCTGTCCACAATCCGTCGAGTTGGCTCTCGGCGGAGTGGATCTGGAAGGACCACGACTGTTCCAAGCCGCTGTCCTCCACGCATCAGCGGCTGCACCCACTCGGGGCGTAGCCAATCGGGCAGCGCGGCGTTAGCGTGGCCCGATTCGGAATCGAAGGCTTCGATGTGATGTCCCACCCTCCACTCGCCGCATTCGCCGACGGTCGCCCGCGAACGGCTGGCGATGCCCTCCGCCTTCACGAGGCGCCCTTGCCCGTCGAAAAGCATCACCGCGCGCGAAGAGGCTCTCGAGAGGCCTTGCAGGCCCGCCTCCGCCAATCGCCAGCGCGATTCCATGTGGCGGGCGGCCAGATCCGCTTCAATGCGCCCCGCCGCCATCATGGCCAGCGCCAACCAGTTGCGATGGAAATTATTGCTCAGTCCTGATACGTCCAGCACGCCGAGAATCTCGCCGGAGGCGGGATCACGCAGCACCGTCGCAGCGCAAGACCACGGCTTGATTCCAGCACAGAAATGCTCTGTGGCGTGAACCTGCACCGGCTCCTTGAGGGACAAGGCCGTGCCGATCGCGTTCGTGCCGGAGGAGAGCTCGGCCCAACTCGCACCGCTCACGAGGCGAACATCTCCGGCCGCCTCCAGCGTCGCGGGATCGCCTTCTGTTTTGAGAATCACACCAGATGGATCGGTCAGTATCATGATGGTCCCCGACTCAGACAGAGATTCGCGGACCTGCTCCATGACCGGCGAGCTCACATCAATCACATCACGGAATCGGTGGAGGAGTCTGCTGAAAGCCTCGTCTGAGGTTGGCAGGGGCCCGCGTGGCCTCGCAGGGTCAACGCCAGCGGAAAGGCAACGCGCCCAGGAGTGTTCGATGACGGTGCGGACTGCGTTCGCTGGTAGGTCCGCGCCGCACACAGCCCGTTCCCAGGCGTTCATGACTTGGGATTCCTGGCCCGCGTACGGAAAACTGGAGACAGCGTCTCTCGCTGCCATGAGACCTTCTCCGTCTGCTATGCGCAATAGTTCGTCCTACCAGCGCCTGGCCTTATCTCGACGAGGCATTTTGACAATGGGGTCGTGAGATGTCAAACGCCCATCCTTCTGTAATCCCGCGACATACCTGACGTTGACGGTGGAGGAGATCGGCCGTGTCGGCCGTCCGGCGACTCGCCGTGTGTGACGCCGCGCGGCAACTGCAGCAGCCCGACTTCGACGACACCCGGTACCGGCTGGGAGCGATACTCGGACTCTATGCCTATCGCCTCAACACGGGCCAGTATCGAGCGGCCCTCGGTGTCGCCGAGCAGTTTCACGCGGTCGCCGCCGAGACGGCCGATCGTTCGGATGTGCCGATCGGCAGCCGACTCATCGGTCTTGCGCTGCACATTTTGGGAAACCAACCTGGTGCCCGGCGACACCTCGAGCCGTTGGTGGGCTCACGTTTCGCGACGGCTCCGTCGTCACACATCATCCTCTATCAATACGATCAGCGAGTGCTACTCGATTGCTACTATGCGCGCGTTCTCTGGTTGCAGGGGCTGGGCGATCAGGCTAGGCGGCACACCGAAAGTCTCGTCGAATATGCCCGCACGAAGGATCACCTGCTCTCGTTGCTGTACTCGCTGCTCATTGCGGCGTGTCCGATCGCGCTGTACGTCGGTGATCTCACGACCGCCGATCACCATGTCCGACTGGCGTTCGACCTCGCCGCCAGGCACGCACTCGAGGTGTGGACCGTGTGGGCACAGTGCTTCGAGGCGATACTGCTCAACAAGCGAGGGGAGAATGGCGCCGGTTCGCAATTGCTCCAATCGTCCCTCGAGAGGCTGCCCGAGCCAGCCTTTCATCACCACATGAGTCTGCTTCTCGCCGAGCTGGCGGCGGGTCTTGGCGGTGCCGGGCAGATCGCCGAGGGTTGGTTGTGGTCGACAAGGCGCTCATGCGTGCGGAGCAGACGGAAGCGGGATGGTACCTCGCGGAGTTGCTCCGCACGAAGGGCGAGCTGCTTCTCCTGGGACGAGTACCGACCGCCGTCGAAACTGCCGAGAAATGCTTCCATCAGGCACTCGACGTCGCGCGACGCCAGGGCGCGCTCTCCTGGGAGTTGCGGGCCGCTACGAGCCTGGCTCGGCTGTGGCGCGGACAGCAGCGAGTGACCCAGGCGCGCAAGCTGCTGGGGCCTATCTACCGCCGCTTCACCGAGGGGTTCGAAACCGCCGATCTCATCGCCGCAAAAGCTCTTCTCGACTCGGTTCGTTGATCGATGGTCTATTTCGCTTAGCGCGGCTGAACTAACGATGACGGCATTCAACCGGGGGTTCTCCGTCCTCAACGGTCATGGTGTCGTCGCAGACGCGTTCTAATAGCGCGTATCACTCCTAGCCTGACGATCCTTATGATCGTGCGCCACGCGACCAGGACGACGACCAGGATGATCGCCAGGAGCAATGCCATGTGGCCGATGCCACCCAGCGCGTGCTGGACATGAGCCATGTATGGCCCCAGACCGTAACCGATCGCGTAGCCGATCCCGACCGCGTAGGGCACGAAGAGTACCGCCCCGAGCAAGTTCCCGCGCAAGAATGAGCGGAATGGAAGACCGATCGCTCCGGCCAACGGTCCGGCCAGAAAGCGGAATCCGCCGACGAATCGCGCGACGCAGACCGCCAGCGCACCATACCGGCTAACGAAGGATTCCGCCACGACTACGCGCCCGGGTTTCAGGAGCCAATGGGCATAGCGCTCGACGGTCCCCCGTCCGTAGCGGCGTCCGAGCCAGTAGCCAAAGTTGTCTCCGGCTACGGCGCTGACGAGCGCCACGACAAGCACGGGGAGAAGCTGAAGCCGGCCCGACCACACCAGATAGCCAGCGACCGCCAACACCGTTTCTTCAGGGACGGGCAGTCCGATATTCCCGAGAATGACCACGAGGAAGATTCCCGCGTAGCCCCAGTCCGTGATGAGTTGATTGATGTCGGGCATGCGCTCTGAGTCTCACCCTGAGCGTACGCCCGACCCTCTACGGCGCGGCGTCGGTGGTGTGCTATGGGGCGTCATGCCGAGCGGGATGCTGCGGTATCCGCTCCTTCGAAACTGGGCCGATTGATCCTCTTCTAGAATTCGAAGCGCACTTCGAGTCGGACATCGGGAAATCCTGTCGAGCGCTCGAACGCCTTGACCGGAATCACTGTGTGGAAATCGTCACCCAGGTAGAACGCCGCATGATCACGCTCACTCCGCTCGAACCTGCCCGGCGCGCCGAGCTTGAAGGGCATGCGGAATGTCCCGTTGAACGGAAGGACGATCGGCTCCGGGAGATTGCTCAGCATTCCGGTCGTGAGGTCGGCGATCCGCGTGATCGTGAAGGTGCCCGCGATCGACCCGAGCGGTACGTGGTGGAGGACAGCCAGCGATAGATCAACCGTGCCGGTGAACGTCCCGTTGATCACCGGCAAGTCCGGGACGTGGACCGAGCTATTGCCCGGCGCGTTGATGACGACGTCGAACGTGCCACTGACAGGGCCTATCCCCGTCAACGTGTCCACGCTGTCCGTGCCGGTGGCAATGACGGTGCAGCTCTTAATGCGCGGGACCGAGATCAGGAATGCCGACGGGCACAGTGGGGTCCCCAGCGCGGCAAACCCTTGGAGAGGTGAGGTGGCGTTCCTGAGAATCACTCCCTGCGCCTGGTCGAACGTGACCCGCTCGCTGATCTCGTACAGCGTGACTCCGGTGGCGCCCGTCGCTTCGTCACGATTCTCGGCGTAAGCGGTGGCTGAGAGAACCAGCAGCGTCAGCGTAAATCCCACAAACCGCAGAGCCCGCGTTGTCATGTCACATGCCTCCGGGAACAGGAGCTGCAGAACGCATGCCACGATGGCAGTTTTGCGGAACGCCCAAGAATCGAGTTGTTGCCTCGACAGCCCCTTTCATCGCCCGACGGCTGGCGGAGTTTGGAACCGACATCCGGATTCGTCGATCACAAACTGATCATCTTCTGGAAATCTCGGAACCGTGGCTGCTAGACTTCCGCCAGGGCCTCTGGGTTTGCATCGTGGCAGGCATGACATGATGCTGGCCGTCGCCGCGTTCATCATCAGGCCAACCTTCCCACCCTGAACCCATGGCTGAGTTTTGTTGGGGGTTTCTGCCTGACCACGCTGGGGGATCGGGCTACTGGCGATCGAACTCAAGCTGAAACCGTAGATGGCCAAGGAGATGACACCGAAAGGGCGAGCCTATGAAGATGAAGACTTTGCCAAGGAGCTGCACCGGCTCATAACCCACTATGATGTCGTCGGTCGTGAACGCAGTCCGGCCAGCAACGAGATCGGCATGGGCTTAGAATCTACCCCATGACAGTCTCCAGGGGTCGCGAATTCCTCAGCATTCCGGGACCCACGAACATCCCCGACGCCGTGCTCGCCGCGATGCATCGACCGGCTATCGACATCTACGCCGGCGACATGCTCGCTGTCACGCACAGCCTTCTCGAGGATCTGCCGAAGATCTTCCGGACGAGGGGGCGCACCTACATCTACGCCGCGAACGGCCACGGCGGCTGGGAGGCCGCGCTCACCAACGTCTTGTCGAGGGGCGAAACCGTGCTGGTGCTCGAGAGCGGCCTGTTCGCGCTCGGGTGGGGCGACATGGCCCGCATGATGGGCGTCAAGGTCGAGGTCTTGAAGGGCGATCCGCGGCGCGCCGTCGATCCCGCGGCGCTCGCGCAGCGCCTCGCCGCCGATACCGCGCGCGAGATCAAGGCCATTCTTGTCGTCCAGATCGATACCGCGTCGGGCGTGGTGAACGACCTCGCGGCGATCCATCGCGCGATCGCGTCCGTCGGGCACCCCGCGCTGCTGATGGTGGATGGCGTGGCGTCGCTCGGCTGCATGGCGTTCGCGATGGATGAGTGGGGCATCGACGTCGCGATGGCAGGCTCGCAGAAGGGGCTGATGACTCCGCCCGGTCTCGCGTTTGTCGCCGCGAACGAGCGCGCGCACGCCGCACATGAGCACGCGGACCTCCGCACGCGCTACTGGGACTGGACGTTCCGCAGCGGCGAAGGGCATTACCAGAAGTACGGTGGCACGCCGCCGGAGCACCTGCTCTTCGGCTTGCGCAAGGCGCTCGACATGCTCTTCGAGGAAGGCCTCGACGCGGCGATCCGCCGCCACGCGTTGCTCGCTGAGGCGACGCGCCACGCCGTGAGCCGGTGGGCGGAGGCGGACGCGCTCGCGTTCAACATCGTCCGCGCCGAGGAGCGCGCGAACTCGGTGACCACGGTGCTCGTGCAGGGCCGCGAGCCGAGCGTGCTCAGCGACTATTGTCGTGAGAAGTGCGGCGTCGTACTCGGCCGCGGGATTGGTGATCTGCAGGGCCGCGCGTTCCGGATCGCGCACATGGGCCACGTCAACGCACCGATGGTGTTCGGCGTGCTCGGTGCGATCGAGATGGGGCTCGGCGCGCTGGGCATCCCGCACGGACGCGGTGGCCTCCAAGCCGCCGTGGAATATCTGGGACGCGAGGTGCGCCCCTAGCGTCCGCCCCGGGCGCACGATCAACCACAGGACGGGCACCGGCTGGGGTGCCGAAGGAGACTGCCGTGCCGTTCTATGAAAACGGTGACGTCCGCATCCGCTACGAGATGGTTGGCTCGGGCTTCCCACTGCTCGTCACTCCCGGCGGGGGCTTGAACTCCCGCGTGAGCAACTGGCCTACCGCGGTGTTCAACGCGATGGAAGCGTTCAAGGGCGACTTCCGCTGCATCACGATGGATCAGCGCAATGCGAACGGCGGCGAGTCCACGGGACCGATTCCCGCCGGCGACCCCTGGGGCGCCTTCGCGGACGACCAGCTGGGGCTGATGGACCACGTCGGCGTGCAGAAGTTCTTCTACATGGGCTACTGCATCGGCGGACCGTTCGGGCTCAAGCTCATCGAGCGGGCCCCCGAGCGCGTCGTGGCCGCGGTGCTGTGCCAGCCGGTCGGGCATCGGCCGGAGAATCCCGACGTCATGTACAACTCCGGGCGCGATGTCTGGGGCCCCGAGCTGCGAGCCCGGCGGCCCGAGATCACTGTGGAGAGCATCGAGGCCTATCTGCACAACCTGTATCGCCTACGCCCGGATTTCGCGTACAGCGTGTCGCGTGAGTTCGTCCGGTCCTGCCAGACGCCGCTCCTCGTTATGCCGGACGACACGCCGGCGCACCCCTATCAGACGTCCGTGGACATTGCCGCGCTCGCGCCGAAGGCGCAGTCAACGGTATTTCCTTGGCGAGAGCCGAAGGACTTGCTCGAGAAGACGATCGACCAGGTGCGCGCCTTCCTGCGGTCGCACCAGCCGGTGACGCCACGTCGGTGAGGCCTCGCAGCAACCGCTAACCCCTTTCGGTTGCCCGGACGCTCGGCTCCATTCAGTAGGGCCAATGAATGTGGCATGCTGTCGCGGTTTGGCGCGTGGGTGTTCATTCGCGGCGAGGTCCTTTCACGAGGAGATCGACACATGGCTCAGAAGAAACCGACGGTGTACGAGTTCATTCCCAAGCTGGGGCAACTCCGCGACGACGTGCTGTTCGGCGATGTATGGGAGCATCCCGACCTGAGCAAGCGCGACCGGAGCCTGATCACGGTGGCAATGCTGGCTGCGCTCTACCGGACCGACGAGATGCGTGGCCACATGCAGAGGGCGCTCGATAACGGGGTGACGCAGACCGAGTTGAAGGGGCTGATCACCCACGTGGCGTTCTATGCCGGCTGGCCCTGCGCGGTGAACGCTGGCCGTATCGCCATCGAGGTGTTCGGACCGAAATAGCGCTGATTGGTCGATCGGGCCGCCGGCCATGGTCGTGGACACCGCGGCCTGGCGGCCCGATCAGCCAGTCGGTCCCGTCTCCACGATCGAGCAGATCTCGCCCACGGTCTTGCCGGCCAGGCCGAGCTGCGCGAGATTCCGTCCCTCCGAACGGAAGTCGCGCCGGAGCATCATCGAGGTCAGCGTGATGAGGCCGTCGATGACCGGCGTCGCCACGCCGGCGGCCCGCCCCAGCGCCGACATGGCAACGAGCCCGCACGGCACGTCCTCGATCACATACTTGTGCTGTAGCGACGCCGGCGTCAGCGTCCACTGGTAGGGTCCCGTGGGCTCGTGAGTCAGACGATGGAAGGTCTCGCGGAGCGAGTCGCCTCCGAGTCCGTACGTGGTCTGCAGCCACTGGTGGATGCCGGGGACCTGCGCGCCGTAAGCCCTGGCCACGGCCAGCCGCTCGGCATCGAGCGCTTCCAGCAGCGTGATGAGGCTCGGCGTGTACCCCTCGGCGTAAAACCGATACGCGTTGCCGCTGCCCTCGAGGCGGCCGATGTTGCCCACCATGTTCGCCACGTGCAGGGTCGCGTTCATGTTGGTGAGTCCGGTGGTAAGGATGCTCGGCGCGGCCACCACCTGCGGGAACGCGGCGCGTAGCGGGCCCAGGACCCGCTCGACACGCGAGGCCGGTAGCGACGCGACCTGCAGGAAGCGCTTCACGATCGTCAGCTTCACGCGCGTGGGCTCGGGCCAGCCAAGCGAGTAGGGGTAGTTGTCCATCTCGCTCACGTCGACCGCGGCGCGACAGCCGGCCGCGCGCAGCTCTCGGCGCACGAGGAGGGAGCCGCCGGTGCCGCCCTGGATGAGTAGGATCGACTGGCCGTCGCGGAGCACGCCGGCCAGGCTGCGCGCGACGTCGGCGTGGAAGTGACTGCCGGTGACGACAACGATGACGTCGGCGCCGTCCACCGCCGGCGCGAGCTGGGGCGTCACGAGCTCGAGCGGCGCGAACCCCTTGGCCAGGCCTTCGACGTCGAGCCCACCGCGCTCGCGCACCCGTGCGATGCGCGCCTCATCGCGATCGTGCAGGCGGAGGCGATAGCCGAGCAGCCCCAGGTTGGCCACGAGCGCGATGCCGCCCAGGCCCGCGCCGATGATCGTCACGGTGGTCGCCTTCGCCGGCTGGTTCATGCGCGGCAGTCTAGATCACGCCTTCGCGCTTCATCTCCGCCACGGCCTGGGCAGTCAGACCCAGCCAGTCGCTCAGTACTTGGTCCGTGTGCTCGCCGAGTATGGGGGATGATGTGATGCGCGTGGCCTTGCCATCGACGCGCACCGGCCAGCCCGGCATCTTGAACGGCCGATGCACGGGATGGATCATGGTCTGCATGATTCCGCGCTGCTCGAACGTGACGTCCTTGTTCAGCTCATCCGTGTCCAGCACCGCCCCGGCCGGAATGCCTGCGTCACCCACCAGCTTCATGGCATCGAGCTTGGCGTGCTTGCGGGTCCACACGGAGATGACATCATCCACCTCGGCTTCCCGCTCGACGCGGTCGGCGGGGGTCAGGTAGCGCTTGTCGCCAATCAGATCCTGCCGATCGATCAGCTTCAGCAGGCGGTCCCAATGGTCCGGGTTCGCTCTGCTGGTCATGATGTAGACATAGTCGTTCGGCCCGCCAGGCGCACACGGATACAGCCCCATCGGCGCGTTGCTCACGCCGGGCACCTTGCTGCCGCCGCGTTCGGCTGCCTTCCCGGTCAGGCCCTGAGTTGCAAAGTTGATGCGCATGTAGTGCAGCATCGCGTCCTGCATGGCGACCTGCAGGCGATGGCCCTCGCCCGTCTCGCGGCGCTTGTACAGCGCGCCCACGATCGTGATCGCCATCAGCATGCCGGTGCCGGTATCACCGAGCGAGATGCCGGGCCGGGTCGGCGGGCCGTTCTTGTCTCCGGTGACGCTGAAGGTGCCGCCGCACGCCTGGGCAATCATGTCGAAGGCAAGGTTGTGCTCGAACGGGCTGCCTTCGCCGAAGCCCTTGACCTGGGCATAGATGATGCTCGGATTGATCGCCTTCACGACGTCATAGGACAGGCCCAGCCGCTCGATGGCGCCTGGGGCAAAGTTCTCGATCATCACGTCCGCCTTGCGAATCATGTCCTTGACGAGCGCGAGCCCCTTGGGGGACTTGAGATCGACCGTGATCGACTTCTTGTTGGCGTTGAAGGCGTGAAAATAGTAGGGATCGGTGTCGGGCTGGCCGGGGCGAAGACGACGGCCGGGGTCGCCCATTTTCGGGTTCTCGATCTTCACGACATCGGCACCCAGCCAGCCGAGTGCCTCGGTACAAGACGGACCTGCCTCGAACTGAGTGAAATCGACGACCTTCACGCCCTGCAGGAAGGTGAAATCACAGATGCTGGCAGACATGGAATCTCCTTTCGCGTGCGAGCGAGACATAGCGCGTCGGCGCCGGGCCTGTCAAATGTGACGCGCGCGTCCGCGGGCCTCGTAAGGCAGTTTGACTTGGGTTGTCCTGGGAGCATACGCTCATCCGAAATCGCACTTCACCGGTCGGGGGAGGAGCTAGATGAGCGCGCACCATACGCCCGAAGAAATCCGCAAGGGGCTCACGCACCCCGTCATCGACGGCGACGGGCATTGGGTCGAGTACACCCCGGTCTTTGCCGAGAAGATCCGCAAAGTCACGGGCGACCTCGGCGCCAACGGCTTCTTGCAGTCGCAGCGGCGCGGGCCGGATTCGCTCGGCATGACCCCCGGGCAGCGCGCAGAACGCGGCGTCGCGATGGAAGGGTTCTGGGGCCGGCAATCGACCAACACCCGCGACCGCGCGACGGCCATGATGCCCAGGATGCTGTACGACCGCCTCGACGAGCTCGGGATCGACTTCGGGATCGTCTACCCGACCGCCGGGCTCGGTATCCCGCGCATCGCCGACGACGCGACCCGGCGCGCGGTGATCCGCGGCTTCAACGTCGTCACCCACGAGTACTTCAAGGACCTCGGCGACAAGCTGACTCCGGCCGCGGTTATCCCGGTGCACACGCCGGACGAGGCGATCGAGGAATTGACGTTCGTCACCAAGCAGTTGGGCGCGAAGGTCTGCATGTTCGGCAGCGGCGTGCGCCGGCCCATCCCGCACGCCAAGGGCGCCCCCGCCGACCTCGCCCGCTATGCCCAGAGCTTCGATCAACTCGGCCTCGACAGCGAGCACGACTACGACCCGTTGTGGCAGAAGTGCCGCGAGCTCGGCATCGCGCCGACCTTCCATACCGGCGGTCGCTCCTATGGTGAGCGCAACAGCCCGACCAACTTCACCTTCAACCACATCGGTCACTTCGCCGCGGCTGGCCACAACGTCGCCAAGGCGCTGTTCCTCGGCGGCGTGACCCGGCGCTTCCCCGATCTGCGCTTCGCGTTCCTCGAGGGCGGCGTCGGCTGGGGCTGCCAGCTCTTCTGTGACCTGATCGAGCATTGGGAGCGGCGCGGCGCCAAGGGCATGGCGAACATGGACCCGACCAAGCTCAATCGCCCGCTGCTGCGTGAGCTGGTCGACAAGTACGGCTACGCCGATATCGCCGCCGAGCTCGACCGCCGCGACGGCTGGCCGCTCGAAGAGGACTTCCTCACCGGCGGGATGCCGCCCGACGACTACATCCACTGCAACATCACACAGAAGCAGGACTGGATCGACCTCTACGCCACGCCGTACTACTTCGGCTGCGAGGCCGACGACCGGATGAACGCGGTGGCGTTCGGCAAGGCGATGCCGCTGGGCGCGCGGATCAACGCAATCTACAGCTCCGATATCGGGCATTTCGACGTCGTCGACATGCGCGACCCGCTGCCCGAAGCGTTCGAGCTGGTCGAAGACGGCCACATCACCGAAAGCGATTTCCACGACTTCGTCTTCGGCAATGCCGCGCGGCTGTGGGGTACGCAGAACCCGCGCTTCTTCGAGGGCACGGCGGTGGCCAAGGAAGCTGCGGCCTTGTTGAAGCGTGGCGCCCCGACCCTGCGCGCCGCGCCGAAATAGCCTAGAACGCGGGCGTCCCGCCCGCGTTTCTTCTCACGCTCATGGCCGGTCACGCCCGGCCATGAGCATCTTGGCGTCGCGCGCCGCTACGCTACCGCCGCGGCAGGCGCTGAGTGTTGTGCGTTGGTTCAGGCATTCATCCCGCCATCAACGGTGAGATTCGCCCCGGTAATGTAAGAGGACTCCGGACCCGCGACGAACGCCACCAACGCGGCGACCTCATCAACACGCCCATAGCGGTCAAGGGCTGTGGCGGCTTTCTGAGGCACCGCCCAATCGCCCGCCGCGGGATTCAAATCCGTGTCGATCGGACCCGGCTGGACGTTGTTGACCGTGATACCCCGGCTCCCGACTTCTCTGGACAACCCCTGACTGAACATCTTCACCGCGCCCTTTGTGGCCGAGTAGGAGACCAGCCCAGGCACTAGGACACGTTCGCCCACGGACGAGCCGATCATGATGATGCGACCGCCAGGCTTCATGTGCTTGAGCGCTGCCTGCGTCGCGACCAGCGTCCCGCGGACGTTGATGTCGATCACGCGATCCATCTCGTCGAGCGTGGTCTCCTCGAAGGTTTTCGGAATGGCAGTGCCGGCATTGTTCACAAGCACATCGAGTCGGCCGAACGTCGCGACGGTCTTTTCGACCGCGCCCTTGACAGCTTCGACGTCGGCAGCGTCCGCCTGGATCGCAACAGCCTTTCCGCCACTGAGTTCAATCGCTTTGACCACGGCGGAAGCCGCGCTGGCCTCCTTCGCGTACGTGATGGCCACGCTTGCTCCATCCGCGGCCAGACGTTTCGCGATCGCTGCGCCAATGCCCCTCGAGCCACCGGTAATGAGTGCCACTTTCTCGTTTAACTTAGACATGGGATCTCCTCTGCCTTAAGTCTCCAGTTCCGTGCCGAGCGCCTCGTTGAAGCGGTTGGTGAAGTTGGCGGCCGCGATGCTGAGCGTGAGCTGCACGAGGGCTTCCGGTCCCAACTGCTTCTTGAGCTCCTCCACGAGCCGCGAATCGACCTGGACCTTCTCTGTCATCTCCTCCGCATAGCGGATGACCAATCGCTCGAGATCGGAGAAGAGCGGGTTCGTCGTGTAGTCGGCCAGCGCAGCGAATTTCTCCTTCGGCACTCCGTCCCTCTGCCCGAGGGCCGCGTTGTGCGTCACTCAATAGTTGCAACCATTGATCTGTGAGGCCTTCACGTAGGCGAGCTGGCGCAGCTTGAGGTCGAGCGCGCCCTCGCGCAGCGTCCCGTAAAACGCGACGACGGGCGCCACGGAGCGGGCGTGGTGCGCCATCAGCCTGAAGGTGTTCAGCACACGGCCCGTCGCTTGCTTCATCTTGTCGTACACTGCCTGGACGTCAGGCGGGACCTGCTCGCGGTCGAGATACGGAAGTCTGGCGGCCATGTTCATCTCCCTTTGTCGCTGTTAGCCCGCGGTCTTGCCGCCGTCGGTGGTGAGGACTTGACCGGTCACGAAAGACGCCTTGTCGGATGCAAGGAACACGATGGCGTGAGCAATCTCGTCTGGCTCGCCGACGCGCCCCAGCGGGACTGCCGCCGCCAGCGCCGCCTTCCTCTCCGCGGTTCCGGTGAAGCGGGTGAGCATTGCGGTCTCGGTCGGGCCGGGCGCCACGGCGTTGACGCGCACGCCGAAGTGCGCGGCCTCGAGCGCCGCGGACTTCGTCATGCCTTCGACGGCGTGCTTGCTGGCAACGTAAACAGATGCGCCGGCCCCTCCTTCGTGACCGTAGGTCGAGGAGATGTTAACGATGCTGCCGCTCCCTTGAGCCTGCATCACGCGCAGCTCATGCTTCATGCTGAGCAGCGTCCCGAGCACATTGGTGTCGAAGGTGGCGGTATAGGTATCGGCGGTCTGCTGCGTCACCGGACCGGGCTGGCCTTCGGTGCCGGCGCTGTTGACTGCTACGTCCAGGCGACCGAAGCGCGCAACGGTCCGATCGACCAGGTTCCGCACCTCGTCCTCGTGGCGCACATCCGTACGGAAGAACTCAG
>Ga0209160_1001321_pt1 | contig 20767 bp, 18 predicted proteins | sample GraSoiAngelo_153_FD_186167 | JGI IMG/M metagenome (GOLD analysis project Ga0209160, IMG submission 186167) | Grasslands soil microbial communities from the Angelo Coastal Reserve, California, USA - 14_1009_12_40cm (SPAdes) (version 2) | ecosystem: Environmental > Terrestrial > Soil > Grasslands ... | reverse complement strand
CTGGAGCGCACGCTCGCCGAGCTCGCCGCGGCCGAGGCCGCGTTCGCGGCAGCGGGCGCCGCGGCGGAGCGGGCCCGCCAGCAGGAGCTCGAAGCGGGCGCGTTGAAGGACGACGCCGCGCGCGCCGCGGCCCACGCCCAGCGCGAGGCGGCCGATGCCACGGCCCAGGTGGAGCGGCTGTCGACCCGCCTGGCCGAGGTGGAAGCGAGGCTCGAGGCGCTGCATGCGGACCTGGAGCGACATGAGGTCGAGCGCGTTCGCCTCGACGAGCGGCTGGGCCGCGAGCGCGCGCAGCTGGTCGACCTCGAGGCGCAGCAGGAGGCAGCGCGGGAGCAGCGAGTCCGGTGGCAGGTGGATGCGGCGCAGGTCGAGGCCCGGCTCGGCGCCGCCCGCGAACGGGCCGGGCGCGCCGCGGCGGAGGTCGAGGAAGCGCGCCGTCAGTCCGCGGCGCTCGTCGAGGAGATGGGCGCGCTGGAGCACGACACGGCGACCCTCACGGCGCAGCAGACCCAGTGGGAGGACCAGCTCAAGGAGCGCCGCCTCGCGCTCGTGGCCCTGGAGAGCGCCGCCCGAGAGGCCGGGGTCCAGGTCGAGGCGGCGGACGCGCGCGTCGCCCAGACGGAAGCGGCGCTCGAGGACACGCGCAAGGCGCTGGACGCCCGTGGCGCGGATGAGCACAAACTCGAGCTCGAGCGCACCGAGGTCCTGGGCCGCCGGCGCGGGCTCGTCGCGCGGGTCGAGGCCGAATGGCGGAAGCCCCTCGATCAGCTGCTCGCCGACGCGCCCGAGGTCGCGGGCGACCTCGAGTGGCTGCGCCAGGAGGACGAGCGGTTGCGCGCGGCGATCGACGCGGTCGGACCCGTCAACGCCCTCGCGATGGACGAGCACGGCGAGGAGGTCAAACGCTTGGAGTTCCTGATGACGCAGCGGGACGACCTGGTGGCCGCGCGTCAGTCGCTCCAGCAGGCGGCGCGTGAGATCGATCAGACCGCCAAGGCGATGTTCCTCGACTCGTTCGGGAAGGTGCGGGAGAACTTCCGCACGGTGTTCCAGACGCTGTTCGGCGGGGGTGAATGCGACGTGCGGCTCGCGAACGAGGACGAGCCGCTCGAGAGCGAGATCGAGATCCACGCGGCACCGCGCGGGAAGCGCACGCAACGGATCCACCTGCTCTCGTCCGGCGAGCGCACGCTGGTCGCCGTCTCGCTCCTGTTCGCGATCTTCCTCACCAAGCCGAGTCCCTTCTGTCTGCTCGACGAGGTGGACGCGCCCCTGGACGACGCCAACGTGGGCCGCTACGTGCGCCTGCTCGCGGAGTTCAAGGACCTGACGCAGTTCATCGTCATCACGCACAACCCGCGCACCATGCAGGCCGCCGACGCCGTGTACGGGGTCACCATGCAGGAGCCCGGCGTTTCGACCATCGTCGGGGTGCGACTCGGTCAGATGGAGCCGGCCTGAGTGGACCTGGTCACCGTCGGCACCGGGACGGTCGCGCCGTCGGCCACCCGGACGTCGGCCTGCCATTGGGTGGCTCGGGGGAACCTCAAGATCCTGCTCGACTGCGGCGCGGGGGCGCTGCATCGCCTCGCGCAATTCGGCCTGCCGTGGCATCAGGTTACCCACGTGGTCCTGTCGCACTTCCACCCGGACCATTGGGGCGAGCTCCCGATGCTGGTGTACGCCCTCAAGTACACGACGGTGCCGCCCCGCCAGGAGTCCCTCGTGATCCTGGGCCCGAGGGGCGTGGTACGGCTCGTGAAGCAGCTGGCCGAAGGATACGGGTCGTGGCTGCTCGACCCGGGCTTCCCGATCGGCATCCTGGACGTGCAGAACGGCGAGCCGTTCCCGCTCGACGCCGAGGTGAGCCTCGAGACCTTCCCGGTGCCCCACACCTCCGAGAGCGTGGCCCTGTCCCTGACCGCGCCCGAGGGCCGGCTGGTCTACACCGGGGACACGGGGCCCTCGAGCGAGCTGGCCCGGTGGGCCTCCGGCGCCGACCTGCTGCTCGCGGAGTGCTCCCTCCCCAAGGAGATGGCCATGGACATCCATCTCACCCCGGAGCAGGCGGGCGAGCTGGCCCGGGATGCCAAGGCCCGGGAGCTCGTCTTGACGCACTTCTATCCGCCGGTTGAAACTTCGGACCCGGCGCGTGCGGCCGGGACGCGGTTCACCGGACGGGTGACGGCGGCCCGCGACGGCGACCGGTTCACCATCGGAGGGAAGTAGCGGTGCTGATCGTGATGCGTCACGGCGCGACTGAGGCGGAGGTCCGGCGCGTCATCGCGGTGATCGAGGAGATGGGGTACAAGGCCCGGTCCATGCCGGGGGCGCAGCGCACCGCGGTCGGCCTGGTCGGGAACGACGGACGGGTCGACGCCTCGCGCCTGGAAGGGCTTCCCGGCGTTCAGGACGTCATCCACGTCACCAAGCCATACAAGCAGGTGAGCCGGGAGTGGAAAGCGGAGAACACCGTCGTGCGCCTTCCCGGCGGCGTGGCCGTGGGCGGCACCGACGTCGTCGCCATCGCGGGCCCGTGCTCGGTCGAGAGTGAGCGGCAGATCATCGATGCGGCACGCCTGGTGAAGGAGGCGGGGGCGGTGATTCTGCGCGGCGGCGCCTGGAAGCCCCGCACCTCCCCGTACGCATTCCAGGGCCTCGGTCGCCCGGGGCTCAAGCTGCTCGCCAAGGCACGCGAGGAGACCGGCCTCCTCATCTGCACCGAAGCCATGGATCCCGAAGGTGTTGGATATGTGGCCGAGGTCGCGGACATCATTCAGATCGGCGCCCGCAACATGCAGAACTCCTCGCTGCTCAAGGCGGCAGGGCGGGCGAAGAAAGCCGTGCTCCTGAAGCGCGGGATGGCCGCGACCATCGAGGAGCTGCTCCTCTCCGCGGAATACGTACTCGCCGAGGGGAACCACGACGTGATCCTGTGCGAGCGCGGCATTCGCGGCTTCGACACCGCCACGCGCAACGTGTTCGACCTCACCGCCATTCCGGTGGTGCACAAGCTGTCACACTTGCCCATCATCGCGGACCCCTCGCACGGCACGGGGCTGCGCGACAAGGTGATCCCCATGGCCCGCGCGGCGGTCGCCGCGGGGGCGGACGGGATCATTGTCGAGGTGCACCCCAACCCCGAGCAGGCCTTGTCGGACGGAGCGCAGACCCTGTTCCCCGACCAGTTCGCGCAGCTGATGCGGGAGATCCGCGTGATCGCCGAGGTGATCGGGCGGCGCGTTGCGGAACCGGCACCGGTGGGGGCATAGACAAGTGCGGAATGTGGAATGCGGAGTGCGGAATTGATGGGCCAGCGTCGAGCCACGAACGCAAGCGCTCGTTCCAGAGGTTGGTCCTGCTATTCCGCATTCCGCATTCCGCATTCCGCATTCTTAGCGGTCGGAGTCTTCCTCGCACTCCAAGCCCCCGACCCCTGGCCGATTCTCGACCGCGCCAGCGCCACCTACCAGACGATCACGAGCCTCTCCGCCGAGTTCGTCCAGATCATTACGAATCCGATGATCGGCACCCCCGACACGACGCGTGGGCGGCTATACCAGATGCGTCCCAGTCGTTTTGCGATGCGGTTCACCGCCCCCAAAGGTGATCGCATCGTGGCGGACGGTCGTTTCCTCTGGCTCTACACGCCGAGCACCACGCCCGGCCAGGTGATCCGGTCTCGCATCCCCGAGTACGGCACCACCGGCCCCAATCTGATCGGGCAGTTCGTGGAGCAGCCGCGCGAGCGCTACACGGCCCAGTACGTGCGGCCCGACTCGCTCCCGGACGCGAGTCCGGTCGACGTGATCAGGCTCGTGCCGAAGGGGCACGAGCAACCCTACAGCGAAGCGAAGATCTGGGTGGGTCGGGAGGACGGGCTGGTGCACCGTGTGGAGATCGTGGAGAGCTCAGGCCAAGAGCGCACGGTGATGCTGCGGAACATCAAGGTGAACCGGGGCGTGCCCGGTCGCGAGCTCACGTTTTCGCCCCCGGCGGGGATACGGGTGGTGGATCAGTAGTCTCCTGCTTCAAGTGCTCGAAGCCCGACTCGCTGCTCAGGATCTGCTCGTCTAACCACCGATCGATGATGCTCTTCCGGAAGCGCCACTCCTTGCCCAACTTCGCCGCTGGAATCCGTTTCTCCTGCGCCCACTTGTAAATCGTTTGCGGGGTGAGCCGCAGATAGGCGGCGACCTCCTCGATCGTCAGAATCTCGTTGTCGCGAGACGGTCCGCGCGTCTTGTCGCCATCCCGGGTCATGGGTGGGTACGGCGATGGGTCGAATCGGCGACCGTGTCGATCGGCGGGATGATGAAGCCCCGGAAACGCGGGATCGTGTCTTGTTTCGCGGGCAGGCCGGTCGGCTTCTCCTCTCCGTGCAGCAGCTTGTTCACGGCGTAGATGATCGCCGCGTAGAAGTTGCCCTGGTAGCGTCCGAACACCTGGAAGGGCTCGTTGCGATCGCCGAGAAAGGGGCGAAGGCTCCACGCCAACTGGATGCCGACGAAAGCGAACAGCACTGCCCAAGCGCGCATGATCGTGAGCGCCTTGCGAGGGTATACGCCCCGCTTCTCGCACACCACGCTGAGCCCCTCGTGCAGCGCGTACATGCCGAACAGTCCCGCCACGCCCGCGATCGCGATGTTCAGAAGATGCTGGAAGTAATAGTTGGCGCCGGTGATGAGAAAGAACGCCGTGATCGGGACGAACGCGGCGAGCAGCACGGAGCTGAGCGCCAACGCGCCGAACACCAACACCGCCACTTGCAGCAGACGTAACCGTGAGCCGACGAGAACCTGCACAACGAAGAAGGCGGGGAAGCAGACCGCGAACGTCGCGAAGAACAGAAACGGCAGCTTGAGGCCTGCAGACACCGCCTGTGCGGGACCCGAATAGGCGCCGGCGACGAGACCGAAGAACCCGGCCAGAGAGATGATGGTGACGACAGCGTATCGCAGCTTGCTGCGAAGGGCGACGCCTTCGACGACCTCCTCGAAGAACCGTTCCCTGTCGCTCAGAAGGGCTTTCAGGAAGTCGGAGTAACTCGCGACCGACTGGTCGGTAGCCATGCCTCTAGCCCCTGGGGAGTCTGAGGCTCAAGCTACGATTATATTACTGTTTTGTCAACTTTGATAATGTTTAATACTGTTTACTAGCACGCTACGCTTTACGCATCACAGGCGGTAGATCCGTCGCGAGCGCCCCCGCCACCTGGGCCGCCATCGCTTCGTTCATTCCCCGCTTCTGCGCGAGCTCGAGCGCCGCCCGCCCCAGCGCGCGGTACAGCACGGCGTCGTCATGGGTCAGCGCTTCGAGATGGCGGCGGATCGTCGCGACGTCGCCTCGTTCCACCGGACCGGTGAGCGCCGCCATCGGCTCCTGACGGCTCAGGTTCTCGAACGTCCCCTCCACCAGTGGGCGCAGCGCCTGCCACGCCTCCGCGTCGGACAACCCGGCATGCCGTAGCAACCGTTGGGCTACGGCCTCGACCACCACGAAGTAATTGGAGGCGAATACCGCGCTCGCGTGATAGATCGGCTTGGCCTTGGACGGGATGTGAAACGGCCGCAAGCCGAGATCCTGCGCGAGCGCTTCGGCCGCCTGCACCGCGCGGGGCATCCCTTCGACCGCTGCCCAGGCGCCCTTTAGCCGTTCCGCCGCGTGCTCCGGACTGGAGATGGTCTGAAGCGGGTGGAGCGACCCGAGGGCCGCGCGGGATGCCACTAGGGAGCCGAGCGCCTCCTGGCCTTGGGCGCCCGAGAGATGCAGCACCACCTGATCGCCGCGGATCGCTCCGGCGCGGGCCAGCGCCTCCGCCAGGGGCCGGATCGCGTCGTCCCGCACGGCGAGAATGACGACGCCCGCCTGGGCGATCCAGGCGGGCGGCTCGTTTTCAGGACCAACGGTGAGCTTGAGGGGTTTCGGGACCGGCTTCTTCCTGCGGCCGTGGAGGCGGACGTCGTAGCGCCTCCCCTCCCCCGCGCGCGCGAGCGCGAGCGCCAATCCGACCCCGGCGCGGCCGGGCCCGATGATCCCCACGACGTGGGGCGGCAACTTAATTCCGCAGGGGCGCCGGCGTCTGTGCCGCGGCCAGGGCGAGGAGATCCTGGGGAGACTTGGCGCGGCGCGCCAACGCCAGCGCGGCCCGCACCTGGCGGTCTTCCTCACGTTGGCGACGCACCTCCGCCGGCCGCCCGAAGACGTAGCGCGCAATCTCGTAACCCAGATCCTGCGTGATCACGTTGCGGGCGCCCGCGACGACGCTGTCCGGCACGGCGACCCCTCGCGCCCGCAGCCGCCGGATGATCTCGTCCGCCATTTCCGGTGTGACCGTGAAGTCCGGAGTCTTCACCCGGCTGGACGTCTTGACTTCGAGGGCGTAGGCGGTGCGCACGTCCCAATAGGTCGGGATCTTGTTGCCCAAGCCCTTGATGAAGGCGCGCTCCGCCGTCGTGAACGTATCGGGCACGACGAACAGGTCCGGCCGGATACCACCGCCGCCCATGACAACCCGACCATGATCGGTGTGGAACACCAGCGAGGAGTCGACCTTCGTGCTGTCGTGCCCCAGCTCCGCCGCCTCGGCCTGGGCAAGCTGGTCCTCTTCGTTCTTGCTCTTGCGCTGGATGGTCCGGCCGCTCGGCGTGAACCAGCGCGCCGTCGTGAGCTTCAGGGCGGTTTCGGGCGTGAGCTGCCACAACGACTGTACCAGCCCCTTCCCGAAGGTCGGCGTTCCGACGACCACGGCGCGGTCGTGATCCTGCAGCGCGCCGGTGATGATCTCGGCCGCGCTGGCCGTGCCCCCGTTGGTGAGCACCACCACCGGAAGGTTCGGCCACGGCTGTGGCTTCGCGTCGCGGTACGTTTTGGACGTAGTGGGCGCACGACCCCGGGTCTCCACGACCTCCTGTCCCGGGTCGAGGAACAGCTCGCTCACGGCAACGCCCTGGTCGAGCAAGCCGCCGGGGTTGCCCCGCAGATCGAGCACCAGCGACTTCATCCCCTTCTGGACCAAGCCGTTCACGGCGTCCGTGAGATCCTGGGCGGACGTCTCGCTCACCGGCGTGAGCAGGACATACCCGACCCTGTCGTCGAGCATCATCGAGACCTGGACCGAGCGGATGTGGATCGTGGCGCGGGTGAGCTTGAAGGCGAGCGGCCCCTCGACCCCGACCCGGCGCACCTTGAGCTCCACCGCGCTGCCCGGCTCGCCGCGCAGCTGCTTCACGGCCTGATCGTTCTTCCAGCCTTCGGTCGAGCGACCGTCCAGGGCGATGATCTGATCGCCCGACTGGATCCCCGCCCGCTCCGCGGGCGTGTCGGGAAGCGGCGCCACGACGGTGATCCATCCGTCTCGGACGTCGATCTGGATGCCCAGACCGCCGTAGTTGCCGGTTGTCGCTTCGTTGAGCGCGCGGAAGTCGTCCCGCTTGAGGAAGACGGAATACGGATCGTGCAGCTGGTCGAGCATGCCGTCGATCGCCATCTGATAGAGGCGCCGCTCCTCGATCGAATCCACGTAGAAGTCGGCGACGTGAGCGAGCACGTCCTCGAACAGACGCGCCTGCTGGTAAACGGACCCCGTGGGCTCGGTCTCGCGCTGCAACAGCCAGCCCCCGGTGGCCAGCGCCAGGCCGGCCGCTGCGCTGACGATCACGACATTCCGGAGCTTCATGAGACGCCTCGTGTTGAGAGTGCGGTCACCGCCATGACCTCGCGCCAGGCGGCCTCCTGCACGGCCTTCTTGGACTGCGTCGCATCGACGTGCACCACGCCCGGCCCCGCGGCGCGGCGGTACGCTTCGAGCACGCGGCGGTGAAACGCGTCGTCCTGGCGCTCGAACCGATCCTGCACCTTGCGCGCGGCCCGTTGCCGGGCCCGCCCCACCTCGACCGGCACGTCGAGCACGAGCGTGACGTCCGGAACGAGACCGCCGGTGGCGAGCCGGATGGCATGTGCCACGTCCTCGGCCGGCAATCCGCCTCCCGCCACCTGGTAGGCGATGGTCGAGAGGTCGAATCGGTCGGCCACGACCACCTGCCCCGCCTCGAGCGCCGGCCGGATGACCCGCTGGACCAGGTCGGCTCGGGCCGCGAGAAACAGGAACAGCTCCGCCACCGGCGACATCTCGTGCGGAAACTTGAGCGCCACCTTGCGCGCCGCCTCCGCCACCGGCGTGCCACCCGGCTGCCGCACGGCAGTCACCTGGAGTCCCTCGGTGACGAGCCGCGCCGCGAGCCAGCGCACCAGCGTGGACTTCCCCGCCCCTTCCGGGCCCTCCACGACGATGAAGACGCCCATCAGCCCAGGGTGATGATGGGGCTCGCCGCCCCCTGTTTCATACCCTCGTAGATCCGCGCGTTCACCTTGGCCATGAGCTTCTCGAAATTCGCCTGCGCCGCCACGACCTGCTGATACACCGAATTCGCCTGGACGCTCTGGAGGGCTCGGTCGTATTTCTCCACCTGATCCTTCGCCGGCTCGCGCCCCTCCTGTGTCGCACGCTCGATGTCCTGAGCGATGCGCTCGACCTCGGCGAGCAGCTGTCGGCAGGTTGCATCCTCTTTCATCCGCTCACTGGCCCGGAGCAACACCTTGTACTCCTCGCTCTGTCCCAAGAGCCGACCCAGCTCGCTCGCCTTCTGGTCGATCACGCGCCCCCCTCCTCGTCGAGGCCGGCCAGCAGGAACCGCGGCCGGCCGAACAGATCATCGTACACCGCCACCCGCGACCAGCCGTGCCGCCGGGCGAGCGCCCGCGCCGCATCGGCGCGCCGCTCGTCGATCTCGAGCACCACGCACCCGCCCGGCTCGAGCAGCGCGGCGGCGCCCTCGAGCAGGGCGCGTGTCGCCGTGAGGCCGTCGGCGCCGCTCACCAGCGCCTCGCGCGGCTCGAACAACCGCACCGCCGGGTCGAGGGCGGCATACTCCGCCTCCGTCAGATAGGGCGGATTGGAAACGATGGCACGATAGCGCTCACCTGCGAGCGGGCCAAGCAAATCACCCTCGCGCACCTCGACCGGCCGCGGCGGCTGCAGGAGGGCCACGTTCTCGCGCGCGAGGGCCGCGGCCTCGGGCGACCGTTCAACCGCGATGACTCGGTCGAAATGACCCTCGACAGCGAGTGAGAGGGCTATGCAGCCGCATCCCGTCCCAACGTCGGCCACGACACCACGCATCCCGCATCCCGCATCCCGCATCCCGGTCTCTCGCAGCGCCAACTGCACCAATCCCTCGGTCTCCGGTCGGGGAATCAGAGCCCGCGCGTCGAGCTTCAGCTCGAGCGTGCGGAAACCCACCCGCCCGACGGCATACGCGAAGGGGACGCCGCTCGAGCGCTGCTCCACCGCGTGCCAGAACTGCTCCAAGAGCTGCGCCCCGGGCTCCCGGTCGCGTTGCAGCCACACGTCGCCCGGCTTGGTGCCCGCACCGGCCACGGCCGCCCACAGCATCGTCGCCTCGCGACGCGAGCGGGGCAGGCCTGACGCCGCGAGGCGGTCGGCAGCGTCATTCAGGGCCGCGCCGATCGAGGCTGAGTGCGCGGCAGGCTCAGGCACTGAGGCGCTCGTTCTCACCCGCCACCCGCAAGACGTTGACCAGGTCGTCGAGGTTGCCGTCCATCACCTGTTGAAGATTGTGAACCGTGTAGTGAATGCGGTGATCGGTGACGCGGTTTTGGGGAAAGTGGTACGTGCGGATCTTCTCGGATCGGTTGCCGGTGCCCACCTGGGACCGTCGCTCGCGGGCGCGGGCCGCTTCCTGCTCGGCGATCATCTTGTCGAGCAGTCGCGAGCGCAGCACCTCCATCGCCCTGATCTTGTTTTGGAGCTGGCTCTTCTGGTCCTGGCATTGGACCACGAGGTTGGTGGGCAGGTGGGTGATGCGCACGGCGCTGTCGGTCGTGTTGACGCTCTGGCCGCCCGGCCCCTGCGAGCGGAACACGTCGATCCGGAGGTCCTTGTCTTCGATCTTCACGTCGACCTCCTCCGCCTCGGGGAGCACGGCCACGGTCGCGGCGGACGTGTGGATGCGACCCTGTGCCTCGGTGACGGGCACGCGCTGCACCCGGTGGACGCCCGACTCGTACCGTAGGGTCCCGTAGACCCCTGGGCCCCGGGCGGCAAAGATCGCCTCCTTGAGGCCGCCGAGACTCCCTTCAGAGTGCGACAGGACCTCGACCTTCCACCCCCGGCGCTCCGCGAACCGCGTGTACATACGAAACAGCTCAGCGGCGAACAGGGCCGCCTCGTCGCCCCCCGTGCCGGCACGGATCTCTACGATCGCGTCGCGGTCGGCGAGGGGATCGACCGGCGTGAGGAGTTCGTTCAGCCGGTTCTGGAGCTGCGTGATCTCAGGGCGCAGGCGCTCGACGTCCGCCCGCGCCAGCTGCGACAGCTCGGGATCCCGGTCCTGGAGCACCTCACGCGCCTGGGCGAGCTCCCGCTCGAGCCGGTCCAGCCGCTCGTGCGTCTGGCGGATCTGGTCGAGCCGTGCGTGCTCGCGGCCCAGCTGCTTCAGCTTGGCCGGATTCCGCGCGGTGTCGGGGTCGGCCAGCTCTTGGGCGACCTCCTCCGCCCGCGCGAGCGCCTGGCGGAGTCGGGCCTCCACGCGTCAGCCTGCGGCCTTCTCGGTCCCGTATTTCTGGCGGAAACGCTCCACCCGCCCGGCCGTATCCATCAGCTTCTGCTTGCCGGTGTAGTACGGGTGGCACTTGGCGCAGACCTCGACATGAATCACGGGCATGGTGGAGCGCGTGACGAAGCTGTTGCCGCACGCGCATTGCACGGTGGCCCGCCGATAGGCAGGGTGAATCCCGGGTTTCACTGCACTCGATCCTTGACTAGAAGACGAACCGCACGAAGTGTGGAAATATAACTGGCGCCGCAAGTTGGCGGCAAGCAGCGACACCCCCGCCGAATTGACACAAGGGCCCCTTGGACGTAAGCTTGCGCGACCATCGACCCCACCACGCCCCAGGGGAAGCCCATCGTGTCGGTCACGGCGATCCTCCAAAAGGTCCCGCTGTTCAGCCAGCTAGCACCCGTCGAGCTCGAGCGGGTGGCCGAAATCACCCGCGAGCGGAGCTATCCGCGCAACTCGGTGATCCTGTTCGAGGACGACCCGGGGGACGCCCTCTACGTCGTGGCCACCGGGCAGGTGAAGGTCGTGCTCATCGGCGAGGACGGGCGCGAGGTGATCCTCTCGGTGCTCGGCGAAGGGGATTTCTTCGGTGAGATGTCGCTCATCGACGAGGAGCCACGCTCGGCGCACGTGATCGCCATGGAAGACTCGAACCTGCTCGTCATCCGGCGAGAGGACTTCCAGGCCATTCTGCAACAGTCGCCGGGCATCGCCATGGGGCTGTTGCGGGAGCTGTCCCGTCGCCTGCGGCGCGTGGACGAGAAGGTCGGCAGCCTGGTGCTGCTGGACGTGAACGGCCGCGTGGCGCAGCTGCTGCTCGACCTCGCCGACGAGGCGGGGTCGGACAAGATCACGCGCCGCCTCACGCACCACACGATCGCCCAGATGATCGGGTCGTCGCGCGAGACCGTCAGCCGCACGATGCGCGAGTTGGTGGACAAGGGCTACATCGAGATCAGCCGCCGGGAGATCCTGATCCGCGACCGTGCCGCGCTGGAAGCGTCCGCCGGACGGTCGTGAGGTGGGTCACGACGGTCGGGTGAGGCAGCGGCTTGTCCTACCTCTCGAATTTTCCATAACTTAGCTAAAAGGTACGGCGTTGCCGGGACGAATGGCCTACACGGTGACCTTTTGGGGGACGCGGGGCTCCATCCCCACCCCCGGAGCCCACACCGCGCGCTACGGCGGCAATACGCCGTGCGTCGCCGTGGAGGGCAGCGGCGGGGGCAAGGGAGGGGGAGGGGGACGGGGAGGGGGCCAGCTGGTCATCCTCGACGCGGGCACGGGCATCCGCGCGCTGGGACGGGAGCTGGTGGAGCGCCAAAACGGCGCCGTGCAGGCGGAGATCCTGCTGTCGCACGCGCACTGGGACCACATTCAAGGGCTGCCCCACTTCAAGCCGTTCTTCGCCCCCGGCAACGCCGTGCGCATCTGGGGCTCACGCCAGGGGACGACGTCGCTCGAGGCGATTCTCCGCCAGCAGATGGACCCGGCGGTGTTTCCGGTCCCGCTGGACGCGTTGTCGGCGAAGCTCACCGTGCAACAAGTGGAGCCGGGTGAGTTCGCCGTGGGGACGTTTCGAGTGCAGGCGATGCGCCTGCGCCACCCCGGCACCACTCTCGGGTACCGGCTCACACCCGCCGCGGGCGGCCCGAGCATGGCGTACGTGACCGACAACGAGCTCGGGCCGGGCGGACACTACGAGACCGCTGCGTCGTGGCGCAAGGACTTCGTGGCGTTCCTGGGGGGTGTGGAGCTGCTCATCCACGACGCGATGTACACGCCTGAGGAGCTGGAAGAGCACCGGGGATGGGGCCACTCGACGTTCGAGGAAGCGGTGGCGTTGGCGGGCGATGCGGGCGTGAAGCGCCTGGTGCTGTTCCATCATGAGCCCGAGCACGGCGACGAGGCCATCGACGCGCTGCTCGCGGCCGCCCGCCGCCAGGCACGAGCGAAGGGTCTGCCCGCCGAGGTCGTGGCGGCGCAGGAAGGCATGACACTGACTCTCTGATCGAGGAACCGATTCTATGCGTGCTCGTCTCCTCGCATTGGTTTCACTCGCGCTGCTCGGCTGCATCGGACGTGATCTGGGCGCGCAGGGCCGCGGCCAGGATACCCGACCGGGCATCGCCGTGCTGCCGTTCGACAACAGCGGCTCGTACGGGCAGGACAAGGAGAACTTCGACGCGCTGCAGAAGGGCATCGCCGGTATGCTCATCTCGGAGCTCGCCGCCAATCCGGCGGCCCGTGTGGTCGAGCGCGAGGAGATCGAGAAGCTGCTCGCCGAGCAGAGCCTCGGTGCATCGGGCAAGGTGACGCCCGAAACCGCGGCGAAGATCGGGAAGCTCGTCGGCGCGCGTTACGTCATCACCGGAACGTTCATCGATTTCTACGGTGACTTCCGGCTGGACGCGCGGCTGGTGAACGTGGAGACGAGCGAGATCGTCAAAGTGGAGTCGGACCGCATGCAGCGGGACCACCTGTTCGACATCATTCGGACGGTGGCCGCTCGGCTGATGAAGGACACCAACCTGCCGCCGCTCCCGCGACAAGCCTCGGACCAGCGGACCAACCGTCAGATCCCGACGGAGGCGCTGACGTTCTATTCGAAGGCGCTCCTGTTCCAGGATCGCGGGCAGAAGGACAAGGCCGCGGAGATGTACCAGCGGGCGCTGGCCGTCTTCCCGGAGTACACCGAGGCGCAACAAGGCCTGCAGCGCATGAAGAACTCGTGACGTGACGTCCGGGGCGACCCGGTGCCGAACCCCTCGCCGTGAGATATCTCCTGCTGTACACGCCCGCCTGGAGTCCCACAGGCATTCGACCCGCGCTCGAGAGCGCCCAGATCGAAGCGCGCGAGGCGCGCGTGCCGCGGGAGCTGGTCGTGGACGAGCGCCCGACGGTCTTCGTGCTCGACTCGGAGAGCCGCGCGATCTTCCCGGTCGACGTGCTGCGGGCGTTCGTGGACGCCGGGGGCGCGATCGTGGCGCTGGGCCGCGACGGCGAGCCCGATCTGCCCGGGGAGATGCCGTCCGAGCTACTCTCCGGCTTCGTGCGGCCGCCGGTCGGGCCGCGGCAGCTGCTGGTCGCGGTACGGGCGGGGTATCGGGAAGCCGCCGCCCGCATGGAGACCGCCCGCGCCCGATCCGAGGCCGCCAACCGCAGCCGCGAGATCGGCGAGTTGACGCGCATCGGCGTCGCCCTCGGCACCGAGCGGGACCTGAAAACCCTGCTCGAGCTCATCCTCACGCAGGCGCGACGGATTACCACCTCGGACGCGGGCAGTCTCTACCTCGTCGAGACGGGCGACCAGGGCCAGAAGCGCCTGCGCTTCCGGATCACGCAAACGTACTCCAAGCCCGACGCGCCGTTCGTCGAGTTCACGATCCCGGTGGACCGCTCGAGTCTCGCGGGGTACACGGCGGTGACCGGCGAGCCGCTCGTGATCGACGATGCCTACTTCCTGCCGCCGGACGTGGAATACAGCATCAACCGCTCGTTCGACGAGCGCCACGGCTACCGCACGAAGTCGATGCTCGTCCTCCCCATGAAGGATCACAAGGAAGAAGTGATCGGCGTCCTCCAGCTCATCAACCGCAAGCGCGACCCCGAAGCCGTACTCGCCGCGCCGGCGGACGTGGAGCACCAGGTAGTACCGTACTCGCGGCGCACCGTGGAGCTCGTGACCGCGCTCGCGGGACAGGCGGCGGTCGCGATCGAGAACAGCCGGCTGTACGAGGAAATCGAGCGGCTGTTCGAGGGGTTCGTGAAGGCCGCGGTGCACGCGATCGAGCAGCGGGACCCGACCACGTTCGGTCACTCGGGACGAGTCGCGAACATGACCGTGGGACTGGCCAGCGTGGTCGACCGCGCCGAGGACGGGGCCTATCGCTCCGTCACTTTCACCCGCGAACAGATCAAAGAGATCCGCTACGCGGGGCTGCTCCACGATTTCGGAAAGGTCGGCGTGCGGGAGCAGGTGCTGATCAAGGCCAAGAAGCTCTATCCGCTGCACCTCGACCTCATCCGGCAACGCCACCATTTCGTGAAGCGCACCGCCGAGCGGGAATTCTGGAGGAAGCGGGCCGAGTTCCTGGAGTCACACGACCGGAAAGACTACGCGCCGTTCCTCCGAGCGCTCGAAGAGGAGCACGCCCGGGAAATGGTGGCGCTGGACGGCTTCCTCGACGCCGTGCTCAGTGCGAACGAGCCGACGGTGCTACCGGCCGGCCGCTTCGAAGCGTTGCTCCAGGTGGCGCGTCGCACCTACGAAGATCCCACCGGTCGCCCGCACCCCTACCTCACCGAAGAGGAGATGCGCTATCTCACGATCCCCAAGGGCTCACTCGACGAGACGGAACGCCTGGAGATCGAGAGCCACGTCACCCACACCTACCGGTTCCTGCAGCAGATCCCCTGGACCCGTGAGCTCCAGGATATCCCCATGATCGCCTACGGACACCACGAGAAGCTCGACGGCAAGGGATACCCGCGACGGGTGACCGGCGAAGCGATCCCGATTCAGACGCGCATGATGACGATCAGCGACATCTACGACGCGCTGAGCGCGGCCGACCGTCCGTACAAGGCGGCGGTCGCGCCCGCGCGCGCACTCGACATCATGGCGGAGGAGGTGCGTGCCGGGCAGCTCGACCAGGAGCTGTTCCGGCTGTTCGTCGAGGGGAAAGTGTTCCAGGCGACGGTCTAGCCCAGCAGCAGCTTGCCGGCGACCAGCAGCAGGAGCCCGCCGAACGCGCGCTTCAGCGCCACGTCCGAGACGCCGCCCGCGAGATGCGCCCCGATGAACGCCCCCACGAAAAGCCCCGCGGCGAGGATGATGGCATAGGGGACGTTGACCTGTCCGCGCCGATAGTACTCCATCGCCCCCAACAGGCCGACCGGGAGCAGCAGCGCCGCCAGCGACGTGCCGCTCGCCGTGTGCGTGGGCAACCTCACGAGGAGCACCAAGGCGGGCACAATCACGATCGCTCCCCCGACACCGAACAGGCCCGACACCACACCTCCCACCAGGCCAATGAAAGCCACGAGCACCCACGTCATCCTTTGTCTCCGCGTTCGGGTTTGCCCCCCGCCCCCGCCCCCCAGCCACCACCGCCCGGCGTCTCCAGACGCAACACGTCGCCGGGGGCGAGCGACACGCTGACTTTAGGGCCGAGTGGCGCGCCGTTCAAGCAGGTGGACCCGCGCGCCCCGTCGCGTCCACCGGCGGCGCCGCGCGGGGCATGACGGCGTCGCTCGGCGAGGATACTCGCCTCCATCGGGGCGAGCGCCACGAACTCGCGGATCACGCCCTCCCCCCCCGTCCACTTCCCCACTCCACCACTCCCCCGCCGCAAGGCATAAGCCTTAAGGCGCAACGGATACTCCATCTCCAGGACCTCGACCGGCGTGTTCCGGGTGTTCGACATGCCGACGTGCACGCCAGACGGTCCGGGGGCGCCGTGGCTCGCCCCCTGGCCACCCCCGATCGTCTCGTAATAGGTCCAGCCACCCGCCCCCGCCCCCGCCCCCAGCGTGACATTGTTCATCGTCCCCTGACCCTGCGCCGGCACCGAGATGCCGCCGGCGGCGAGCGCCAGAAACACCGTGTCGGCGATGCGCTGCGAAGTCTCGACGTTGCCGGCGGCCACCGCGCTCGGGTAGCGCGCGTTGACCAGGCACCCGGGGGGCGCGGTCACGCGTACGGCGCGCTGCACGCCCCCGTTCGTAGGAACGTCCTCTGGCAGGAGCGTCCGCACCACGAACAGGACGGCGGAGCGCGCCACCGCGAGCGGGCAGTTCACATTGCCGCGCGCGGCCTGAGCGGTGCCCGTGAAGTCGACGTGGAAGACGCCGTCCGTGATGTCGACGCGCACCGTGATCGCCAGGTCCACGTCGTCCACACCATCTCCTTCGAGCCAATCCGTGGCGGTGAGGGCCGTCGCGGTGAACCGCCCGAGGGCATCCCGGGCGCGGCGCTCGGCGTAGTCCAGGAGGTCGGTGGCCGCGCCGCGGACTCCCGCCCACCCGTAGCGCGCCGCGAGGGCGCGCAGACCCTCCGCCCCCCGCGTGACCGCCGCGCGTTGGGCCGCGAGATCCGCGCGTCGCGTCTCGGGCGTCCGGACGTTGGCGAGCAGAAAGTGCTCCACGTCGGGCGTGAGGCGCAGCGGAGGCACGATCACGCCCTCGGCAAAAATCTCGCGCGCCCCGGCAGGCATGCTCCCGGCCTGCACGCCGCCGACATCCGAGTGGTGCGCCCGCACCACGCTGTAGCCGCCTACCGCCCCATCCACCTCGATGGCCCCGATGAGTGTGATATCGGGGAGGTGCGAGCCGCCGGTATAGGGGTCGTTGAGGATGAACACGTCACCCGGGCGGGGCGCGGGGACGAGCGCGCGCACCGCCGCGACCGATTCGTGCATGGCACCGAGATGCACCGGAATGTGGGCGGCTTGAGCGATCATTTCACCGGCGGCGTCGAACAGCGCCGCCGAGCAGTCGCGACGCTCGCGAATGTTCGGGGATACCGCCGAGTGAATCAGAACGAGGCCCATCTCCTCCGCGACGGACGCGAACGCGTGTCCCATCACCTCGAGCCCGACGGCGTCGAGGGTCATGTGCGCTCCACCAACACGGCGCCGCACGGATGCACCGTCCCGCGCCACTCGGGCTCGATCAAGGCCGTCGCGTCCCGCCCCGCCAGGATCGCGGGGCCGGCAATGGTGACCCCCGGGGCGAGATCGTCGAGCGCCCAGACCGCCGCGCTTACCCGGGACCCCCGCCAGGTGATCGGACGACTGGCGCCGGGCCGCTGCACCACCCGCTGCGCGTCCGCGAATCGCGGCAGCGGTCCCTCGCGCAAGGCCACCACCCGCAGGTTCACGAGCTCGACCGACTGGCCGCTTCCGGCATGACCGAACCGGGCGCGGTGCTCGACGAGAAACGCGTCCCGGATCCGCTGCGCGCCGTCGCCCGTCACCGGCACCGTCACTTCGTAACCCTGCCCGGCGAATCGGCAATCCGCGTAGCGGAGCAGCGCGCCGTCGGGCACCTCGCTCCGCCCCTCCGCCAGCAGAGGCGCGAACGCCGCCCCGAGGTCCGCGGACGGCAGGCCCTCGAGCGGGCGGTGAAATGACGCGAGCAGATCCACCCGTTCCGCGGCAGAGGCGAGTCCTAGCGCGGAGAGGGCTCCTGGGTGGGGGGGGATCACGATGGTGCGCATCCCCAGCGCCTCGGCTAACTGACACCCGAACAGGGGCCCGGCGCCCCCGAACGGGAGCAAGGCCATCCGGCGAGGATCGAGCCCGCGCGCGACGCTCACGCGCTTGAGCGCCCGCGCCATCACTGCGGTCGCTACCGCCACGATGCCTGCGGCGATCGCGGGTGGGTCACTCCCCACCGACTCCAGCGAGCGGAGCGCACGCTCCGCGGCGTCGCGATCGAGCCGCACCGCGTCCGCGAGCGGATGCTGAGCGTCGAGCCATCGCAGCGCCAGGCACGCGTCCGTGACGGTGGGTCGTTCGCCTCCCCTGCCGTAACACGCCGGGCCCGGAATCGCCCCCGCGCTCTCCGGCCCGACCTTGAGCGCGCCGCCTTCGTCCACCCGCGCGATGCTCCCGCCGCCGGCGCTCACCGTCTCGATCAGGACCGCCGGCAGGGCGAGGGCAAGCCCCGCCACCGTGCCGCCGCCGTCACCGAGCGGTGTGCCACCGGTGACGAGGCTCGCGTCGGCGCTGGTACCCCCCATGTCGAGCGTCAGGAGGTCTTGCAGACCCACGGCCGCGCCGACCAGGCGGGCACCGACCACACCCCCCGCGGGACCGGAGAGCGCGAGCGACGCCGCCCGCGTGGCCGCTGCCTCCGGGGCGAGGGTGCCGCCGCTCGACGTCATCACCCGCAGCAGTGCGATGCCCCGGGCCCGCACTTCGCGCTCGAGGGTTCTCAGATAGGCGGAGACCTTGGGACGGAGATACGCTTCGACGGTCGTGGTGCTGGCCCGCTCGAACTCCCGGAACACGGGTAGCACCTCGTGGCTCGCCGCGACGGGGATGTCGGGTAGCGCGTGGCGCAGCGCCGCGACGAGGCGGCGCTCGTGCTCGGCGTGGCGGAAGGCAAACAACAGGGCGACCGCCAACGCTTCGGGAGGAGGCCTGAGCGCCCGCACCGTGGCGACCACCCGCGCGATCTCGTCCTCACCCAGCGGCTCGAGCACACCCTCGGGACCGGTCCGCTCGGCGACCGCCACGACGTCGGACCGGGCGACCAGCGGCGGCGAGTGGTCGCGGGCGAGGTCGTAGAGCGCCGCGCGGTCCTGGCGCCGCAGCCACAGGAGGTCTTCGAAGCCCTTGGTCGTCACGAGTGCGACGCGGGCACCGCGGCGCTCGAGCAGGGCATTGGTCGCAATCGTAGTACCGTGAACGAGCAGCTCGATGGGGTGGGGGGGGGTCTTCAGCGGGTCCAGCGCGCGAAACAGGCCGACGGTGGGATCGTCCGGCGTCGTTACGACCTTTCGGACTTCGATCGTGCCGTCTCGCGCGAGCGCGACGAGATCGGTGAAGGTCCCGCCGACATCCACCCCTACCCGCACCGGCCCACCGCCCCATTGCGGATTGGCGATTGCGGATTGCGGATTGGTCGGCGAGCAACCCTTCCGCCGCGAATCCGCAATCCGAAATCCGCAATCCACAATCTCACGTCGAGCGCCCCGATCGCCATTTGTCCGCCAACAGTACGCCGGCGAACCCCAGGGTGGCCAAAACGCACAGCGTCCCCACCCAGTCGCCCAGGCGCACGTAGAGGGGAATCACGTCGCTGGTGCGAAGCCGGTCCGCCACCATCGCTTCCTGCTCCAGGCCGGTCTCCGCGTACGTGTGCCCCAGGGGATCGAGGAACTCGGAGATACCGTCATTCGCGGCGCGGGCGATGCCCATGCGGGTTTCGATGGCGCGCATGACCAGATGCGCCGCGTGCTGGTACGGACCGGCCGTGCGACCGTACCACGCGTCGTTGGTGATATTCACGAAGAAATCCGCCCCTGCGCTCCGGTAGCGGCGAGTCAGGTCCTCGAACACCGACTCGTAGCAGATGACGACGCCGAATCGGCCGATGCGCGTCGGGTATAGGGACAGCGTGGAACCCGGCGAGAATCCGCCGGACCAGCGACCCAGGCCTGGCAGGCTTCGGAACAGACGAACAGGAACGAACGGGACGCGCTCGACGACCGGCACGAGGTAGTGCTTGCCGTACACCGGATAGGGACGCCACTGGCCCGTCGAATCGTAGAGGAAGGCTGCGTTGTAATAGACATCGGCGCTCACCGCGTGGATGCCACCGGTGAAAATCGGAGTGTGGCCCTCCCGCGCCAGCGCGGCGAACAGCGAGTCCCAACCCGGCATCTCCGCCAGCCATCCGGGAATCGCAGCCTCGGGCCACACGAGCAGATCGAGTGGCCCGCGAGACTCGAGTGCCCTGGACATGGTCACGAGCTTCGCCACCACGCTATCCGCGTGCCGGGGATCCCATTTCTCCCGGAAACCTTCGTTCGGCTGGATGAGTCCGACGGTGCCGAGCTCGCGGATCGGGAGCGTCCGCGCGCGCCACGCCCCATACCCCCAGGCACACAGGACCGTCGCGAGCACCGCCACGACTGGACGCCACCGCAACGTACGGCTCCCTCCTCCCTGCTCCCTGTTCCCGACCATCGCTTCGACGAGCATCACGCTGCACCAGGCGAGCCACAGCGTCACTCCCCGCGCGCCCGCCAGGTCGGCCCACTGCACGAGCACAGCGGCATCCGTGAGCGAGCTGCCCAGGCCGAGCCAGGGAAAGCGAATGTCGCCCTGATGGCCCACCGCCCATTCCACGGCGGTCCAGACGACGGGAAACACGATCGCCAGCGGCATGAGGGGCAGGCGGAGACGCACGCGGACGACCAACCAGAAGAGCAGCGCATGCCACACGCCGAAGAGCACGATCGTCGCGAGATAGCCGAGCGCCGACAGCGGCGTGAAGTGCCACAGCGCCACCACGAGCCAGTAGAGCACGGCGCCCTGGGTCACGAAGCCGTACCAGAACCCCCAGCGCAACGCGCCGCGCGCGTCGCCCTCGCGTTCGAACCGACGCAG
>Ga0209160_1001319_pt1 | contig 20803 bp, 23 predicted proteins | sample GraSoiAngelo_153_FD_186167 | JGI IMG/M metagenome (GOLD analysis project Ga0209160, IMG submission 186167) | Grasslands soil microbial communities from the Angelo Coastal Reserve, California, USA - 14_1009_12_40cm (SPAdes) (version 2) | ecosystem: Environmental > Terrestrial > Soil > Grasslands ... | reverse complement strand
GCTGAATGGAGTCGTTGTACACGGTGGGATTCAGGGCCGGCCGCCCTCGCCGCATGAACGTGCGCGCGCTGCCGCACAGTCCAGCGAGAGAGCGCCCGGCTCTGAGTTGGCTCGTGCCGCTGCCGGTCGCTTGCGCGCGCGTGACGCGATTCAAGCCGTCCTTGAGCTGGGCGATGCCGCGGGTCGCCGTGCGCAGGCCGTTGAGGAACCGCTGCTGCTCTGGGGTGGGAGGCACGGGGGATGGGGGAGGGAGAGCCGGAACCGCGCGCACCGATTCCGCCCGGGTCGAATCGGGCGGTGGCGGCACCGGCTGCTGCGCCCGCAGGGCGGTCGCAGCCACAACGCACAGCGCGGCCAGGCAGCGCATCGGTGATCCTCTATCCAGTGAGTGGAAGCCCGGGTATAATGTCACAAATGACCGTTCCCGCAACCTCGCGCCAGAGCCGGATGTTCGAAGACCGCGCCGACGCGCTCGCGCACTTCTTCCTGCGCGCGGGCGAGGCACCGCGACTGCTGGCGTACGACGACGCCGTCGGTTGCCCGCTTGACCAGGCCCTGGCGGCGATCGAGTGGACGGCTGCGGTCGGGATTCTCGCGCAGGACGACTTGATCCATGCCGCCCGCCTGGGGCCTGATGCGGCCGCGGCGGTGGTCGAGCGCAAGGACGGCGAGCAGCGCGTGTTCATCTACTTCGGCCCACGCATGGACGCTCCTCCCGCCGACCCGTACGAGGGCACGCTGCTGTACGACGAGCCGGGCGTGCGGGCCTACATCTTCGCTCAGCGGGTCCACGCCGTCGCGCACTTCCTGCGCGCGACGCAGGGCATCGGGGCCGTCATCTCGCTGCTCGGCCGCCGGGCGCCCGAGCTGCGCCACATCCGGCGCTGGTTGCAGGTGCTGTTCAGCGAGCCCTTCCCCGGCGACGCCTCCACCCAGCTGCTGGCCGGCTGGTTCGCCACCGCTGGAGCCGGCGTGCTGTTCATCCCGCCGCACCCGGACGAGCCCTACAGCTACCACGAAGTCGGCCTCGACACCTGAGCATGCTTACCCCGTTGCTCGCGCTCTGGGCGGTTGCGTCCGCCCAGACGCCGGACACCGCGGTCGGCGCCCGCCGCACCGCCGCGCTGCACGCCCTGCGCGACTCGGTTGCAGCGGTGCAGGCGGCGGCACTCGCATTCCGGGTCGACCTCGGCACGGCCTCGAGCGATCTGGTGCTGGCGCGCGCGCGACGCGTGCACCAGCGCTGCGCCGGGGCGCGCCGCACGGCCCGATCGCTCGCCCTGCTGCTCGCGGGCACGCCGCCGCGCGCCAGCGAGCAGCGCGCGCGGCGCGATCTGGGCGAGCTCGAGCGCGTGCTGCAGCAATGCGACCGCGACTACGACCCGGCAGCGCCCGGCGCGAACCCCGACACGCTCAAAGCCTGGGGCCCGTTTCGCCTCAGCCAGCTCGAACTGGAGCTGCGGCGCTACACGCAGGGAGTTCAGGCGCTCCAGGGCAGGGAGACGCCAGGCCTGCGGTGATGTGGGGACGTGGACGATGTGGATTCACAACTCCACATCGTGTGGATGTGCGTGGCAAGAACCGATCGGGGTGAGGGTTACCGTCCACAACCGATGCACATCCAGAGTGGCTAACCCGAAGAAACATCGGCACTTGCGGGCTTTGCCGCGCCCCCTATATTGTTGCCACGCGGCTTGGAGGGAAGGGTCGGGACCTGGTGTCTCAGCCACGCCTTCAAGACGGGTCCGAGCGGAAATTCCGGGGAGGCCGCCGACGCAAACAAGGGCTCAGGCGGCTGGCGATCCGGGAGCACGCTCTCCGGCTCGGATAGGTGGGGCCTGTCGCGTGCCTCATCCACGTCGACGTGGTGCCTCGACGTGCAGTGCGGAGGGTCGGTCCGCGATCCGATCTGACCCGCAGCACCCACATCGGTGAACCTTGCGGCCCGGCCAGGCTGCTTGGGGATGGAAGCCGGAGCTCCTGTTCGCCCTACCGAGCGACGCATCAGTCAACCGGCGGCGGCAGGATGAAGAACGGAGGGAGCAATCCCCCGGCTCCGGGTAGCCGATGTGCTGGAGCCCCCGGGCGGCCTAGCGTGCCGTCCCGGGGGCTTCGTGTTTATTTTCACCCCCCATGGTGCCGACCCCGACCCTTCCCCTCGCGGCCCTCGGCGCGTCGCTGGCTGTCTGGGCCTACGGTACCTACGAGCCCAATAGCCCGCTGTTCGGACGTGTCGTGGGTCGCGGCCCCCGCGAGCGGGTCGCCTATCTCACCTTCGATGACGGCCCGAACCCCGGTGCCACCGAGCCGATCCTCGACACGTTGGCCGGCCTCGACGTGGCCGCCGGGTTTTTCATGGTGGGCGAGCACGTGCGGCGCTTTCCCGGGATCGCGCGCCGCGTGGTCGCGGCGGGCCACGAGGTAGGAAACCACACGCTGCGGCACCCTAAGCTGCATTTTCGCGGGCCCGGGCGGATCGACGCCGAGCTGCGGGGCGCGCACGACGTGATCGCCAACGCCACCGGTCGCGCGCCCCGCACGTTCCGGGCGCCCCACGGCTACCGCAATCCGTTCGTGACGCGGTCGGCGCGGCGGCTCGGCTACACGGTGTTCGGCTGGACGTTCGGCGTATGGGACTCGGACCCGCGCGTCTCGGCCGGGGAGATCCGGCGGCGGGTGGCGCGCAAGCTGCGGCCCGGGGCGATCATTCTGCTCCACGACGGCGATGGTTACGACCCCGCGGGCGACCGCCGCCGCACGGCGGAGGCGCTGCCCGGGATCGTCGCCGACGCGCGGGCGGCGGGTTACGTGTTCCGGCCCCTGGCGGAGCTCGTGGCGTGAAGACCCGCCGTTCCCCCTCCCACTGGCGTGGCGTGTTGTGGCTCGCCGGACTCGTGGGGGTCGTGCTGGTGCTCAAGTTCCTCACCGGCTTTCCGTGGCGCGTGACGGTCGCCGCGCTCGTCGGGGCGAGTCGGCCACTGCTCGCGGTCGCGTTCGTGGTGAACCTCTCGTCGCTCGTCGCCAAGGGGTGGGGATGGCATCTCATCCTCAGGCCCGTGGCGCCGCACCGCTGGCGTGTGGCTCAGGAGGCAAACCTGGTGGGCGCGGCGGTCAACGACCTGTCCGTGGCCGTCGCGGGCGAAGCGGCCCGGGTGCACGTGATCGCACAACGGGGCGGCGTACCGGTCGCCGCCGCGCTGTCGTCCGTGGTGTGGACGCGCGTGGCGGAGGCGCTCGCCCTGGCGCTATTTCTCGTCATGGCGCCGAGCGTGCTCGCGCTCGAGTCGTGGCTGCGCGCGCTGCAAGTCGGCGTGGGGCTCGCGCTCGGCATCGTGCTGCTGCTGGCGTGGGCGCGCGGCTGGGCCTGGCTCGCCGATCAGTTCCCCGACGCCCTGCAATCCCGGCTCGCCGTGCTCCGCACCATGGGGCGGGGGGGGCGGCTGCTGTGGCCGACCGCGTTCGCCCTCTATAACTGGGCCGCGCAATGGGCGACCTATCACCTGGTGTTGCGCGCTACGCACGTGCCGGTGTCGCTCGCTGCGTCGTTCACGGCCCTGATCGCCGCCAATTTGAGCGGCCTGCTGCGGCCCACGCCGGCGAACGTAGGGGTCACCCAGGCGGCGCTGGTCGTGGGGCTGCTGCCGTTCGGGGTGGCGCCCGAGCGTGCCGTCGCCGCCGGACTCGCGCTCCAGGCGCTGCAGGTCTTGCCGGTACTGCTGCTGGGCGCGATGGTCACCGGCTGGCGGCTGCTCAAGCTCGAGACGGAGCTCGCACAGGCGGCCGAGCCGGCCTAGCCTTTGACGACCCCCACCGGCCGGAGTTGCGCAACTTTCCGGCCGATCCCCGCGGCGTGCACCACGTCCACGACCCGGGCAACATCCTTGTAGGCTTCCGGCATCTCCTCGTCCACCGTGGCGCGGGTAGCCGCTCGGACCAGGACGCCCCGCGCCTCGAGCTCCTTGGGAATGTTGCGTGGTCGGGCGAGCTCCTTGGCCTTGTGACGCGAGAGGCGGCGGCCGGCTCCGTGACAGCTCGATCCAAAGGTTTCACGGAACGCGCCCGGCGTGCCGACGAGCACGTAGGAGTACCGTCCCATGTCGCCCGGGATCAGCACGGGCTGGCCGATGTCGCGGAACTGCGGCGCGAGCTCCGGGTGCCCCGGGGGGAAGGCACGGGTCGCACCCTTGCGGTGGACGCACAGCCGCCGCGACCGGCCGTCCACCTCGTGGGTCTCGTGCTTCGCGATGTTGTGGCACACGTCGTACACGAGCCGGGTGCGCTCGGCGGTGTCCGGGCCGAACACTTTGCCCAGCGCGCGGCGCGCGTAATGCGCCATCAGCTGGCGGTTGGCGAAGGCGTAGTTGGCCGCGGCGTTCATCGCGCCCCAATAGGTGCGCGCCTCGGGCGAGTCGAGCGGCGCGCAGCACAGCTGCCGGTCGGGCAGGGGAATCGCGTACTTCGCCGCGGCCCGGATCATGCCGTCGAGCGAGTCGTCGCACACCTGGTAGCCCAGGCCGCGCGACCCCGAGTGGATGAAGACCGTGAGCCGGCCGGGCTCGAGCCCGAGCCGCTGGGCCACCGCGGCGTCGAACGTCTCCGCCACATAACCGACCTCCACGAAGTGATTGCCGCTGCCCACGGTCCCGAGCTGGCTCTTGCCACGCTGCTTGGCGCGCTCCGACACCGCATCGGGGTCCGCGCCCGGCAGCTCGCCGTTCGCCTCGATCGCCTCGAGGTCGGCGGGGAAGCCGTAGCCCTGCTCCACCGCCCAGCGGGCGCCCCGGCGGAGGACCTGCTCGAGCTCGCGCCGCCCCAGCGTCACGTCGGAGCGCGAGGCGCCCACGCCGGAGGGGATCGTGGCGAACAGCGCGTCCACGAGCTGCGCGAGGCGCGGCCGCACGTCGGCGATGCCGAGCGGGGCGACCAGTAGCCGCACGCCGCAGTTGATGTCGTAGCCCACGCCGCCGGGAGAAACGACGCCCTCCTCCTCGTCGAAGGCTGCCACGCCCCCGATCGGGAACCCGTATCCCCAGTGGATGTCGGGCATGGCGATCGCCGGTCCCACGATCCCGGGCAGGTGGGCCACGTTCACGACCTGCTGCACGCTCTGGTCGCCTTCGAGGTCGCGCATCAGCTCCGCATCCGCGAAGATCAACCCCTCGGTCCGCATGCCGCCCTCGCGCGGGACGCGCCAGCGGTACGCGTCGATTCGCTCAACGCGCATCGGTCACACGTCGAACACGATGGTCGTGCGGTACCCGTCCTCCGCCACCCGCACGTCGGCGCCGTGGCGCGTCACGGCTTTCACCTCGCGCTGCGCCTGGTGCTTCGCCGGATCGAGGGTCTCGCCGGCGATCCCGCTGGCCGTCACTTTGACGGGGATGAACCGCTCCGTGTCCCACAGGTAGAGCGCCTCCGCGACGAAATGGATCAGCCGCTCGGTGGGATCGGAGCCCCGCGGCTCGATCGCCCGCTCCGAGGGCGTCGTCACGGGGCTCGCGCCCACGAGCAGCTCGCGCAGCGCGTCCAAGCCGGCCTGGTACAAGCCGAGCTCGCTCCGCGCGCGGAGCTCCACGGCCACGTCGGCGGTGTGCGGCAGGAACCGATAAGGCGTCAAGGGAAGGCGTCCAGGAAAGGCGTCGAGGAAAGACGTACCGAGTCAGCGAAAAACGATCCCTTGCTAGCGCAGGCCCTCCCTAGCTTACGCCCGGTGAGCCCGACCTACAAGATGCCCGACGTCACGGCCCTGCGTCGCGCGGCGATCGTGGCCGAAGTCAACAACGCGCTCTGCGCGGCGCGCTGCTCGGCCCAGCTGGCGGGCCGCGAGACTGAGGAGTTCGTGGTCCGGGCGCTGCTGCTCGCTGTCATCGAGCAGATCGACCGCGCCGCGGCGGCCGCGCGGCGGCTGGGTTAGCGCTGGCGCGGGCGCCCCAGGCGCGGCAGCTCGGTGTCCACGTCGTGAGCCTTGTGGAAGGGGACGCGCGGTCCGCGAATCGGCAGCAGGTGGGCGATCGAGTGGGCGTAGAACTCGAGCAGGGGTCGCCCGCCGGGAAGCACGATCACGCTCGCTCCGTCCTCCACGGCCAGGCGCCGCATCCGCAGCATGCGCCAGGCGCGGTCCCACACCTCTCCGATGCGGGAGCCGCCGCGCACGACTTTCGCGTTCACGTCCCGCAGCCGATCGCGCAGCTGATCCATGCGCTCCAGCACCGCGCCCTTGGGGATCACGGTCTGCTCGAACGACAACAGCGCCGCGGCGGCGAGCGGCACGGCCGTCACGGGAATGATCGCGCCGATTCGCTCCATCAGGAGCGCGGCCAGGCCCTGGAGCTTCCCCAGGCGCTGCTCCTTGGGCAGCTCCAGGACTCCGGGCGCGGCCGCGACCCAGTGCCGCAGCGACAGCGGTGTGCCGAAGTTGACCGCCGCCCGGCCGTAGCGCTTGAGCCTGCCCGTAGCGAGCCGCAGCACGTTGCTCGCCACGTAGGTGGTTACGGTCCAGAGCTGCGACAGCCGCCCCGGCCGGTCGCGCTCGTCGACCAGCTCGCGGATCAGCGCCCGGTCTTCGAGCACCCGGTCGAAGTTGATCGCGACGGGCACGAACCAGATGTCCCGGTCGAAGGCGGGATCGAGCAGGGTGCGGCAGATGTAGTCGAGCAAACCGAGCTTGGGCGGCCCGAGCCGTCCGTCGCGCGATAGGCGGCCCTCGGGGAAGAAGCCCTGCGTCACGCCATTCTTGGTGATGAGGTGGACGTAGCGCTCGAGCACCGCGTGGTACAGCGGCTCGCGGAAGCCGCGCCGGATGAAGTACGACCCGAACGACTTGAACACGTATTCCAGCGGCCAGACGCGGGCCCACTCCCCCACGGCGTAGCTCACGTGCGCGCCGTAGGCGAGCACGTACGCCACCACGAGGTAGTCGGCGTTGGAGCGGTGGTTCATCATGTAGACGACGACGTCCTTCTTGGGGATCCGCTCGAGCGCCGCTTCGTCCTGATAGTCGACGGTCACCCGATACAGCAGATTCAGGACGATCTTGGCGACGTTGTACCCGATGCGGTAGTACGACAGGACGTTGAGCTGTGGGACGATCTCGTCGATGTATTCGCGCACGCGGCGATGCACCTCCGCTTCATCGAGCCCGTGCTCCAGCGCGTGACGCTGCACGGCGGCCTGGACCACGGGATCGGCGGCGAGGGCGACCTTGGCGACGCGGGCGTGCTGCAGGTGGTAGCGCGCCAGGCGGGCTCGGAACTCGTGGATCGTGCGCAGTGCCCGGCGACCGAGCCAGCCGGTCACGCGACGCTGCCTCCCTCCTTCTTGAGCTGGGCGTATCCCATGCCGCGGAGGATCGTGATGCGCTTGGCCATGGGCGGGTGGGTCGCGAGGGCATCGGCGAACAGGCCTTCGTGCGCCGTGAGGCGTCGGCCCAGCGGATCGGCGATGCACAGATGCGCCGCCCCGCGCTTGATGTGCGTGGTGGGAGCGTCCGCGTTCTCGATCTTCTGGAGCGCGCTCGCGAGCGCGAGGGGGTTGCGGGTGAACTGCGCGCTCATCGCGTCGGCGAGGTATTCGCGCTTGCGGCTGACACCGAGGGCGAGTAGTTGCGCGATGACGGGGGCGAGGATCCAGGAGATGATCCACACGACCAGGAGCACCAGCAGGAGCGGACTGGGTTTCCGGTCTTCGCTGCTGGACCCCCTCCCCGGCCGCAACACCCGTGACGCGCCGTCGTGCATCAGCGCGATGGCGCCGACGAGGGCTGCGAGGGTGGTCATGAGGCGCACGTCGAGGTTCTTCACATGCCCCAGCTCGTGGCCGATCACCGCCTGCAGCTCGTCACGCGTGCACAGGTCGAGCAAGCCCTGCGTCACCGCGACGTGCGCGTGCAGTGGATCGGTGCCCGTGGCGAAGGCATTGGGATCGGGGTCGTCGACGATCCAGATGCGGGGTCGGGGTACGCCGGCGGCGATGGCCATCTCCTCCACGACGTTGACGAGCTGCTGCTCCTTCGGGTCGGGGGGGCTGGGCCCGACGACCTCGCGGGCGCCGGTGGACCACAGCACCTTCTCGGGCCCGGTGTCGTAGGCGTACCGGGCCAGCGCCACCGCGACCAGGGACAGTACGATCCCGAACCACGGAAAGGTGTGGTGGTAGGCGGCGCGCGGCGCGTCGTGGGTGTAGAGGTAGTAAATGTAGTCGCCGCCGAACCCGAGCCAGGCGAAGAAGACCACGAAGCCAATCACCAGCAGTGCAGTGCGCCGGCGATTGGCTTCTTGTTGTTGAAACAGGGTTAGCGAGGTCTCGTCACTCACGGCTTGGGCTTCATCGACAGGTCGACCTGCGGCACGGCCCGTTCCGCCTGATCCTCGATCTCCCACAGGTCCGCGGGCTGCGCCCGGGCGAGCCCGGCGACGAGGTTGGTGGGGAACTGCTGCTGCTTGGTGTTGTACTGCGTGGCCGTGTCGTTGTAGAGCTGGCGCGCGAACGCTACCTTATTCTCCGTCGACGTGAGCTCTTCCTGCAGTTGGCCGATGTTCCCCGTCGCCTTGAGCTGCGGATACTGCTCCACGACCACCATCAGGCGCTGCAGCGCCGACGACAGCGCGTTCTCCGCCTGGCTGATCTGCTTGATCCCCTCGGGGCCGGCCGCGTTCACTTTCACCGCCTGGTTGCGCGCCTGAATCACCGCCTCGAGCGTCGACTTCTCGAAGTCCATCGCCCCCCGCACCGCATTCACGAGATTGGGTATGAGGTCGTGGCGGCGCTTCAGCTGGACGTCGATCTGCTTGAAAGCGTTGAGGGTCTGGTTCTTCAGGGAGACGAGCCCGTTGTACGCCCCCACCACCCAGAGCGCGACGACGACGATGAGAACGAGGAGGATCACCGAACCACCCATAGGGGGCTCCCGGTTGAAGGGTCTGTGTCGAGCCTCTACGCGCCCGCGTGTGGCAGGAGTTTCGCGATTGCCTGCCGGACCGCCTCCGCCACGGCCGCCTCGTCGGGTCCGAGGCGGGCGAGCGGGTGGGCCGTCTCGACGTGCAGCTCGACCCCGCGGCCCACCGGGATGCGCCGCCAGGAGCTCGCGCTTTCCGGGTCGCGCCCGGCATCCCGCGCCATCCAGGCCGTGAGCGCGCGGCCGGATTTGCCGCGCGGCGGCGCGCCCTTGCTGCGGAGCGGCAGTCGGTCCGGTACGGGCAGCGAGGCGCCCAGGACCTGCGCCGCGCGCCGCTCGAGCACGTCGCCGGTCTGGTCCTGCATCTCTTTCGTGATCGCCGCGAGCGTGCCGCCCTCCATCTGCCGCAGTTTGATCCACAAGAGCTGCAGAAAATGCCGGTAGGAGTAGGTCGCCGCCGTGCCGCGTCCTTCGGGCGGGCTCACGAGACCCTTCGTCACGTAGAACCGGATGGTCCGCTCGCTCGGTTGGGCGCGCGCGGCCGCGTTGATCGGTGTCACCGCGGAGGCGTCCAGCACCGCGCCCACCAAGGTCGCGAGGTCCCGCAGGTTCCACGGCGCGAGGTTGCGGTACTCCCGCAGGATGTGGAGCGGCTCGGGGTGCGAGGCGCTGGTCACGCCTCGGCCTTCCCGCGCTCGGGCCGGTGCCGCAGGACGTCGCGCAGCCAGTCGGCCACTTCGCGCAGGTTGAACGGCTTGCGAATCAGCGTGCAGGGATGGCGCTCGAGCCAGGTCCGCACGTCGTCGGCCTCGGCGTCCCCCGTCATGATCGCGATCCGTCCCTCGAGCGCGGGCCAGCGGTGGACGATGGCGAGGTACAGCGCCAGCCCCGACATCGTGGGGAGCTGGATGTCGAGCAGCACCGCGTCGGCGGGGTCCGACGCTAGCAGATCGTACGCGGTCTCCGCGCTGGCGGCGCCGATCACGCGGCACCCCAATTGGCCGAGCGAGCGCTCCAGCACGCGACGCAGCGGCGCCTCGTCGTCCACGACGAGGAGGGTCGGGACGGGGAGGGGGAGGCGCGGCTCGGTCATGAGCTCAGCGCTTGGATGCGCTGCGGCGTGAGGAACCGCTGTACCACGCGTTCCAGCGCCTCCTCGGGGCTGAGTGACAGCCGCATCTCGCCGGCCGTGAGCCCGAGGTACGCTCGGGCATGGAGCTGCAGCGTCTTGGCCTGCGCGTAGCCGAGCCGTTTCGCCACGTCCTCGATCGTGAAACCGGGATCCTGCAGCAATCGATGCGCGTACAGCACGCGGGCCGCCGCCAGGAAGTGTCGCGGCGACGGGAGGCCGACGCGGATGAACCAGCGCTCGCAGGTGCGGCGGTCGACGCGGGCGCGGGCCGCGACCTGGGTGACGGTCTGCACGTCGCCCGGCGCCCGCAGCGCCTCCTCGAGCACCCAGCGCAGCTGACTGGGCAACGGCGCGAGCGCCCCCGCGAGCTGGTCGAGCAGCTGGCGCGACGACGACCGTGCCTCCTCCTGCGTCAGCACCTCGCGCAGCCGCGCCGGGTGATCATCGTAGTGAGCGAACACGACGTGCTGGATGCCGCGCTGGCCCAGCGCGAGCAACACGCCGGCGGAGCGGGGGGTGAGCGTCGTGTACAGGATCAACGGCAGGGACGGAAACAGGACGCGCAGCCGCTCGATCTCCTGGGACCGCGCTTCGCCCGACAGCAGCGGATCGACCACCGCCAGCTCCACCGGACGGCTGCGGATGGCGGCGAGCACCTCGTCCCAATTCGGGGCGCGCGCCACGGTGAACCGCGCCCCTGCGGCGCGGCGCACCTTGTGGTACTCCAGGTCGGGAACGGCGGCTAGCACGAGCATAATGTCGCAAAATCGCCCTACGATGCCGCAAAAACGCCCTAAAAATCGTCAGTGCCCGCAGCCAAGTTGGACCGCGTTCGTGCGGTCCTCATCCAACCCGGTCTGCGGAGGTTTCCATGTCCCGTCCGATTCGCGCGCTACTCGCCCTTGTCCTCGTGTCGTTCGCCCTCGCGGCCGCCGCCTGTGCCGATGCCACCGCTCCGCGGCCCACCGCGTCGTGCGATATCCTTAACAGCAACACGTGCCACTAACGATCACACCGACATCGTCACCCGACGAGTTGTGCCAACGAGGCTGACACCTCGCGCAGCTCCTCGGTCTCGAATACGGGTTCCGCGAGTGCGGCAGACTCCACTCTGGTCGCTTGCTCGCATTCGCGGAGCCCGTTCTTTATCCGCTCGATTCGGAACTCGAATTCGTGTAGCCCCGCGGCCGCGGCGACTTCGAGCGCCTTGTCCATGAGCGCCTCGGCCTTTCTGAACTGCCCGAAGCGTGCCTGCCCGATCCCCTGTTTCAGGTGGAAATCCGTCCGCACGTTCGGCGGCATATCTGCAAGTCGCCGCTCACACTGTTCCCGCCAGCGCGCGAAACCGACCCGATCGCGTCGAAATGAAGCGCAGTGCATCAGTTCGATCATTGCGCTCGTCGTGGCTTCCGCGCTGCCGCGGCGCACAACTTCGGACAGAGCACGCTCGGCACCCACGTGGTCGCCCAGCATGAGCAGCATGATGCCCATGTCGTTCAGGCTGCGGACGCGCGAATCCTCGTCGTCGTACAATTCGAACGCGCGCCATGCGTGCGGAATCGCTTCCGCGGCTTGTCCCATGTAGTGCAGTGCGGCTGCTATACCGTGTTCGGCGCGCGCCTCGGCGTCGGGTAGATCGGCGGCACGTGCGTCCGCGAGGATCCCCCGCAGGCTGCGCTCGGCCTCGGCCAGATTGCCCCGCCCCAGCACCGTGTTCGCTCGCCCGATCCGGCTCAACAGCTCCGAGTAGCGGTCGCCCCGCGCCGCCGCCAGGTCGCCGGCCTCCGCGTACGCCGCTTCCGCTTCGCTGAACCGGTTCAGTTTGCGGCTCACGCGCGCGATCCGGAGCCGCGCCGCCACGGCGTCGCTCGCGGCGAGTCGGTGACCGCCCACCTCCAGCACTGTCGCGAGCACGTCGAGCGCCTCCTCCAGGCGCAGCTCGTCCTCGAGGAAGTGCGCGTAGGCGACGAGCGCAGGGACCACCTGGCGCACGTCGCCCACGCGGTACGCGTCCGCCGCGCTGGCCGTCGTGCCGTGCACGTGCGCGCCCTCGGGTGACGTCGGGCGCAACTCGCGGCAGAACCGGTCGGTCGCGACGAACTGATAATGGAAGGCGTCCGGGGAGACTGGCTCACGGCCCGGCGCCAGCAGGTCCACGAGCCGCAAAGCCAGGAAGGCCCCCTGGCCCAACCGTGCCTCTAGGGACGTGGGCGAGGCGTCGCTCGATGCTCTGTGTAGGAAGATCGCGTGGGGCAGCGATTCGACCCGTGTGTGCGACACCGGCATGCGGTTCTCTCCACTGGAGCGGTGGCAAGGCCGCCCTCCCTCTGGGCAGCCCCTGTGCCTCGCTGCAAGGCGTGACAGGCTCACAACATAGCGCTTTCCCGGCCGGCGCGTTAGGTCGCACTTTTCGCATTTTCATGCTTTTCGCCGCATGGTTTCGGTACCGGTCTCGGAGGCGCCCCTCCGCTAATTGCCACCGTGCGCCGGGGCCTCTCCCTCGTCGAGCTGGCGGTCGCGCTGGCCATCGCCGCCGTGGTGACGGCCCTCGCTCTCCCCCGCGTCGCCGGCGTGCTGGACTGGATCGCGGTCAACACGGCCGCGCAGGACGTCGCGACGGCCCTCGCGGCCGCGCGCAACGCGGCCGTGATGCAAGGGTCGCGCACCCGGCTCACGATCGCCCCTGACACGCTGCGGGTCGACCGCTGGCGCGGCGACTCGTGGGACGCGGTGCTGCGGTGGCCGGGGCCGCTCGCCCACGGCGTCACCTTGGCGGTGTCGAACCCCCTCGTAACGTTCGACCCGATCGGGCTGGGGTGGGGTGTCTCGAACACCAAGGTCGTGATGCGGCGCGGGTCGCGGATCGAAACGCTGACCATCTCCCGCGTCGGGAGGGTGAAACGCTGGTAGGGAGGACGCTGCAACCAAACCGGGGGGATGTGCGTCTAATAGACCGGGACGCGGATGGAGCAAGCGGGAAGAGTGAAACCTTCCGGGCTCCGTCGCGTACAACACGACACACTGGTCGCGGCCGAAGTGTGACGGCCACTTCGCCCGACCGCCAGCCCGGGGAGGAGTAAGCCCCGGGTTTGGTTTTTTACGGGGTGATCTGTGCCACGCCCACCGCCTCGAAGTCGAGCGTCACTCGGTCCGCCACGCGCACCGTTCCAGCCGGTCCACCCCGGTACGGCGTGATCCCGAAATCGCTCTGCTTCAGCGAAAAGGCGCCCGCGCCCCGCAGCGTGTCTGCCGTAATCTGGACGCTGACGTCGACGGTCACGTCGTGGGTCTCGGCGGCGAGCGTCAGCTTCCCGTACACTCGGAACCCGTCGCTCGTCGACATCACGCTGTCCGACACGAAGCTGATCTCGCGGTACTGGTCCACGTGGAGCACCTCGGTGCGCAGCGCCTCGGTCACCTTGCGGATCTCGGCGGTGTCGGGGGGGGTGAGCACCTCGAGGCTGTCGGCAGGCACCGTGATGGCGACGCGTGAGCTCGACGGCGCCTTGGGATAGTAGACGATGCGTCCGGAGACGGCGCGCGCGCGTATCAGGTGGGCGTGACCCGCGAACCCGAGCAAGCCTGCCTTGCCGGTCTTCACCTCGAACCGGCTCGCTGCCGAGAGAACATAGATCGCGGAGTCCGGCACCCCGGCTTCCTGCTGGGCCGATCCGAGCGCCGGGGACACGAGCAGCACGAGCCCGACGATTCGAGACACCGTCACACCGGCTCCGGGGAGGGACTCAGATAGCGCCTCAGCCCCGCCTCGAAGGGTAGCGGGCGAATCGCGAACACGGATTCGATCGCGTTGGCGGGCGTGGCGCTGCCCTCCACCAGCATCTGGAGCTGGTCGCTCGTGAGCGGCGCCGCGCGGCCGAGCAGGTCGAAGACTCGCGCGGCAGCCCGCGCCGCGGCGAGCGGCACGTGGATCACGGGGCGCGGAACTCCCGCCGCCCGACCGATCGCCAGCACGAATTCCTCGTACGTGAGGACGGCGGGGCCACCCAGCTGGTACACGCCGACCAACCCCGGCTGCTCGGCAGCCTTAGCGAACGCGAGTGCGACGTCCTCGATCCAAACGGGCTGCATCGCGAAGCGGCCGTCCCCGAACACCGGGACCACGGGGGACCAGCGGTGCAGCCGGGCGATGGCGCGGACCGGCACGTTTTCCGGCCCGCTGATGAGCGAAGGACGAAAGACCGCGGAAGACAGCTTCGCTTCGCGCACCAGCTCCTCGGCCTGTCGTTTGGTGCGGTGGTAGGCGGTGGCACCGGGCTCATCGCGCGCGCCCAGGGCGCTCATGTGCACGAAACGGGAGACGCCGGCGGCGCGCGCGGCGGCGAGCATATGGCGGGTTCCTTCCACGTGTACGGCGGCGAACGTCGCCGCTCCCGCCTCCACGATGATCCCGACCAAGTGAATCACGACATCGCAGCCCTGGACGAGCCGTGCGAGTGTCGTGGCATCGCCCAGGTCGCCCGGCACGACTTCGGGGGCTGGCCCCAGGACGTGACGTGCTCGCTCGGGGCGACGCGCCAGCGTGCGGACGCGGTGTCCCCGGTGGACGAGCGCGGCGGCCACGTGGCGACCCACGAACCCCGTCGCGCCGGTGACGGCGATGTGCACGGGTGCGGCGCGCTCAGTCCGTGCCGACGCCGCCGTCGTCGAGGAACACGAGCGTGCGGCGGCGGGCCACGACCGTGGTCAGCGCCTCGAACACCTTGGGATCGAGCACGGTGCCCGCGAGGTCGGTCATGCGCTCGACCGCCTGCTCGGCGTTCATCTTCTCCTGGTACGCCCGCGACGTGCTGAGGGCGTCGAACACTTCGGCGGTGCCGATGATGCGGGCTGACAGGGGAATGTCCTCGCCGCGCAGGCCGTCCGGGTAGCCGGTGCCGTCCCAGCGCTCGTGGTGACCCCGCACTGCCGGGATGATGTCGCCAAGGTGCGCGAGCGGCGCCAAGATTTGGGATCCGATGATGACGTGCTGTTTGACGTGCTCGAACTCCTCGGGGCTGAGCGGACCCTGCTTGTTGATCACCGCCTCGCGGGTGCCGATCTTGCCGATGTCGTGCAGGCGGCCCGCGACCCTGACGTGCTCCACCTGCTCCTCGGCGAGCCCAAGTTGGTGCGCGATCGTGGCCGAGAGATCGGCGACGCGGGCCGAGTGACCCCGCATGTACGGATCCTTCGCCTCGAGCGCGTTCACCAGCGCCTCGAGCGTCGCGACCGAGATGCGCTCGAGCTTCACGCGCTCTCGGTGCAGCTCGGCGGTGCGGGTCGTGACCTCCTCCTTGAGCCACTGGTTCAACTGCCGGGTCTCGAGTAGCATCTCGCGGCGCTTCAGCGCCCGCTGCACGGCGCGACCGAGGTCGGCGAGCTCGATCGGCTTGGTCAGGTAGTCCATCGCCCCGCGCTGCATGCACAGCGCCGCGCTGGTGGCGTCGTTGACGGCGGTGAGCATGAGGATCGCGAGTTCGGGCTCGATCTCGATCGCCTGCGGCACCAGGTCCACGCCGCTGGTGCCCGGCATGCGGATGTCGCACAGCATCAGGGCGATACGATGGCGGCGCAGCTGCTGCAGCGCGTCTTCGCCCGATCCGGCCGCGTACACCTCGAACTGTTGCTGCTGCAGGAACTTCTTGAGCGCGTTCCGAATCGGCTCCTCGTCGTCCACGACGAGGATCTGGACGGCGCCCCCTCCCCCTGCGCCCCCGCCGCCTCCGGTCATCTCGGTCACTCAGGACTCCTCGCGTGACACTCTCGGAAAATGGCGCCGCCCGGTCGGTCTGGATAGACCTTGGCTCGGCGGCGCGGCGCCGTGCCTCAAGGCTCGGCCGTGACGAACGCGACGTCGACCGTCCCGGGCACGAGACCAGCGCGGTGCGCCCGCTCTATCAGTTCGCTCACCGCGCGGCGGCCGACGCGGCCGTAGTCCACCGTGTAGGCGTTCACGTACATCTCCACGAAGCGCTCCGTGCGCGAGTCGTCGAGGCCGCGGCTGTAGCCTCGCGCGTGCGCCAGCGCTTCGCGCCGGTGTGCGAGACCGTACTCGATGCTCGCTTTCAGATCGCGCGCGATGTGGCGCATCAGCGCGGGCCCGAGGTCGCGGCGCACCACGTTGCCCCCCAGCGGCAGGGGGAGCCCGGTCTCGAGCTGCCACCACTCGCCCAGATCGGTCCACAGGTGGAGGCCGCGGTCGCCGTACGTGAGCTGGCCCTCGTGAATCAGCAGTCCCGCGGCGGCCCGCCCCTCCATCACGTAGTCCTCGATCTGATCGAACGGCACTACGACATGGCGGACCTCGGGCTGGTACAGCTTGAGCGTGAGAAACGCCGTGGTGAGCTCACCCGGGACGGCGATGAGCGTGCCGCCGCCGCCGAGCGCGATCCGCGGGTCGGGTGGGCGAGGAGCGCGCGCGACGATGCGGGGCCCATAACCGTCGCCGAAGCTCGCACCGTGCGCCAGCAGCGCATAGCGATCGGCGAGGTAGGCGTAGGCGTGCAGCGAGACGGCCGTCACTTCGAGCTCGCCCGCGAGGGCGCGGCGGTTCAGCGACTCGATGTCCGAGAGCTCGTGGATATAGCGGCGGTCGCCCGTGTCGATCTTACCAGTCGCGAGCGCCCAGAACATGAAGGCATCGTCCGCGTCCGGGCTGTGCGCCAGCCGGATCGTGCGGGTCGGGCTAGCGGCCCTGCCGGGGGGGGACGCCACTCGTCTTCCCACTGGTGACCTCGGTCGCCTGCTCATGGAACGCGTCGAGATTCTGCCCGTGCTCGGCGTACTCGGGGCGCTGCTTGGCGCGTTCACCCTTCTCGTTGCGCAGGAAGTCCCGGTAGGCGCGGAGCGCGCCGGTGGCATTGCGCTCGAGCTCCAGCGCGCGGGCCCTGAGCATGAAGGCGAACAGGTGGGTGGGGACCGCATGCCGGATCGTGTCGGCCTGGGCCAGCGCCGCGGCCCCGTTCCCGCCCGTCAGCGCCAGCACGCCAATGTGATAGCGGGCGTCCACGTCGAGGGCCGGCAGCATGGCGTACGCCTGCAGCGCCATCGGGAGGAAGAACTCGGCGCTGTCTGCCTTGCCCTGGGAGTGGAGCGACATGACCCGGTTGTAGAGTCGGGTCGCTCGCTCCTCGGGGGACATCTGCGAAATATCGGGAGCAGGGAGCAGGCCGCTGGGAGCAGGAGTGTCCGCCTGCCGACCCGCTCCCTGCTCCCGGCTCCCTGCTCCCAGCCGCAACGCGAGCACCGTCAACAGCGCGCCCACGGCGACCCCCGCGACCCCCCAGGGCAGGCCGCCCCGCCACCCCGTGGCTTGGGGGGAGGCCCCGCCGACCTGAGCGCCGCACTTGTGACAAAACCGGGCCGTCCCGGCCAGCTGAGCGCCGCACGCGTGGCAGTTCATGGAAGCGGGAATCTAACTGGCACGATCAGGCGTGGCAGCGCATAGTGTAGCCATGAGCGCCCCGTTCCCCGGCCAGGACCGCGCCAAGCACATGGGCGAGTTGAAGCGTGGCGACGAGCGATGGGACGTGTTCATCGAGATGCAACCGGACGCCGAGGTCGCCGCGGGCGCGATGCGGGGGCGGCTGCACTTCGTGAGCGGGGAACGCCGGCGTACGACCGGGTGGATCTTTCTCGAGATGTCGGAGCGCGAGATCCAGGAGCGCTTCGGAGAATTTTCGGCTATTGAGCTGTGGCACTTCGTGGCGGCCTTGGAGGGTTGATGATGTGCGTTGAAAACAATGCATGATCTGCATGATTTCGGTGACAAGTCAGCACGTTAGGAACCTCCCCGGTCGATTCGCCAGTCTCACTGTTGCACAGTAGACACAGAATGGTTGACGCCGAGCAACGGTGCCTGTACCTTCCCGTATGCCTGCGGTAGCCCAGCCATGTGAGCTCGTCGCGAGCTTGGCGCCTCGCCCCGGCGCCGGGCTCGTGTCGTTTCATGGCACCAACCATGCACCCGGACTCGCCAGAGCCTGCTCGAGGAGAGAGATCTCATGACCGCGACGCTGGAGCCGAAGACAACGCCCACGGCGAAGCCCACGACCGCCGCCACGCCCGCCGACGTGATCCGCAAGGCGCGGGACGCCGGCATGCAGGTGGTGGACGTGCGCTTCACCGATCTGCCGGGGACGTGGCAGCACTTCTCGATTCCGCTGAAGGAGCTGAGCGAGGAGTTGTTCACCGAGGGGATCGGGTTCGACGGCTCGTCGATCCGCGGGTTCCAGGCGATCAACGAGAGCGACATGCTCCTGGTGGCCGACCCGGCGTCGGCCTTCGTCGATCCCTGTCTCGAGGTGCCGACGCTGTCGCTCACGTGTGACGTCGTCGACCCGGTGACGGGGGCGCGCTACTCGCGCGATCCACGGTACGTGGCGCAGAAGGCCGAGCAGCATCTCGTGAAGACGGGCATCGCGACCACCGCGTATTACGGGCCCGAGGCCGAGTTCTACATCTTCAACTCGGTGCGGTTCGATCAGAACGCGCACGAGGGCTACTACTACATCGATTCGGAAGAGGGCATCTGGAATTCGGGCGCCAACGGCGGGGGTCCGAACCCGGGCCACCGGCCGCGCCACAAGGAGGGCTACTTCCCGGTGCCGCCGGTGGACAAGCTGCAGGACCTGCGCTCCAAGATCATGCTGGCGATGATCGCCTCGGGGATCGACGTCGAGGTGCATCATCACGAAGTGGGGACGGCGGGGCAGACGGAGATCGACATGCGGTTCACCACGCTCACGCGCATGGCGGACCAGCTGATGATGTACAAGTACATCGTGAAGAACGTGTGCGCCCAGCACGGCTACACGGCGACATTCATGCCGAAGCCGATGTTCGGCGACAACGGCTCGGGCATGCACGTGCACATGAGCCTGTGGAAGGACGCGAAGAACCTGTTCTTCGACGCCAACGGCTACGCGCTGATCTCGGACACGGCGCGCTGGTACATCGGCGGGTTGATCAAGCACGCCGCCGCGCTGCTCGCGTTCGCCGCGCCGACGACGAACAGCTACCGCCGGCTGGTGCCGGGTTATGAGGCGCCGATCAACCTGATCTATTCGCAGCGCAACCGCTCGGCGATCTGCCGGATCCCGGTGTACTCGAAGTCGGCGAAGGCGAAGCGCATCGAATTTCGGGCGCCCGATCCCTCGAGCAACCCCTACCTCACGTTCGCGGCGCTGCTGATGGCGGGCCTGGACGGCGTCAAGCACAAGATCGAGCCGCCCAAGCCGATGGACGTGGACCTCTACGAGCTCGAGCCTGAGGAGCGGAAACACGTCAAGAACACGCCCGGGAGCCTGCAGGAGTCGCTGGCGGCGCTCGAGGCGGACCACGCCTTCCTGCTCGAGGGCGGGGTGTTCACGCCGGACTTGATCGACACGTGGCTCGCCTACAAGCGCGCCAAGGAAGTCGACCCGGTGGCCCTGCGGCCGCATCCGTACGAGTTCTTCCTGTATTACGACGTCTAAGGAGCAGGCGGCAAGGGCGGCACGGGCGGGAAGGGCGGCAATGGGCGGCAGCAGGCCCGTGCCGCCTTTGCCGCCTTCTGCCGCCCAGTGCCGTCCTCTATTTTAGGTCCTCCATGACCGCCACCGCCGCCGACACCCGCGACATCCTCGACGAGCTGAAGAAGCGCCGCGTCCGGTTCCTCCTGCTGCAGTTCACCGACTTGCTGGGCGTCAACAAGGCCGTGGAGGTCCCCGCCTCCCAGTTCGACAAGGCATTGGCCGGCGAGGTGACGTTCGACGGCTCGGCGCTCGAAGGGTTCGCGCGCGTGGAGGAAGCCGACGCCCTGCTCGTGCCCGACCTGGCGAGCTTCCGCGTGTTTCCCTGGGAGAGCGGGGGCTCGGATGGCGCGGACGGTACCGCGGGCGGGGGGGGCGGGGGGGGCGTGGTGGCGCGGCTCATCTGCGACATCCGCTACCCCGACGGGCGGCCGTTCGAGGGCTGTCCCCGCACGACCTTGAAGCGACAGGTCGAGCGGGCCACCAAGCTGGGCTTCACGATGCGCGTGGGGTGCGAGGTGGAGTTCTTCATCTTCGAGCAGAGCGAGCGCGGCGAGCCCACGACCCGCACGCTCGATGCCGGCAGCTACTTCGATCTCGTCCCGGTGGACCGTGGAGAGCAGGCGCGGCGCGTCATCGTGGCGGCGTTGGAGGAGATGAAGCTGAGCTCGGAGGCTTCGCATCACGAGGTGGCCCGCGGCCAGCACGAGATCGACCTGGGGTACGCCGACCCGCTCACGATGGCCGACCATCTGGCGAGCCTGCGTTTCGTCGTGCGAACCATCGCGGTGCGTCACGGCCTCGTCGCGACCTTCATGCCCAAGCCACTGTACGGCCGCAACGGGTCGGGGATGCACACGCACCAATCTCTGTTCGCCAAAGGCAAGAACGCCTTCTTCGACTCCCAGGGGCCGATCCAGCTCTCCGAAGTCGGCCGCTGGTACATCGGGGGGCTGCTGCGGCACGCGCGCGGCTACTGCGCGGTGACGAATCCGCTGGTGAATTCGTACAAGCGGCTGGTGCCCGGGTACGAGGCCCCCGTGAACGTGTCGTGGTCCACCCAGAACGTGTCTCCCCTGATCCGCGTGCCGGCGCAGCGCGGCGAGGCTACGCGCTGCGAAAACCGGATGCCCGACCCCTCGGCGAATCCGTACCTCGCGCTCGGCGTGCAGCTCGCGGCCGGCCTCGACGGCATCCAGGAGAAGACCGACCCGGGCGAGCCGGTGAACAAGAACATCGCCCGCATGTCCTATCGCGAGCGCCGCC